>ERZ869909.1084-NODE-1084-length-24198-cov-77.314912_pt1 | contig 24198 bp, 20 predicted proteins | sample MGYA00520892_ERZ869909 | MGnify/ENA primary metagenome ERZ869909 (study PRJEB32215, sample SAMEA104723947) | bioreactor metagenome | biome: bioreactor; feature: anaerobic bioreactor; material: water | place: China | collected 2015-03-12 ... | reverse complement strand
TCGCCGTCGCAAACGAACTCAACTTCTCGCGCGCCGCCGAAAAATGCCACGTCACCCAGCCAACACTCAGCGCAGGGTTGAAAGAGCTGGAGACGCAACTGGGCGTGATGCTGGTGGAACGCACCCGCCGCTCCGTGCGCATGACCAGTGCCGGTGACGAGATAACCGAGCGGGCGCGACGGATTCTGGCCGACATCGCCGAGATCGAGGCGCTGGCCGCGTACCACGGCGGTGCGTTTACCGGTAGCCTGCGTCTGGGTGCCATTCCCACGGTCGGCCCCTATCTGGTGCCCCATGCATTGCCGCTGTTGCGCGCGCGCTACCCCGATCTGAAACTGTTCCTGCGCGAGGAACTGACCGATACGCTGGTCAGCGGGGTGGAGGAGGGGCGGCTGGATCTGGCACTGGTCGCCTTGCCCCATGATGTGGGTTCTCTTCAGGTGGAGCCGCTGTTTGAAGATGGCTATGCTCTTGCGACCCCCCCGGACCACATGCTGGCAGGGCGCAAGGATCTGACGGGCCAGGAGCTTGCAGAGCATTCGCTGATGCTGCTGGAGCGCGGCCATTGTCTGCAACGCCACGCACTGTCGGCCTTGCCCAGCGGCGAACTGCACGAGGACGAGAGTTTTTCGGCAACCAGCCTGCCCACGCTGGTGTCGATGGTCGAAGAGGGTCTTGGCATCACCCTGCTGCCCCGCCTCGCCATTGATGCCGGCGCCGCGGAAGGCCATGCCATCGCACTGACCGAGATCCCGGCGGCTTGCCCGCGTCAGGTCGTGCTGGCCTGGCGCAAATCCTCGCCGCATGTGAAGCGCTTCATGGCGGTGGCCAAAATCCTGCGCGAAGCCCGGCAAGCGATAAAACATCGCGCACGGTCAGACGTTTCGCAATAGCGGCCGGGCGGTGACCGCAAACCGGCTGTCACAGGCCAGCTCGTCAGACCAACGCTTGCGCTATGGTCAACCTCGGCTGGGCGCACCGGTTGTCATTCGATCGATTGAATCGGTCAGCGCGTGGCGGTCAATGCGGAAATGCCGGTAGAGATCGCCGATGGTGCCGGTCTGGCCGAAATGCTCGACGCCATGGGCGATGGTGCGGTGTCCGGCGACGGAGCCAAGCCAGCCCAGCGTTGCGGGGTGGCCGTCGATCACCGTGACCAGGCTGCAATGCCGTGGCAGATTGCCCAGTAGCTTCTCGATATGGGCATGGGCGTTCGGATTTCCGCGCGCGCGTTCGCGCTGCGCGGCGGTCCAGCCCGCGTTCAGCCGGTCGGCAGAGGTCACGGCAAGCACGCCGATATCGCGCCGCATGGCACCGATCATGCCTGCCGCGGCAATGGCCTCATCCGCGACAGCGCCCTGATAGGCGATCACGACATCGCAGTTCGGTCCCGGCGGGCGCAGCCAGTAGGCGCCGTCGATTGCGCCCTGTCGGAACGCGTCATCGTGGCGTTTTCCGGGCTGTTCCAGCGGCTTGGTCGTCAGCCGCAGATAAACGGAACCGCCGGTTTCATCGCGCAGCCATGTGCGTTCATCCGGATCGCCCTCGCCGTCGCGTTGCAGGTAGTCGAAGGCCCATTCAAGGATTACCGCCAGTTCATCGGCAAAGGCAGGCTCGAAGCTGGCCAACCCGTCCTGCGCCATGCCCGTAAGCGGCGTGCCGATGGACTGATGCGCGCCCCCTTCGGGCGCCAGCGTCACACCCGAGGGCGTGCCGGCGATGATGAAACGCGCGTCCTGGTAACAGGCGTAGTTCAGCGCATCCAGGCCGCGATGCACGAAAGGATCATAGACGGTGCCGATGGGAAACAGCCGCTTGCCGAACAGGCTGTGCGACAGCCCCGCCGCCCCCAGCAGCAGAAAGAGGTTCATCTCGGCGATGCCCAGTTCGATATGCTGGCCGTCGGGCGCGAAGTTCCATTTTGCCGTGGACGGGATGCGATGTTCGATAAAGGCATCCGGCGTTTCGGTGCGCGAGAACAGTTTGCGCCGGTTCACCCAGGCCCCCAGCCCGGTCGTGCCGGTTACATCCGGCGAGGTGGTGACGATCCGCGCGGCAAGATCGCTGGTGCCGCGCGCCAGATCGTCGAGGATCTTGCCAAAGGCGGCCTGGGTCGAGATTTCGCGGTCGGTGGAAACCGACAGCGCGGGCACGGACAACCGATCATCGCCATGGCGCCGTGCGCCCTTCGCGAAGAAGGGGACTTGCGCAAGGAAAGCATGCAACCCCTCCACATCCCTGACCGTGGCGAAGCGCTCCCATTCCGCGCCTGTTTCCACGCCCATATGCGCCTGCCACTCGGCCATCTGGGCCTTGGTCATCAGGCCGCCGTGATTGTCCTTGTGGCCGGCGATCGGTGTTCCCCATCCCTTGATCGTATAGGCCAGAAAACAGGTTGGACGGTCATGGTCGATGCCGGCGAAAGTGTCGGCCATCGTTTCCACGCAATTGCCGCCCAGATTTTCCATCAATGCGGCCAGTTCCGCATCCGAGCGGCGTTCGATCAGCGCGGTGACATCGCCCTGATCGCCCAGATCATCCATCAGCCTTTTGCGCCAGACCGCGCCGCCCATATAGGTCAGCGCCGAATATTCGGCATTGGGGCAGCGGTCGATCCAGTCGCGCAGCGCATGGCCGCCGGGTTCGGCAAAGGCCGCGCGTTGCAGCGCGCCATATTTCACCCGCACCACATCCCAGCCGAAAGCATCAAAGATCTTCTCGACCCGTGCGAACAGCCCCTCACGCACAATTCCGTCCAGCGACTGGCGGTTGTAATCGATGATCCACCAGCAATTGCGCAGATCGTTCTTCCAGCCCTCCTGCAATGCCTCATAGACATTACCCTCGTCCAGCTCGGCATCGCCCACCAATGCCACCATGCGGCCCAGCGGCAGATCGGCGCCCCATGCCTTGGCGGCAATGTAATCCTGCACCAGGGACGCAAAGGCGGTGATCGCAACGCCCAGGCCCACCGAGCCGGTCGAGAAATCCACGTCGTCCACATCCTTGGTCCGGCTGGGATAGCTTTGCACGCCGCCGAAGCCGCGGAAATTCTCCATCCGCTCGCGGGTCTGGTTGCCCATCAGATACTGGATGGCATGGAACACCGGGCTGGCATGCGGTTTCACCGCAACCCGGTCCTGAGGCCGCAACGCCGAAAAATAGAGCGCGGTCATGATCGACACCATCGAGGCCGAGGATGCCTGATGCCCGCCCGTCTTGATCCCATCCACTTTGGGCCGGATGTGATTGGCGTGATGGATCATCCAGTGCGACAGCCACAGCAGACGTTGCTCGATGGTTTTCAGGTGTTGGGCATCGTCGCTCATGAAGGAGCCTCCGGTTTGTCAGGCGGTGCGCACGATCCGCGCGGGCGCAAGTGCAGTGTCCAGATCGTCGAGGATGTCGGACACATCTTCAAGCCCGACCGACAAGCGGATCAACCCGTCGCTGATACCGTGGATTGCACGCTCTTCGGCGGTATAGGTGGAATGGGTCATTGACGCAGGGTGCTGGATCAGCGTTTCCGCATCCCCCAGCGACACCGCGCGCTTGATCATGCGCAGATTGTTCATCATGTGTCGCCCGGCCTCCAGCCCGCCTTTCAGTTCGAAGGCGATCATCGCACCCGGCAAGGCCATCTGTCGGTTGGCGAGCGCGTGCTGCTCAAAGCTTTTCAACCCCGGATAATATACTGCGCCGGTTTCCGGATGGCGCTCCAGCCATTCCGCAACCACCTGCGCCGTGGCGCAGTGCCGTTCCATCCGCAGCGCCAGGGTTTTCAGCCCGCGCAGCACAAGCATCGCGTTGAAAGGGGCCATGACAGCCCCTGTCATGTCTTTCATCCCCACAAGCCGGATCTCGCTGATCCGATCGGCACACCCGACCACGACACCCGCAACCAGATCGCCATGCCCGCCAAGGTATTTCGTGGCCGAATGCAGCACCAGATCGGCACCAAGTTCGATAGGGCGGGTCAGGTAGGGCGTGGCATAGGTGTTGTCCACCACCACAACCGCGCCCCCCGCATGGGCAATTTCGGACACGGTCGCGATATCGACCAGCCGCATGTTGGGGTTAGCCGGTGTCTCGAAATACACCACGCGGGTACGGTCACTTATCGCGGCGGCCAGATTGTCAGGGTTCGTCAGATCCACATGCGTGATGGTGATGCCGAACTTGCGCAGCCCATGATGCATGAAGGAGAAGGTGCATCCATAGAGGGTCTTGTCCACGATCACCTCGTCGCCGGGGGAAAGAAGTGTCCACAGAACAGATGTGACGGCGCCCATCCCGGATGCGAGGGCCAGACCGGCCTCGCCACCCTCCAATGCCGCCATGCGGCGCTCCAGAAGGTCCAGCGTCGGGTTCGAGATGCGTGAATAGACATGGCCCGCACGGTCGCCGGCGAAGATCTCGCCACCGACCTCGGCGCTTTCAAAAGCGAAGGTCGAGGTCAGGTGCAAGGGCGGGGTCAGGGCGCCCTCGTGATCAAGCGGATCATAGCCAAGGTGGATGGCACGGGTAGCAAAGCCTTTGTCAAGGGTCATATGAATTCTCCTGTTTCGAGGCAGGATAGCGGCATGGATCATCTGTGAAATTGCGTATTATGCCATAAATGGATATGGTGTTGGCAGAATCTGCCAACATGAGGCTGAGAATGGACGAGAAGGACCGCCAGATCATCCGCGCCCTGCAACGCGACGGGCGCATGTCAAATCAGGATCTGGCAGCAGCCGTCAACCTGTCACCCTCGCCCTGTTTGCGACGGTTGCGCAATCTGGAGAAGAGCAAAGTCATTCTTGGCTATACTGCGCGCGTGGATGCAAAAGCCTATGGGCTGCCGATCACCGCTTTCGTCCGTGTCCGGCTTGAGCGTCATGACGGACAGGCGGTTCAGGCATTCGAGCGCGAAGTGATGCGCATGGATGAAGTTCTGGAGTGTCATGTGATGACCGGCCAGACAGACTACCAGTTGCGCGTCGCCGTGGAATCGCTTGAAGCCTATGAAAACTTCATCCGCAACCGATTGCACCGCCTCGGCGGTATCGGGTCGATCGATACAAGTTTCGCCTATGGCACGGTCAAGGACAGCATGGTTTTCCCGGCGCGTTAAAGGTCCAGGACCTGTGGTTCCGGTTTGATGTCACCGGGCGCCGGGGGCAATACGCAGACCGACCTGCAAGCCTTGGAAAGTGCTGTCGTTTCCGGGTCAGCGAATGCCAGTCGCAAGGGTAGGGGGCGGGACCGGGGGAATGTTTTGCGCAATGCGGCTCTGGACAACGCTGACGCTTGCAAGACTTCCCCCGGCTTTCTCCGCCCATCACCCCTCCGGACAGATGATGAAGTCCAGCACCTTCAGTTCGGGAATGGAAACCGTTGCCGGAGATAGCTTGCCATCGATGCGCTGAGAGGTTTCACCAATTCCGCGTTGCACGACGCATGATAGGGGACGGGAACCTCGGCCGTCGACAGGTCCTCGTAGCGGATCGACGGATCGAGGGCGGTCGGATCATCACTTTGCGGGCGGGTCGGGTCCATGCTGGGAATGGGAAGCGTTCCGCGCCCGCCAGCCGTGGCGAGATTGGGGTTATTGAGCGTGATGTCGTTCTGGATGATCTGCTGCGCCGCGATGGCGTATTTGCGCGACTGCGAGGCGGGTGTCCCCTCGGCCACGGCGACATCCACGTTCACAGCCTCAATCGACACTGTGTAGTCACTGTTCAGATACACATCATAGGATCGGAACTGCTGTGGGAAATCCCGCAGCGAAGATGTCTCGACCTGCCAAAAACCCTGTTCTGGACGGCTTGCATCGGCGGAGGGGAACGCCTTGACAACGTTCATGTGGCGATGCCCGGCAAGCCACATCAGAAGATTGGGCGCGCCTTGCAGGATATCAACCAACGCCGCGAGATCGACAGCATTTTCGTAGCCGGGTTTGGTGTCCTCGTCCCCCATCCACCATTCCATATGCGAGCCGATCGCCGAAACACCGATCGGAATATGGGCTGCGATGATCATGAGCTGGTTATTAGCCTGTCCACTGTCCAATTCGGCCTTGAGCCAGTCGAGGCGCCGTTGGTCCAGATAGCCGTGTCCATGGATGTCGAACGAACCATCGTCGCTTGATTGCGTGACATCCAGAACGATGACCTTCAGCGGAATCTCGGACTTTGGCATGAAGCTGTAGCAGGCGAACCTCGCGTCGTCGGGGTTGCCGGGGTCGCGGTCGACCAGGTTGAAGCCATGGCCGACGGGATGGGATGTGGTGTTGAAGAACTCCTCCATCCATTCCGACGGAACGAGCGGCCGGCGATCAGGATCAGGGGCAACCCGCGGCGCCTGGCCCCCGAAGGCAGGGTCAGCGATGCTACCGGCCTGGATGATGTCGCCGTTCGGCGTGGTTCCATCCAGTAGGCCCGGATAATACAGGGGATCAGCGCGCAGATTGCGGTAATCGAACAGGGGCGGGAAGCTAGAGAAATCCTCCATCCGGATCGGACTGCCCGCGGCCCAGACGCTGTCTGCCGTATAGGACTCTCTGAGCCCCAGCGAGGGTTCGGCATCAAGCGGGAACGACCCGATGAACAGATGGTCGTGATTTCCCAATACCATGTACCAGGGAATATCACTGTCCAGCCCCGCCGCCTGGAACGGCATCTGATAATCAATGCTGTCCGCACCGACATGCGCGCCGGAACTGGGCGTAATCACCTTTCCATCCAGCACATCGATGAACCATCTGGTTTCATTGTATGCGGAATTATTGCAGGCGTCGCCCAAGGTGATGCCAAAGTCGAACGCATCGCGGCTGTGCAGGTCGTTCACCGTCTGCACGGCGGCGTCCAGAACCTGTGTCGAGTAAAGCATGACAGGCGAATAGATTGACGTGTTTCGATACGAAACGGGGTCAATCTGCTGGAACAGGATCAGCTGATTGGGTGCTTCCTTGTCAGTGGTATGAACATCGGCGAAGGAGAAAAACCTGAGCAGGCGTTCCTTTTCAAGATTGTCAGGCCGCACGTAGTCGACCGGCATCAGATCCAGACGCTCCATGACCGGCAGGCCGGAGCCGAAAGACCATTCCCCGTAGCCTAATTCTTCGTATCTTGAAACATGGTGCAGTTCGTTCTTCTCAAGGCCGGGCGTCAGCGTCAGCGGGAAAGACAGCATCCTCTCGCGCGTCGTGACCGCAGGGGTGTCGATCGGATAGCGCCGGACCCCATCTGCCCATGCCTTTGGCGCTCCAAGGCCCCCCAAGGAAACAGCGCCCAGAAAGGCGGCCGAGGATTTCAGAAAGGTCCGCCGGCTAGAAAACACGGCACTTCCGACGAACGGCCGGCCAGATGTATTGGATTGAGACATGGTGAAAAACCTCTTGAATGGCAGGCACGTTAAAACGCAGCGATCACAGCCTCTGGAGTCGTTTCGATAGCGCGATCAGTCACAGTGTTGCCCCATATCGCTTATGGCTCATTACTGCGCTGCATCCGGTAGTAACACAATGAAATTGTCTCATTTATCAACGGGAAGTCTTGCATTCGGGGAGGCTGAATTCAAGCACCGTGGCTGTTTCGCGCTCTTATTCTTGTCGCGCTGTGACAAAGCGGATTCGTGCATGCAGCACGTCATCCCTGACCCGTTCCCTGACCAACCGGCTTGCTTCGTTTTTCCCGGCAGCAGGCCTGTCCACGAAACCGGCAGCAGGCCAAACTGCCGGACTTTCGTGATGAATGAAGGGCCGATGGAATCCGACCTGGTGCATGTTCGAGAGTGTGCTCTAACCGCCTTTCAGCCGCGCAAGCAGCACAACCTCGCTGTCATCGTTGATCGGGGTGAACCAGTCGTCGTTATAGATCACGCCGTCAATCGCTACCGAGACACCGCGTTCAAGCTGCGGGCGCAGCGCCGGATAATCCCGCTTCAGCCTGTCGAGCAGCTCTCGCAGTGTCGCGGCCTCAACCTGCACCTCGGTTTGGCCGTCGATGGACGCGGCGAGTGAACCCCAGAGTCGGACCCGTGGCATGGCGCGCGCGCCCCTATTTCTCCCTGATCGCTGCCAGCAGCCTCGGCGGCGAAATGGGCAGATGCGTCAGCCGGATCCCGGCTGCATGAGAGACCGCGTTTGCGACTGCAGCCAAAGGCGGCACGATCGGGGTTTCGCCAACACCGCGCACGCCGTAGGGATGGCCCGGATTGGGTATCTCCAGGATCACGGTGTCGATCATCGGCAGGTCCGAGGCAACAGGAATGCGGTAATCAAGAAAGCCCGCGTTCTGCAACCTGCCGTCGTCGCCATAGATATACTCCTCGTTGAGCGCCCAACCGATGCCCTGTACCGCGCCGCCCTGAAACTGACCTTCCACATAGTCCGGGTGCACCGCCTTTCCGGCGTCCTGAAAGACCGTGTAGCGCAGGATTCTCACCGTGCCGGTTTCGGGGTCCAGTTCGATATCCGCGATATGGGTGCCAAAGCTGACGCCCGCGCCCTCGGCATTCACCTCGCAATGCCCGGCGATGGGCCCGCCGGTATTTGACGCAATCGCGGCAATCTCGGCCAGCGTCATGGGCGGGTGCTTGCCGGCGTTCGGACCGGCCGGGCGTACCGCGCCGTTCTCCCAGATCACGGCATCGGCTTCGATCCCCCAGACTTGGGCAGCGCGTTTGCACATCTCGCGTTTGGCAGCGCGCGCGGCTTCGATTGTGGCAAGACCGACGGCAAAGGTCACGCGGCTGCCATCTGTAACATCGTTCTGGCCCAGCGACCCGGTGTCGGCGATGATGGTGCGCACCTTATCGTAAGGTATGCCCAGTTCCTCGGCGGCCATCATCGACATCGAGGCGCGTGAGCCGCCGATATCGGGGTTGCCTTCGGAGAGCGTCACGGTGCCGTCCGGGGTGATGTTCAGGCTGACGCAGGTGTCTCCGCCAAAGTTGAACCAGAACCCGCAGGCCACGCCGCGCCCCTGATTGGGGCCAAGCGGTGCCGACCAGTGCGGATGATCCTTGGCAGCACGCAGCGTCGCTTCCAGCCCGATTGCCGGGAAGGTGGGGCCATAGGACGCCCGCGTTCCCTCGCGCGCCGCGTTCTTCAGGCGTACTTCAAGCGGATCCAGGCCAAAGCCGCGCGCCAGCTCATCTATCGCGCTTTCAACCGCAAAGGCCGCCATCGGCGCGCCCGGAGCGCGGTAGGCGGCCTGTTTCGGGCGGTTGGTGACCACATCCCAGCCGATGGTCTTGACATGCTCCAGATCATAGGGCGCGAACGCAGACATCGACCCCATATCGACCGGCGACCCCGGATAGGCGCCGCCCTGATAGCGCAGTTCGGCAAATCCGGCGGTGATCCGGCCATCTTTCGTCATGCCAATACGCACGTCGATCGAGGTTGATGCCGTGGGGCCAGTAGCGCGAAAGACCTCGCTGCGGCTCATCACCATCTTGACCGGGCGACCGGCCTTTCTTGACAGCATCAGCGCGACGGGTTCCAGGAACACGGTCGTCTTGCCGCCAAACCCGCCTCCGATCTCTGATGCGGTGACGCGCAGACTGCCCTGTTCCATGCCCAGGATCGCAGCGCAGGTGTTGCGCACCATATAGTGGCCCTGCGTGCAACACCACAGATCCGCCTTTCCATCCGGACCGACCGAGGCAAGACAGGCATGCGGCTCGATATAGCCCTGATGCGTGGCCCCGGTGCGGTAGCTGCGTTCGAGCACCCGGTCGGCCGCTGCCAACCCCGCCTCGATATCGCCATGGCCGAACTCATGGCGCGCCATGACATTGGCCGACAGCCCCGGTGGCACGGTCTCGTTGGCGCGGCCCGGATGAAGGGCGGGCGCGTCCGGTTTCATCGCCTCATCGACATCGGTGACGAAGGGCAGGGGCTCGTAATCGACCTCGATCAGATCAAGGGCCTGGCGGGCGACTGCGCCCGAGGCTGCGGCAACCGCGGCGACGGCATGTCCGTCATAAAGCGCCTTTTCGCCCGCCATGCAGTTGTCGAGGAGATCGGCAAGCGCGGCATCGTCGACTGTTGCGAAATCGGCGCGGGTCACGACAGCATGGACACCGGGCAGCGCCCTGGCCCGCGTCGTGTCGATCACCCTGATCCGCGCGTGGGGATGGGGGCTGCGCAGGATCAGGCCCACCAGCATACCGGGGGCCGACATGTCAGCGCCGAACCGCGCGCGACCCGTGACCTTGTCAACACCGTCTGGCCGCAAGGGCCGGGTGCCGACGACCTTGAAGTGGCGTTTGCCCGTGTCTGCCTTGCTGTCGAGCGCCATCAACCTGCCTCCCGCATTTCTGCCGCCGCATCGAGGACGGCGCGAATGATCTTGTCATATCCGGTGCAGCGGCACAGGTTTCCGGCGAGCCAGTAGCGTGCCTCTTCCTCGGTCGGGTCGGGGTGGCGCTCCAGAAGTGCCTTGGCGGCCACAAGAAAGCCCGGCGTGCAGATCCCGCACTGCAACGCGGCATGTTCAAGGAACTTGCGTTGCAGCGGATGGAGGGTTTCACCCGAAGCCATCCCCTCGATGGTCGCAACCGTTCGCCCCTCGGCCTCGGCCCCCAGCACAAGGCACGAGCAGACGAGCCGTCCGTCCAGCATGACCGAGCAGGCCCCGCAATCGCCCGAGCCGCAGCCCTCCTTCGATCCGGTCAGGCCAAGCCGGTCGCGCAACACATCGAGCAGTGTCTCATCGGGCGCGCACAGGAATTCGGTGGTTTCATCGTTGATGGTGGTCGTGACGTGAATCGCGCTCATGCTGTTCCTCCGGCACGGTTCTTTGCGATAAGTGCGACGCGGCGGGCCAGAACGCCAACAACCTGCGTGCGAAATTCGACGGTGCCGCGCTTGTCGTCGATGGGCTTTGCTGCCGCAGAACAGACCTCGGCGAGGGCCTCAAGGGCAGGGGGGTCAAGCCGACTTCCCACAAGCGCCTGTGCGGCGGCTTCCACCAGCAGCACTTTCGGGGCGACGGCACCGAGAGCGACGCGCGCAGCGGTGCAGATGCCGGTCTGGTCAAGCGTCAGCGAGACGGCACAGCCGGCAACCGCGATATCCATCTCTGTTCGGGGAATGAAGCGAAGATAGGCATCGCCGCTGCGCTCACCGCGCGCGGGAAGAAAGATCGAGGCAACGAACTCGCCCTTCTCCAGCGTGGTTTTTCCCGGCCCCGCCGGAATATCGAGCACCGCAACGTCGCGCGCGCCCTGCGGGCCAACCAGATGCGCAACCGCATTTGCGGCGACCAGCGCGGGCACGCTGTCAGCGGCGGGCGAGGCGTTGCACAGGTTTCCGGCCATCGTGGCGCGGCCCTGGATCTGTGTCGAACCAATCAGGTTCACAGCCTCTACAACGCCCGGCCATTCGGCAACAAGCGCGGCATGTTCGCCCAGCTCCGCACCGCTGACCGCCGCCCCGATGCGCCATCCGCCATCAACGCGGGTGATGTCGTGCAATGCGTCGATGCGCTTGATGTCCAGAAGCGTATCCGGCCTTTTCATCCCGGCGCGCATCTGCACCAGGAGGTCGGTCCCCCCGGCCAGTATCCGGCACGCACCCGGCGCTGTGCGCAGGACCTGGACGGCTTCGTCCAGGGTCTTTGGTGAAACGTATTGCATGGTCTGGCTCCGAGCCCTTTCAGTATCTCATGTCGCTGCCGGTTGCTTGCAGCGTCAGGTGTCTTTCGCGGATGCTATGCAATCAAGGGCACTGGGTCCAGAGCGCATCAGAGAACCCGCACCGGGGTGTGTTCGAGGATATCCCAGATCGGTTGAGTCGCTGCGGCCCGGTCAAGCGGCCCGTCCCAACGCGCGGCGCGCAACCATACACCATCGCTCATGATCGTCAGGATCCGGGCGAGCCTTCTGGCTTCATCGGTCGGCATGATCTTTCGCAGGTCATGGGTGAGGTTGCTGGTCAGGCGTCGTTCGATCATGTTCATGATCCGCGCGAAATTGGGATTGAACGCCGCTTCGCCCGAACACGACGCCCAGGCCTGCGCCGTTTCCTTGCTGAAAACGGTCGCGCTGAAGTTTGCCTCAAGGACCGACAGGATGCGCTCGTGGGGCGTTCTGGCCTGTTTCAGCCGCGACAACACTTCCTCGGTGATCAACCGATTGGTCAGTTTCACCGCAGCTTCCAGCAGGTCGGCCTTGGTCTTGAAATGATAATGGACCAGCCCGTGCGAGATTCCTGCTTCTTCGCTCACGCGCTGCACCGTTGCCCCCTTGACGCCATGCGTCTCGATGACCCGCAGCGCGGCCTGCGCCAGTTCACGGCGCCGGATATCGGCAATGGACGATCGTTTGCGTGCGGCTGCGGTACGCTTCGGTTTCGTTCCTGCCAATTCGCGGCTCCTTTGAGAGTGTGATCGGTCGCACACTGGTTGCAGGGCGATACCGGAAGGGCATTCACACGCTATTGCAGCGTTGGTCGACTGTCCAGTTTTGTGGGCGGGCGATAGAAAGATTGACTGTTTGACCAGAAAACTGAATACTCAACCAATTATTCCTGCGATGGAGCCGCAACCAGAACGAGGTGCAAGGATGACGATGCCGAAAAAAACTGACTCGACTATCCGGCATGAAATGTCTGTAGGGCGTGCGAATACGCCCGATTTCTCTTGGCCGACGGTTTTCCTCGCACTTGGTTTGCTGAGTGCATTCACGGGGGCTGTCTTGTTGGCCGTGAACGGGGTAATTCCCTATCTGGCGGCTGCGGCGATCAACACCATCGTCATCTACGCCATCTACACGGTGATGCACGAAGCCGTGCACATGAACATCAGTTCCCGACGCAAGAACCTTCAGTGGGTGGATTATACGCTCGGAAGCCTTGCAGGCGTGCTGTTGTGGCAGTTCTTCGATCATCACCGCGCGGATCATCTGGTCCATCACCGCGCCACAAATCACGATGACGACCCTGACATCTCGGCGCGGGCCGGTTTGTTCGGATACCTTTTCTTAAAGCTGCCGGTCGTATTGCTAAGCTATTTCAACCCGGTTGCCCTGTATCGTCGGTGCCAGGAGCTGCAGATGTCGCGCGGACGAACGCTGCGCAGCATGGTTGGATTTGCCTTCAACACCGCGCTGGCGCTTGCGATCGTCGCGTTTGGTTATGGCTATGAGCTACTGACGCTCTGGTTCGTGCCCTGGTGGATCGGCCAAAGCGTCATGCTATTGATGTTCACATGGTCACCGCATCATGACCACAAGGAAACCAGCCGCTACAGGAATACCCGCGTGGTGGAAATGCCGGGCGGTAACGCGTTGTTGCTGGGACAGGGGTATCACCTCATTCATCACATGATGCCGGGCATTCCCTGGTATCGCTACAAGAACACCTTTGACGAACTGCGTCCGATCCTGGAGCAGCACGACGTCCGGATCGAGGGCGTCGTGCCGAACCCCAATCCGCGCCCTGCAAGTGAGGTTTCGTGACATAAGAGCGGAACCTGCACGCTCACCATGCGCGTGCGTATAGTATTGGCAGGAAAAGGGCAGGGCGCATGCAGGGGACTGCTTGCGCCCTGTGTCATGCCGGGCCGTTCTTGATGCTCAGCGCGCCTTCTCGATCGCCTCCTGAACGAGGGTTTCGATCTGTGCAATATCGGCCTTTCGCGGGTTGGTGCCCGCCGCCGGGTCAGCATGGGCCTTTTGCGCAATCTCGGCGATGCGGTCACGCCCGACACCGATATCTGCAAGGGAGCGGGGTATTTCCAGATCGTCCAGAATGGTGCAGATCGCTGCGTAGAAGCTGTCAAAATCGCGGGTCTGCAAGCCAAGCGCGTGAGACATTGCCGGCACATGCTTTTCAATTGCCGGGCGGTTGAAGCGCAGGACGGTCGGCAGGATCACTGCATTGGTCAGCCCGTGCTGTGTGTCATATATCGCGCCGACCATATGGCTGATGGCATGCACCATTCCAAGGCCCTTCAAAAAGGCTACACCGGCCAGACAGGAACCCGACAGCATCGCCATGCGCGCGGCCAGATCGTCGGGCTGGTTCACGACCTGCCGGATCGATCCGTTTATCAGGCGCAGTCCTTCCAGCGCGGCACCATCGCACATCGGGTGGAACATATCGACGCAATAGGCCTCGATCGCATGGGTCAGGGCATCGCAGCCTGTCCAGGCCGTCAGGTTGCGCGGTAGTCCGACCGTCAGTTCGGGGTCCAGTATCGTCAGAACTGGCCGGTGTTCCGGATGCCAGACACATCCCTTTATGCCGCGCGATGTATCCGTGATCATCGCGGTGCTTTCGGTTTCCGCCCCGGTTCCCGCGGTCGTTGGGATGCAGATCAGCGGTGAAAAGGCATGCGCGGCGGGCGGTGGAACATCGAAATCGAACGACCAGAGCGGTCTGTCGTGACCGGCGATCAGGCTGATGGCCTTGGCCGCGTCCATCGCCGAGCCGCCGCCAATTGCGATGACGGCATCATGCCCGCCGCTGTCGAAAACCTGTTTGCCTTTTTCGGCGTCCTGGTCGGTGGGGTTGGGGCTGACATCGGCAAAGATCTGCGGACGCAGCCCTTCGGTCGACAGGATATCGAAAGTCTGCCGGATAAACGGCAGGTCGCGCGATCCGCGATCCGTCACGATCAGTGGCGCAGTGTATCCGGCGGCCCGGCAATACGGCCCGATTTCGCGCAACCGACCGGGGCCAAGCCGGATAGGAACGGGAAAACTCCAGTCGACCGGTTGCAGAATATCCATTGTTTTCTCCGGGTTGGGTAAAGGGTGCGTTTCGAAGACAGGTATTTTGACAGGCAGGGGCCTGTCAACGTCGGGGCAATCCACTCACGGCAGGTCACTGCCGGGCACCGCGCCGGACAGCCAGCTGTCAGCATCCGTGATCCGGCGCCCACCTGCCAGATATTCGTCGATGATCTCGACCATGCGGGCACGGTCGAAAGACCTGAAATGGCCGCCATGGACCACCGATACCGGCAAGTCCTTCAAACGCGCCATTGATGCCGCCAGTTGCTCAGGGTCAGAGTGGTGGAGATTGTCGATCAGATCACCATCATAGACCACATCCCCGCTGAACAGCAGCCCCGTCCGCGCCTCGAAAAGCGCAATGGAGCCGGGGGAATGACCCGGCAGATGGAAAACCTGAAAGACCCTGTCGCCAAGATCCAGCACATCGCCCTCATCCAGAAATTGCGTCAGCGGCGCCGGCTTGACCACGAAATCGGTGTAGCTGAACCCTTCATAGGGGAGTGCGGAAAAGGTCTCGGCACGCACATAACCGATGTCGGCGACGGTGTTGCGCGCATCCGGTGCCGCCATGATTGCCGCCTCCTCGCGATGCCCGCAACGCTGGTCAAACTGATGCAGCCCCCCGGCGTGATCGAAATGGGAATGGGTGATGATGCCAAGCGCAGGGCGGGCCTCGGCCAGACCGGGCATGGCTTCCACCAGCGGGCGCAGGCCCATGCCGGTGTCGATCACCAGGTCGCTGTCACGGCCGCGAATGTGCCAGATATTGCAGCGCAGCCAAGGGGCAACATGCGTCTCGCGGATCAGTGTCACGCCATCTGTGAATGTCTCGGCTTCGTACCATTGTCTGGCAATATCGAGGCACATGCGAGCCTCCCTCCCTGTCCGGTTCTCTGAGTATTTGATCGGCTCCGGATTACAAACCCTTCCCCCTTGCAGAACTCAATATTTGACATTTTCCGCATGCCTTGTTGAATCATGAGGGATCAGGCCGTAGAACTTGACGTAAACAGGGAGCCCGAAAGGAAAAAAAATGTCAAACAACTCCATCACCGTCGCCGCCGCAATTGGCTTGGCATTTGCCGCGACGGTTGCGCAATCTGACACGATCCGAATACCGCTCAATGACTGGACGGGGCAGAACCTGACCGCGCAGATTGCCGGTCAATTGCTCGGTCGCATTGGCTATGATGTCGAATACGTGACCGCAGGGGCCGTGCCACAACTGGCCGCCATCGCGCAGGGTTCGCTGCATTTCCAGCCCGAATTCTGGGACAACAACGTCGGTGACATCTACCATGATGCTGTGGACCGCGGCGACATCGTCCTCGTCGGAGCACTCGGCATCGAATCCGCGGAAGGCTGGATCTATCCACCCTATATGGAGGAGCGCTGCCCCGGTTTGCCGTCCTATCAGGCGCTCTATGATTGCGCGCAGGCTTTTGCCGCCGCTGACACGTTTCCCAACGGTCGGCTGATCACCTATCCCGCAGACTGGGGCACCCGGTCGCGCGACCTTGTGGCGCAGATCGGCCTGCCGTTCCAGCCCGTCGCGGGGGGCAGTGAAGGGGCGATGATCGCGGAACTGCGCAGCGCGGTGGCGACTGAGCAACCGATTCTGATGATGTTCTGGCAACCGCATTGGCTGTTTGCCGAGTTCGATTTCAACTGGGTCGAATTCGACGAAGTCGACGGAATGTGCGACGAATCCAACCAGTCACGCGGCAATGCCTGCGGGTTCAACCAGGCGAATGTCGGCAAACTGGTCAACCGTGGTTTCCAGACAACCTGGCCGGATGCATATGTCTTCGTCGAGTCTTTCCAGATGGACAACGCATCGCAAAACGCGATGATCCTTCAGGTCGATCAGGAAGGTATGTCCGTTGAAGACGCTGCCGCAGGCTGGATCGAAGCCAACGAGGCGGTCTGGTCGCCATGGGTCGAAGCGGCGCTGGCCGTTCAGGACTGAGCGCGCCTGGCAACAGGGCGGGGGCGCTGATTGTGCCCCCAGCCATTCCGGCCCGTCGTGAGCGACCAGTGCATCGGGGTATTTCCGGTGCGCGCCTGGTTCCCCGACCCCGCAGAGGATACATAATGCCGACAGTCGAGCATGTGCCTGCTGAAGTGATGCAATCCACTTCATCGGTTCCCAAGCTTTCTTGCAAGAATCTCTGGAAAGTTTACGGATCGAACCCGAAAGCCTGGTTTCAGGATGAGGCGGCCAGATCCGATCCGGCGGCGCTTGCGGCGCGGATGCGTGAAAGCGGGCTTATTCCGGCAGCGGTGAATGTCAGTTTTGACGTCGCCAAGGGCGAGATCTTCGTCATCATGGGCCTGTCCGGTTCAGGCAAATCCACCGTCGTGCGCTGCCTTTCGCGTCTGGTTGAACCGTCCCATGGCGAGATCTTGCTGGATGGCGAAGACCTTTTGCGTAAATCCGCGCGCGAGCTGATCGAAATTAGGCGCCACAAGATCGGTATGGTGTTTCAGAATTTCGGTCTGATGCCGCATCTGAACGTGACTGAAAACATCGCCTTTCCGCTGCGTCTGCAAGGAATGGCGGAGCGCGAGCGACGCAGCCGGGTTGAGAAGGTCATCGCCCTTGTCGGCCTGGAAGGGCGCGAAGCCAGTTACCCGCACCAGCTGTCGGGGGGGCAGCAACAGCGCATCGGCATCGCGCGTTCGCTGGCGACCGAACCGGAGCTGTGGCTTCTGGATGAGCCGTTTTCGGCACTTGATCCGATGATCCGGCGTCAGATGCAGGACGAGTTCCTGCACATTCAGCAAAAGCTCAGAAAATCCATCGTGTTCATCACGCATGATTTCCTTGAAGCCTTGCGTATCGCTGACCGGATCATGCTCATGCGGGACGGTCAGATCGTTCAGATTGGAAGGCCGGTCGACTTGATCATCAATCCCGCTGATGAATATGTTGCCGAGTTTACCCGCGATGTGCCGCTTGTGCGGGTGCTGAAAGCGGCGGATGTTCTGGTAGATGCCGCCCCTGAGGGCAGTGATACCCTGCCAGAGGTCGATTCCGAGACAACAATCGAAGACCTGTTGCCGATGCTGGCCGGTCGGCATGACGGGTTGAGCGTGACCCGCGCAAACCAGCGCATCGGCTATGTTACCCCGGCAAGCCTGATTGATGCGCTCGCCCGGCGTGCCGATCTGCACGGCGCCGCCATGCGCGGCACGGAAGAAACGCTTGCCGAGAGTGCCGGATGAGCGGGTTTCGGCAATGGCTCTTCGGGCCGCATGCCTGGGCTGCACTGATCGCGCTGACCCTTGGCCTCCTGGTTTTTCGTGATGCACTGGCATGGTCGATCCGATATCCGGATGCATGGGTCGTTCCGCTGACCCCATGGCTGAATTCTGGGATGAACTGGGTCATCGACAATTTCGGCGCCTATTTCCGCGCCTTCTCGGATACGCTTGCGGTCGTCATGCGGCTGGTGCGCAACGTGATCAACGCTTTGCCCTGGTCAGTTGTGCTAGCGCTTGTCACCGTCGCCGCCTTCGCCCTGGCGGGGTGGCGGCTGGCGTTGTTTTCCTTTGCCGCCGTGCTCTACATGGTGGTTATCGGCTTCTGGACTCAGGCGATGAATTCGCTGGCGCTTGTTGTTCTTTCGGTGCCGATCGCGGTGATCATCGGCTTTGCGATCGGAACGCTCGGCTTCGCTTCAGAGCGGGCCGACCGGGCAATCCGCCCGACAATGGACCTTTTGCAGACCGTCCCGGCCTTTGCCTATCTGTTGCCGATCCTGCTGCTGTTTGGGTTTGGGCCGGTGGTGGGGCTGATTGCGAGCCTGCTCTATGCGGTCCCGCCCATGGTGCGCAACACCACGCTCGGTCTGCGCTCGGTCAACGCCGAAACAGTCGAAGCAGGGCGTATGTCAGGGGCAACGACGGCGCAGTTGTTCTGGCGCGTTCAGGTTCCCTGTGCCAAGCAACAGATCCTTATGGGGATCAATCAGACAACCATGGCCGCCTTTTCCATGGTGATCATCGCCTCGATCATCGGTGGAACGGCTGATATCGGCTGGGAGGTCCTGACCGCCATTCGCCGGGCCTTGTTTGGCGAGAGCCTGCTGTTGGGGCTGGTGATCGCGCTGATGGCAATGATCATGGACCGGCTCACCGCCCGGATCGCCGTGCGCGAGATCAGTGACCGCCGCGACCAGGGTTTCGCACAGCGCTACCGATACTGGATCATCGCGCTGGTCCTGGCCCTTGGCCTGTCAGCGCTGGCACAGGTGATGCCGTTCCTGAGCGAGTATCCGAGGGAATGGCGATACTACCCTGCGGCTCAGCTCAATGCCGCCGTCACCTATATCGTTACTGAATTCGCCAGCAGCATCGACATGATCAAGCGCGTGGCGTTCTTTTATGTGATGCTGCCGGTCAAGATGGGTCTGGAGCGAACCATAAGCCCGTTTTCGTGGGGCTTTGCCTTTACCGATACGTTGAAGGTGGCCTATGGCGTGGCGGTTGTGGTTCTGGCGGGCGTGGCCTGGCTGCGGTGGGGCTGGCGGATCGCCACGTTGACGGCCTTTGTCGGCATCATGCTTTTCGTTGGCATAACCGGCATGCCATGGCCGACGATGGCGGGCATGGCCATCTTGCTGGCCTATCAGGTCGGAGGCAGGCGGCTGGCGCTGGGGATGGCCGCGGGCATGGGTTTCCTGCTGACGACCGGCATCTGGCAAGAGGCGATGTTGTCGATCTATCTCTGTGGCCTTGCCGTGCTGCTGTCCTTTGTGATTGGCGGTGCGCTGGGGGTACTTGCGGCAGAGTTCCGGCCGGTTTCTGCCGTTCTGCGGCCGATCAACGACACGCTGCAAACCATGCCGCTGTTCGTGATCCTCATTCCCTTCGTGATGATCTTCAAGATTGGTGAATTCACGGCGCTTCTGGCGATCATCGCCTATGCGATCGTGCCGTCGATCCGCTACACAGAGCTTGGTATCCGCAATGTCCCGACCGAGGCGATCGAAGCGGGAAGGATCTGTGGTTGCACACCCTGGCAATTGTTGTGGCGGGTCAAGCTGCCGCTGGCGGCGCCTGTCATCATGCTGGGGCTGAACCAGACGATCATGTATGCCATTGTCATGCTGGTTATCGCCGCGCTGGTCGGAACGAGCGATCTGGGCCAGTTGGTCTATATCGGGCTCGGTGACGGCGATTTCGGTGTCGGCATCATTGCCGGGATCGGAATGGCGGTCATTGCCATGCTGGTAGACCGGATGATGCAGACGTTCAGCCAGCAACCGGCCCGGAAATGAAGCCCAGACGAAAGGGAATGCCATTCTGACCCCGGAAGAATACTGCGCCCAGGATGCACTTGGTCTGGCAGCCCTTGTCCGCAGTGGCGAGGTCACGGCCCCGGAACTTGTCGACTGCGCTCTGGCCGCGATTGACCGGTATGACCCCGCGCTCAATGCGGTGATCATTCGCGATGACGCACGCGCGCGCGCCGATGCCCGCAACCCGTCGGGGGCCGGGGCCTTTGCCGGGGTGCCGTTTCTGGTCAAGGATATCAATGTGAATGTGGCGGGCTGGCCATTGACCCATGCTTGCCGCTTCTTTGCCGATGCCGCCCCCGCCCGTGCCGACAGTCAGCTTGCCATGCGCTGGCGCGAGGCCGGGCTGATCGTTGCCGGGCGCACGAACACGCCCGAATTCGCCACCGATTTTGTCTGCGAGCCAGAGCTTTACGGCCCCACCCTGAACCCCTGGGACACCAACCGCACGCCAGGCGGGTCAAGCGGCGGGGCGGCTGCCGCGGTTGCGGCAGGCATGGTGCCGATGGCGCATGCGTCAGATTCAGGTGGCTCAATCCGTGTGCCGGCGGCTTGCTGCGGGCTTTTCGGTTTGAAACCCACATCCGGTCTGGTCGCCTCCGGCGCCGATATCGGCCCGCTGGTCGGCGGGCTGAATTGTGATCACGTCATAAGCTGGAGCGTGCGCGATTCTGCGGCCATGCTTGATCACACGGCCGGTTCGGCGCTTGGGGCACCCACTGCCTGGGCACAACCCGAGGGCGGATTTCTACGCGCTGTCGATCTGCCGCCCGAGGGGCTGCGTATCGGCTTGTGCGCCACCGCGCCGTCGGGCCACGTGCCAACGGCAGAGATTGCATCGATGCTCAACCAGACCGGTGCGTTGCTCGAAAGCCTGGGGCATGCCGTTATTCCTTTTGACTGGCCGGGGGATGTTGATCCGATGGATGCCGCCGCTGCCCTCTGGACCAGCGAGGTTGCACTGGCAATCGACCGGCGGGCACAAAGCCTGGGCCGGTCACCCCGGCCGAACGAGGTTGGGCCATTGGTGCGGTATTCCATTGATCAGGCGACACGCCACAGCGCGCTCGATATGGCGCGGATGCGTTTGCGTCGATGGGATATCCGCCGCAGCATCGCCAAGGCGACCGAGGCGTTCGATGTCATCCTGACACCGGTCACCACAGAAACGGCGGTGGAATCCGGATTGCTGGGCGGGTTGTCTGAACACAGCTTCGATGACTGGGCCGCCCGCAGCGGTGCCTTCGCCCCCTATACCGAGATCTTCAATCTGACCGGGCAACCTGCAATGTCGGTGCCCTTGCATCAGGCCGCAGACGGGCTGCCCGTTGGCATGCAGTTCGCGGCGGGTGTCGGTGAGGACATCTTGCTGTTGCGTCTTGCCCGCCAGCTGGAACAGGCCAAACCCTGGAAAACCCGCAAGCCCCCACAGGTCCATGGAAATCGGCCATTCAGGGAAGACAAGCGCACTGGGCGGACATGAAATGCATCTATTGTCCGACAAACCGCGCAAAGCCGTCTGGTTTTGACGGACATCTGGTGAAGGAGGGGTCATGCATCCACTGATTGCCCTGTGGTGTCATCCGCGTTCAATGTCGACGGCGATGGAGCGCATGATGCGCGCGCGCGGCGATGTCACCTGTTTCCACGAACCTTTCATGTATCACTATTACCTCGATGAGGGACGCGGACGATTTCCCCATTTCGACCCCGATCCGGCACATCCGCGACGCTACGCGGATATCTGCGCAATGCTTTTGCGCAAAGCCGAATCCGGGCCGGTGTTTTTCAAGGACATGAGCTATTATGTCGTTCCGCGCGTCTTTTCCGACATGTCGATGCAGAATGTGCTGAGGAATGTCTTTCTGGTACGTGATCCCCGCCGCTCCATCGCGTCCTACTACAAGCTGGACCCTGAACTGAGCCTTGAGGAGGTGGGGTTGGAGGCGCTGTATCTGCACGCCGAGCATGTTGCGCAACGTGATGGCCGCTGGCCATTGGTGCTGGAAGCCGAGCGCGTGCAGGCCGATCCCGCCCTGGCGGCCGAAGCTTTGTTCGCGGCTTCGGGTTTGCCGCCTGCGAACCATGCGCTGAATCTGGACCGCGCGGGAATGCCGGACGACTGGAAACGTGTCGCTGACTGGCACACCGAGGCCGTTTCGAACGATGCGATCCGCCCTGCCGAGACATTACCGGATGCCGACGAAGTCTTTGAAGCGGTTGCCCGGAAAGCGCCACGGTTGCGCGCAATTCTGGACCACCATTGGCCGTTCTACGAAAAGCTTCGTGACAAGGCAGAGCTGCTCAGACGCGACTGACACACCGGCCTCGTATTCTTTCGGTACATTCCGGCTGAAGTGTCACGTTTGTGCGACATGCTGCGCAACGGTGTCAGACCATGTCCTTGCCAGCCCCGGTGTCTCGGCCACCGCGGCGCAAGGATGCGGGCCGAAGGGTTGAGACGAATGCCCGCGTGCGCGGCAATCCAGTCAGCGCACTTGCCCACGGCTTCCGGGTTGCCGCGATTGCTGTCAAACTTCAGGTTGAATACCAGAAAGATCTGGTCAAGCGCAATCGATTGCAAAGGTGGCCGGGACTGGCTGCCGGCACTGCCAATCTTCTTCAATGGTCAGATCGCTGCCGTCCTGCGTTGGCGCTGACGAAAGCCCGGCAAACAACCACGCAAACTTCGCTCTTGAAAACTATGAAAAGTTGCGTCGAAGGCGGGGCAGGGGGAAACGACAAGCCAAGACCGTAAGCAGAGGGGCAGGGTTCTGACGTTTAACGGGTCAGGCAGGCCGGTTCATCCCGGCGTCAGACTGACGCGGCTTTTTCGATGCGTGCGGTCAGGAACAATACTTTCGTGCGATGTAGATGTCTTTGATCGAGCCGCGCCTTCGCTGCGTTGAATTCCTTGCGCGCGGCGCTCAATCTCATCAGGGCGCGGTCGCGATTTTCGTACAGACGGCGGACAGGAGAGCCTGGTGCGCCGATCGTGCCACGATAGGGCATGCAATCGGCAGGAAAAAAGGCGCGCATGTCTCCTAACCTCGAAGCAAGAGCTTGGTCGGCCTCAAGATACTGTCGATAGGCGATCGCCAGAAAACGTCGATAAGCAGCAAGTTCCCTGTGCATTTCTTCCTCCCTGGTGCGGGTGAGGGCGATGCGATGAAATTGTGGCGCGCGTCTTTTGTCCTGTCAAGGTGCCTCACTGGCGACGCGCTCCCGCAGGTGTGAGATGACGGCGCGGCGGATATCGTCGGGCTGGTCGCCGAGAGTTTCCTCAGCAGACGCAGCTCGTGCGACGTTGATGATGTGACCGCCCCCGACGGCATCAATGTGCCCAGGTCGGTCTGTGAGGATCCACAAAGGAGAGCGGTCATGTCGGAGATTGTCACAGTCGGGCTCGACCTGGCGAAGAATGTGTTCCAGGTGCATGGAGCCGACAGCGCAGGATGGACCGCGTTGCGCAAGAAGCTGAGGCGGGATCAGGTGCTGGCCTTCTTCGGGCAATTGCGACCATGCGTTGTTGCGATGGAAGCCTGCGGCGGTGCCCACTTCCGGGGCCGCGAGATCGGAAAGCTGGGCCATGAGGTGCGGCTGGTCCCGCCCGCTTACGTCAAGCCATTCGTCAAGCGCAGAAAAACGACGCGGCCGATGCTGAGGCGATCTGCGAGGCGGCCCAGCGTCCGACGATGCGCTTCGTGCCCGTGAAGAGCGAAGAGACCCAAGGGGCCGCGATGGTCTTCCGCATCCGCGAGTTCCTGATCCGGCAACGGACGCAGGCAATCAATTCCCTGCGCGGGCATTTGACCGGGTTTGGTCAGATCGTGCCGCAGGGCGCGGCCAACGTGAGGCGTTTGATCGCCATCGTCGAGGACCCGGAGAGCGGCCTGCCGACGGACGCTATCGCCACGTTGAGGGCCCTGATCGCGGCTCTCAACGTAACCAGCCGGTTGGCACCGCCTGCCGGATTTCGGCGTGAGGCTCTAAGTCAGGTGCATAGCGACGTCGCAAACGACGTCTCTTATGCGCGGAGGGGCGATGCGGGGTGAGGTTCTGGGTGTTGAGCGCCGCCGGCGTTGGGACGATGAGGTGAAGCTGGCGGTCGTGAGCGCCGTGGGGATCGACGGCGCGACGGTGACCCAGGTTGCGCAGCGCC
>ERZ869909.1083-NODE-1083-length-24255-cov-5.014807_pt1 | contig 24255 bp, 25 predicted proteins | sample MGYA00520892_ERZ869909 | MGnify/ENA primary metagenome ERZ869909 (study PRJEB32215, sample SAMEA104723947) | bioreactor metagenome | biome: bioreactor; feature: anaerobic bioreactor; material: water | place: China | collected 2015-03-12 ... | reverse complement strand
TGTTGGATACTGTGATCGCTTCTTTTTTGCTAACGGGCGCGGTCAGCTGGTTGTACTATTCGGATCGTTTGCTGGAGTTTCCGCTTGGTCTGTTTGGTATTGCCATTGCTACGGTGATTTTGCCTACCTTGTCCCGCATGCACGCCAATGCCAGCATGGACCAATTTCGCGCTACCCTGGATTGGGCGCTGCGCTTTATTGCCTTATTTGGTCTGCCGGCGATGGCGGCATTGATGGTGCTGGGTAAACCCATTATCGCTGTATTGTTTATGCGTGGGGAATTCACGGCGCTGGATGTGGATAAGGTGTCCTACAGTTTGTTTGCCTATGCCTGCGGTTTGTTCAGTTTTATGCTGATTAAAATTCTGGCACCGGCTTATTATGCCCGCCAGGATATGAAAACACCGGTGCGCATTGGTATCATTGCCATGGTCGCTAACATGGGGCTGAACCTGTTGTTGGCTCCCTTTCTCAGTTATGTCGGACTGGCGCTGGCCACAGCGCTGTCGGCCAGCCTGAACGCCTTCTTACTCTATCGGGGCTTGAAAGCCATTGGGGTCTATCAGATTTCGAGTTTCAGTCTGTGGTTTTTGGTACGAGTTGTGGCTGCAAGTTTTAGCATGGCAGCTCTGTTGTGGTGGTGGCTGCCGGAAATGAGCTATTGGTATCAGCAAAGCATGGGCTGGCAACTGCAGCAATTGCTGTTTATCTGTCTGCTGGGCGGCGCTAGTTACTTTGCGCTCCTGGCTTTGTTCGGAGGCCGGCCAGCTCATATCCGCCGGCAGCGTCATTCAGGATGAAAAGCCATGCATTAGCAGGTATAATCGCCTGCTTGTTGCACTGGGGTGTGCGTAACAGCGGTTAAGGCAGGCATGGAGTTTATTCGCGGTTTACACAACATTAAAGCGGAACATCGTGGCTGCGTGCTGACCATTGGCAATTTTGATGGGGTGCACCTGGGCCATCAAGCGGTGTTGGCACAATTGATTCAGGTTGCCAAGCAGCGTCAATTGCCAGCGTGCGTCATGGTGTTTGAGCCACAGCCTTTGGAGCTGTTTGCTCCCGACAAAGCACCCGCCAGATTAAGCCGGTTGCGGGAAAAGTACCTTGGCCTGGCCAGGCTGGGGATTGACCGCTTACTCTGTGTGAATTTTAATCGGCGTTTTGCTGATTTGGCACCCGATTACTTTGTCGAGCAGCTGCTGCTGCAACAGTTGGGTGTGCAGCATCTGATTGTGGGCGATGACTTTTGCTTTGGCAAGAATCGAGCTGGTAACTTTGCCTTGTTGCAGCAGGAAGCTGAGCGTTTTAATTTTGGCCTTACGCCAACCGCCAGTTTAAAGCAGCAGATGCAGCGTATCAGTAGCACCGCCATACGGCAGGCGTTGGCAGCAGATGATTTGACGTTGGCCGAAGCGATGCTGGGGCGGCCATTTTCACTGAACGGCAAAGTGCGGCATGGCCGGCAACTCGGGCGGCAGTTGGGTTTTCCTACCGCCAACGTCTGGTTGTACCGCAAAAAGCTGCCGGTGCATGGTGTCTATGCGATAGAGGCAATCACCGATTTTGGGCGTTATCAGGGCGTGGCCAATATTGGCTCGCGGCCAACAGTGTCGGGTAAAACTGAACAACTTGAAGCCCATTTATTTGATTTCAAAGGTAATTTGTACGGTAGCCAAATTGAAGTTTTGTTACGGCAGAAGCTGCGTAACGAGCAGAGCTTTGCCAGTGTCGAAGCACTGCAGCAACAAATTCAGCGGGACGCCGAAGCGGCCCGCGCCTATTTTCAGTCGTCAGCCTCAGAGCAGGTTGAAGCCAATCAATAACGATGACGGACGAATAACGGATGAGTGACTACAAGCATACCCTGAACCTGCCGGAAACCGAGTTTGCTATGCGCGGGAACTTGGCGCAGCGTGAGCCAGCCATGCTGGCTGAGTGGCAACAAGACGGGCTTTACCAGCAAATCCGTGCCGCTAAGCAGGGCAAGCCACAGTTTATTTTGCACGATGGCCCGCCCTATGCCAATGGCAGCATTCATATTGGCCATGCGGTCAACAAAATCCTCAAAGACATGATCATCAAGGCCAAAACCTTGTCCGACTTTGATGCGCCCTATATCCCCGGCTGGGATTGCCATGGTCTGCCGATTGAATTGGTGGTGGAAAAGAAATACGGCAAACCAGGTGTGAAATTAAGCGATGCCGAGTTCCGGCAAAAATGCCGTGAGTACGCCGCGTCGCAAATCGAAGCGCAGAAAGTCGATTTTGTCCGCTTGGGGGTACTGGGTGATTGGGACAACCCCTACCGCACCATGGATTATGATTTTGAAGCCAATATCATTCGCTCGCTCAGTAAAATCATCGACAATGGCCATTTGCAGCAAGGCTTTAAGCCGGTGCACTGGTGCACCGATTGCGGCTCGGCATTGGCTGAGGCGGAAGTCGAGTATCAGGACAAAACCTCACCGGCCATCGATGTGCGCTTTAAGCTGGTCGATGAAACTGTGGTGGATCGTTTTGATCACCCCGAGGAGCACCGTGGCCAAGGCCCGGTTTCTGTGGTGATCTGGACCACCACCCCCTGGACCATCCCGGCCAACCGGGCTGTCGCTGTGCACGCCGATCTGGATTACAGCCTGATCCAGGTGGAGCAGGGCGAACATGACCCGGAGCGCCTGATTGTTGCCACGGATCTGGTGACGGATGTGATGGCCCGTGCCGGCATTGAGCATTATCATGCGCTTGGTTTTTGCAAAGGCAAGCAGCTGGAGCTGGTGGCGTTAAAACACCCATTGTATGACTTTGAGGTGCCGGTGATTCTGGGGGAGCATGTGACCACCGACTCGGGTACCGGTTGCGTGCATACCGCACCAGGCCATGGCCAGGAAGATTTCGTGGCCGGGCAAAAGTATGGTCTGGAAGTCGCCAACCCGGTCGGTGCCAACGGTGTCTACTTACCGGATACGCCGATCTTTGCCGGTCAGCATGTGTTTAAAGCCAACGACTCTGTGGTCGAAGCGCTTAAAGAGCGTCAGGCCTTATTGGTGCACAAAGCTTATCAGCACAGCTACCCGCACTGCTGGCGCCATAAAACACCGATTATTTTCCGTGCCACCCCGCAGTGGTTTATCAGCATGGAGCAGCAAGGGCTGCGGGCCACCTCGTTGCAGCAAATTGCCAACACCCGTTGGGTGCCGGACTGGGGCCAAAGCCGGATTGAGAAAATGGTGGCTGGCCGGCCAGACTGGTGTATTTCCCGCCAGCGCACCTGGGGCGTGCCGATTGCACTTTTTGTTGATAAAGACACCGGCGCCTTGCATCCAAATACCGCAGCGCTGATGGAGCAGGTGGCGCAAAAAGTCGAGCAGCAGGGCATTCAGGCCTGGTTCGATTTAGAGCCGCAAGAGCTGTTAAGCGCTGACGATGCCAGCCGTTATGTCAAAGTAAAAGATACGCTGGATGTCTGGTTCGACTCTGGGGTGACCCATGCTTGTGTGGTTGATGCCAGAGCCGAGTTTCATGGCGCGACCCAAGCCGATTTGTACCTGGAAGGTTCCGATCAGCACCGTGGCTGGTTTATGTCGTCCTTGATGACCGGCGTTGGCATTAAAAACCATGCGCCATACAAGCAGGTGCTGACGCACGGTTTTACTGTCGATGGCCAAGGCCGGAAAATGTCCAAGTCACTCGGCAATGTGGTGTCGCCGCAACAGGTGATGAACAAGCTCGGCGCAGATATCCTGCGACTGTGGGTGGCCACCGCCGATTACACCTCGGAAATGACGGTGTCGGATGAGATCTTAAACCGGGCCGCCGACAAATACCGCCGGATCCGCAATACCGCCCGTTTCTTACTGGCCAACCTGAATGGGTTTGACCCTGCCACCGATCAGTTGCCGTTCAATGAACTGGTTGAGCTGGATCTTTGGATGGTGAACCGGGCAGCCCAGCTGCAAGCGGAAATCATCGAGGCCTATGATCAGTACCAGTTCCATCAAGTCAGTCAGAAGTTAATGAATTTCTGTACCATTGAACTGGGCAGTTTTTATCTGGATGTGATCAAAGACCGGCAGTACACCGCCAAAGCGGATAGCCAGGCCAGACGCTCCTGCCAAACGGCCATGTACCATATTGTGCAAGCACTGGTGCGCTGGATGGCGCCTATTATGAGCTTCACGGCGCAGGAAATCTGGCAGCAACTGCCGGCTCAGTCACAGCCTTATGTGTTTATGGATGTCTGGTATCCAGGTTTGGCAGAAGTTCCGGCAGGTCGTTTTGATGATGATTTCTGGCAACAACTGCTGTTGGTGCGGGATGAAGTGAACCGGGTACTGGAAAAAGCCCGTAAGCAGGAGTTGATCGGTGCCTCCTTGCAAGCAGAAGTGACCTTGTTCGCTCCTGCTGACTTAGCCGCTCAATTACAACAGTTGCAGGATGAGCTGCGTTTTGTCTTGATCACCAGTACCGCTACCGTCAGCAGTGAGGCGGCACCAGCCGAAGCCGAAGCCACAGAAATCGCAGGTTTGAAGGTGCTGGTTCAGGCCAGCAGTGCGGTCAAATGCGAGCGCTGCTGGCATTACCGCCATGATGTCGGTGCGGATGCCGCGCACCCGACTATTTGCTTGCGCTGTGTTGATAACGTCAGCGGTGCCGGCGAGCAGAGGGAGTTTGCCTGATGCGGTTGTTTCAGCAAACCGGCTGGGCTTTCTGGTGGCTGGCACTCTTGGTACTGGTGTTGGATCAAGTCACCAAGCAGTGGGTGCACCACAGCATGGCGTTGTACGACTCGATCCAGCTGTTGCCGTTTTTTAACCTGACCTATGTACGGAATCCGGGCGCTGCTTTTTCGTTTTTAAGCGATGCCGGTGGCTGGCAGCGCTGGTTTTTCACCGTGGTTGCCGTGGTGATAATTACGGTGCTGAGTGTTTGGCTCAGCCGGTTAAGTGCCCAGGCCAGTAAACTGACCATTGGCCTGAATCTGATCATTGGTGGTGCTATCGGCAACTTGATCGACCGGCTGTGGCATGGTTATGTGATCGACTTTTTTCATCTGTATTACCAGAACTGGCATTACCCGGCCTTTAACATTGCCGACTCGGCCATTGTGATTGGCGCTGGTTTATTGATTTGGGACAGTTTCAGTCATCAGGAGCAAGGTCATGACCACGCCAAACCCCGTTAAGCAGCCAGTCAGTGCCGATAGCGCGGTGATTTTTCATGTTGATATCAAACTGTCTGATGGCAGCGCTGCGGAAAGTACCCGGGTGCATAATAAACCGGCCCGCATCCGTATCGGCGATGGCAGTGTTTCACCTGCGTTTGAAGCTCAGTTGCTGGGCAAACATGCCGGTGATAAGCTGACCTTCACGCTGGCGCCGGAAGATGCCTACGGCCAGCCGAATCCGGATAATATTTACTACCTGGATCGCAGCAAGTTTAGCAGCGATAGCCCGGCCGAAGTGGGCATGATCATCGGTTTTACCATGCCGGATGGCTCCGAGCTGCCGGGCCTGATCCGTGAGGTCGCCGGGCAGTCGGTGACGGTCGATTTTAACCATCCGCTGGCAGGGCAAACCCTGACCTTCCAGCTGGAAATTCTGGAGGTACAGTAATGGATATTTTACTGGCCAACCCACGTGGTTTTTGTGCCGGGGTCGACCGTGCCATTAGCATTGTCGAACGGGCACTGGAATTGTACGAGCATCCGATTTATGTGCGCCACGAAGTGGTACACAACAAGTTTGTGGTCGATGGCTTGCGCCGGCGTGGTGCTGTTTTTGTCGATGAGTTGCATGAAGTGCCGGATGGTCAGATTGTTATTTTCAGTGCCCACGGTGTGTCGCAGGCCGTGCGTCAACAGGCTAAAGATCGGGGGCTGAAAGTCTTTGATGCGACTTGCCCGCTGGTGACCAAAGTGCATATGGAAGTCACCCGTGCCAGCCGCAAAGGCATCGAGTGCATTCTGATTGGCCATGCCGGCCACCCGGAGGTGGAAGGCACCATGGGCCAGTACGACAATCCGCAAGGTGGCATCTACCTGGTGGAGTCGGTGGAGGATGTGCAAAAGCTGCAGGTGAAAAATCCGCAGCAGCTGTGTTTCAGCAGCCAGACCACGCTATCGGTGGATGATACCGCCGATGTGATTGAAGCACTGCGGATGCGCTTTCCTGATATCGAAGGGCCGCGCAAAGACGACATCTGCTATGCCACCCAAAACCGCCAGGATGCAGTGCGTGAACTGGCGGGGAAAGCTGAGTTGTTACTGGTCGTCGGTGCTAAAAACAGCAGTAACTCCAATCGTTTACGTGAACTGGCTGAGAAAATGGGCGCCAAGGCCTTTCTGATTGATACCGCCGATGATATTCAGCAAAGCTGGCTGGATGGCATCGAGCGGGTGGCTGTCACTGCCGGTGCTTCTGCCCCGGAGGTACTGGTACAACAAGTCGTCGCCAAACTGCAGAGCTGGGGTGGTCGCACCGTGGCGGAGCATCCAGGCCGTGAGGAAAATATTGTCTTTGCCATTCCGGCAGAGCTGCGCTAATCGATTCGCTGCACAACAAAGCTGGTGTTAACGCATTGACAGCGCTATAGTTTGTTGTATACCAAGTAGCTGCTGTGTGGCAATGAATCCAACCTCCACTGTATCCAGTCCGATGCTGTTGCCTGCGTTCTGCCAGAATCGAGGTATTTTGGCAGTCGTTGTGCTGGCACAGGCTGTTGCCATTGTATTGGCTTTTGCTCCAGGCTCTGTGGGGGATCCCTGGTTGCGCCTTGGTGTCATCAGCTTGTTTGTGCAATGGGTCGGCTTGCTGAGCATGGCGCTGATGTGCCGCTTGCGTCCATGGTTGGTTCAATTCAGTGCCCTGTGGCAGGGGATCTGTGTCTTAGCCATTCTGTTGGTTTTTACCTTGTTGGTTAGTTTCCTGGCATTCTGGTTTTTGACCGGGAAAGGCTGGTATCCCTATACCACCGTGCTGTCTTTCATGCTGACCAACGCCTTGATCGCTTTTATTGTTGGTCTGCTGGCCATTCAGTTTAGTGTGATGCATGCAGAACGTAGCATGCGGATTGCGGCTCAATCACGGGCCGAGCTGGATGCTTTGCAGGCGCGGATCCGGCCACATTTCTTGTTTAACAGCCTAAATACGACTGCTGAATTGATCCATCAGGATCCCAAGGCTGCGGAGCAAGCCTTGCTGGATTTATCGGCTTTATTCCGGGCTGCGATGCAGGCAGGGGGGCAAACGACACTGGTACATGAGTTGGCTTTAACACGTCAGTATTTATCGCTGGAGCAGTGGCGACTGGGCCAGCGGTTGCAAGTGCAGTGGTGTCTGGGTGATGAGGTGCCAGAGCTGATGATGCCGGTGCTGACGTTACAACCTTTGCTGGAAAATGCAATTTACCATGGCATTGAACCAAACAGTAAGGGCGGGGAGATCTGTATTGAGCTGGTGCCAGGTAATCAGTCGATCACGGTATTGATTACCAATACACTGTCACAGCAAAATCGCTCCAGCAAAGGCAATGGCATCGCGCTGGATAATATTCGCCAACGTTTGGCTTTGTTGTATCAGGATCAGGCGAAGCTGCATTGCAGTAAAACAGAGACGCATTTCCGGGTGAAGTTGGTGCTGCCAAAAAATCAGCCTGAGAGGGTGACATGAAATTTCTGTTGGTCGACGATGAGCCTTTGGCACGGGCAAGGCTGAAGCGCTTAATGGGAACTCATCCTGATTTCGAGCTGGTTGGTGAGGCGGAAGATGGTGAGCAGGCATTGCGATTAAGTGCTCAGCATCAACCGGATTTGGTGTTGTTGGATATTGAAATGCCAAATTTAACCGGCCTTGAGGTTGCGAAAGCCCTGTCACAGCAGCCAGTACCGCCAGCTTTGGTGTTTGTCACTGCACACCCGCAGCATGCTCTGGATGCCTTGCAAGTCGCTGCGGCTGGCTATCTGGTGAAGCCGGTAGAGGCGGCAGCCCTGGCCGAGGTACTCAACCGCATTGGTAAACCAACCCGGGCCCAGCTGGAAGCGCAAAAAGAACCTGTGATTAGCTATCAACTAGCGGGCTGCTTGCGTCAGGTGGCTTTGTCGTCCGTGCTCTATCTGCAGGCAGAGGATAAATACGTCCGGCTGGTCTTCGGGCAAGGGGAAGCGCTGCTGGAGCAAAGTCTGCGGCAACTGGAACAACGCTATCCTCAACTGCTCCGCATACACCGCAAAATTTTGATCAATCGCCAGCATTTTGTTGCTTTGCACCAGAGTCCCCAAGGCTATCAGGTGGAGCTGGCCGGCTGCGATCAGCGCCTGGATGTTAGCCGCCGCGAAGCCGCGCGCCTTAAGCAACTCCTACAACACAGCACCTTGTAAACAACCCAGTCTGCACCGCTTATCGGCAGGTCACGCCGCTTATCTGTTAATGCTGGTAATTTGGCTGTGGCTTATTAAGCTACTAACATCCGTTATTTTCGAAATTAAACTGCCTATGCATGCTGTTAAATCTGGCAAAGAAACTGGGTTTACCCTGATTGAGTTGATGGTTACTGTGGCTGTGATGGCCATTGTACTCACTGTTGCTGTACCAGCTTTTACCAGTGTAATTAATAGCAACCGCTTGACCAGCCAAGCCAATGAACTCCTTAGCACACTTAGCTTTGCGCGCAGTGAAGCGATACGGCGTAATGCGGATGTTATTTTTTGTCACAGTCAGGATGGTAGCAGTTGTACCGCTCCGGCAGGAGGAAACTGGCAAGGCTGGATTGTGTTTGCCAATGCCGATCCATCGACCATTCTGGCGACAGGGCGCTTGCACAACCAGTTGCGTGTTCTGTCCAGCTCCAACCTGAGTAATGCTGCTTTTAGCTTACGCTACAACGCTCAGGGCTTTATTCGGCAGGCCGGTAATAATAACTTGCTTAGCGGCACTATTCGGATGTGTCATCCATCCGGTACTCCAGAACAAAATGTCCGGGATGTTCGATTTATCTCTGGTGGCCGCGCTACGGTTACCTCTGCCAGTAGTGCTGCCTGCGCCACTCCGGACAACTGAAGGAGCTATTGTCATGCAATGCAGAAAATTTCAAAGTGGTGTCAGTTTGCTGGAAGTGATGATTGCGATGCTGGTACTGGGTATTGGCTTGTTGGGCGTAGCGGCTTTACAGGCCAGTTCAGTCCGGAACACGCAAAACTCGTATGAGCGCACCATTGCGATCGTGATGGTCGACTCGGTGATTGAAAGTATTCGCGCGAACCCAAATGCTGCGGCTGGTGCTTATGCCATGAGTGATTGCACACCGGCAGGTGGCGGTTTAATTGGTGAACAACTGACCCACTGGGTGGCCCGGTTGCAGCTGGAGCTTGGTGATTCAGTGCAGTGCTCTATTGTGTTTAATAATGATCGCTATGTGATCGAAGTTAACTGGAAAGATGAGCGTCAGTCTGAAATGACAGAAACATTGATCCGAACGGCGGTGGTGCTATGAAAACAGCGAGCTCATTGAATGCAGTAAAAAGCCAGAGTGGCCTGACCTTGGTCGAGCTGATGATTGCTATGGTATTAGGGCTGATTCTGGTCGGTGGTGTCACCGGTGTTTTTCTTACCGCGCAGCAAACCTACCGTGTCAACGATAGCCTGAACCGGATGCAGGATGGTTTTCGGGTTGGCTTTCAACTGCTTACCAGAGACTTACGTAATGCTGGCAGCTCAGGTTGTACCAACAATGGACGGGTGGTGAATGTGCTTGCTGGTAACGCTTGGTGGGCTGATTGGGGAGGAAGTAACTTTATTGCTTATGATGGCAATGCAACTCATCCAGGCGTGGCTTTTGGTGGTGCTATTGGTCAGCGGGTCAGTGGTACCTCTGCAATACAAATGATGTATTCGCTCAGTGATGGCGATGAAGCCATTGCCATTGAGCATGTACCGTCTGGTGTCAATGCAAGCTTCCGAATAGCCCCCGGAGCGAATATTACGCAAGGGGATATTATTATGGTGTGTGATCAGTCTCAGTCCACCATTTTTCAGGTATCAAATATTACTGGGGCTGGCGGTACCAACGTGATTCACAACACTGGCGGTACGGTAACGCCAGGAAACTGCACCAATCGGCTTGGGTTTCCTGGCCCAACCTCGTGTAGCGCGGCTTCAGGGTCTGCTTACGTCTTCCCACCAAATGCTGTGTTGTCAAAGTTTGAATCTGTTACCTGGTTTGTTGGCAACAACGGTCGGCCAGAAACAGGGGGCCGTTCTTTGTATCGTAGCTGGGTTGAACGCGGCGTTGTTATCAGTGAAGAGGTGATTGAAGGCGTTCAAGATTTACAGTTTGAATTCCTGTTGTTAGGCTCAGCCACTTTTATCGACACTGGTACTGTTCCTGCCAACCGATGGCTGGATGTGGTATCAACCCGGGTGCATTTAACGGTAGAAGCACCACATCAAAATCCCCAGGGAGGGGAGCGTTTAAGCCGTACATTAGTGCATGAAGTTGCTTTGAGGAACCCTGTGTTATGAACAGCAGATACATCAAGTCACAGCAAGGTATGGCGCTGATTGTCAGCTTGTTGCTGTTGCTGGCGATCACCATCATCGTGCTGGCTGCTAGTCGCGGTACTGGTCAGCAGGAGCGTATGAGCGCTAATCTGTATGATAGAGAGCTTGCCTTCCAGGCAACTGAAAGTGCCATACGCGTGGCAGAGCAGTGGCTGATGAACAACCCAAATCATGATGACTTTACTGGTGTTCAGGGCCGTTACCCGCAACCAGATCCAAATGATCCACCTCGTTGGCGTGATCCTACTACGCTTTGGCAAGCGGCGGATCTGGCTTTGGGAGGGCTGCAACAGGATGCTGAGTTTATTATTGAAGATATGGGGCGTTGGCCAGATCCGCCTGATTGCGCTCGAGGCTCTACCATTCCTCCGGGGTGCTTATCACAAACGTACCGCATTACGGCCCGCAGTGCTGGCGCCGATCGTGCTGGCATTATGTTGCAAGTATTGTTTCGTCGCTAACGAACACAGGAGCTAGAAATGGCCATGTTAAAATCCAGTCAGTTGTACTGCCTTGTTGCAAGCCTTGGATTAGGGCTATCGGTTGCTGAAGCTTCAGTAGCGATTTCCAATATGCCCTTACAAACCGGCAGCGCGGTAGAACCAAACATCTTGTTTATCATTGATGATTCAGGCTCCATGATGTGGGAGACCATGCCAGATCAGTTGACGACCCACTTCGGCACCGATCTGAATAATCGTTATGCCATGTGGATGTTTCCGCGAGTGGCTGGGCTCTTTGGTTCCGGGGATTACAACAATACCCGGGTGGTACGCTTTACTGGTGATACAGCGGCACACTTTCGCTCCCCGCACAACAACACCATGTATTACAATCCTGCCTTTACTTATCAGCCCTGGTCCAATTCAGATGGCACTTTGATGGCGAACGCCACTGCCTCTGCAGCCCCCAATCACCCACTGGGGGGCTTTGGCACCCGAAACCTGACTGCAAACAATACTCAGTCTGCGAATTGGATCAATGAAAACGGCACTCATACCAATCAAAGCCAGACTTTTTTCCCCGCGGTCTATTACCACTATAACGGCAGTGGTAATTTGTGGCTGGAGAGCAGTTACGAGCGGGTGGAAATTCGTCCAGCGAATGCTCCTTTTTCCGGCCATGGCCGTGAGGTAGTGCATGCAGACGGTACCCGCAATCGCACCGATTGTGCGGTCGCCAATGCATGTACTTATAACGAAGAAATTCAAAATTTTGCCAACTGGTATACCTACCATCGCAACCGGATTTTTGCGTCTCGGGGAGGGATAGGACGGGCCTTTGCAGCGCAGGGAGAGAATCTGCGTGTTGGCTATGGCACCATCAATAAAGGCAGTTCTACCATTGATGGGGTATCGACACGAACGGTGGTTCGGGGAGTGCGGCGTTTTGCCGGTGCTGACAGGGATGCGTTTTTTCATGAGCTCTACAACAGGGCTATTCCTGCTCAGGGCACTCCGCTTCGGTTGGCATTGGATGGTGCTGGCCAGTACTTTTCGAGAACCGATAGCCGTGGCCCATGGGGGATAAACCCAGGCTTTGGTACTGAACCTACCATTGAGCATCTCACTTGCCGGCAAAGCTTCAGCATTTTAATGTCAGATGGCTATTGGAATGGCGCGACGCCAGCCAATATCGGCAATCAGGATAACACGGATGGCCCTATCCACAGCCGCCCGGATGGCACTACTTATCAGTACAAGGCAAAAGCACCATTTAGTGACGGTTATTCTGATACGCTGGCCGATGTGGCGATGAAGTACTGGAAAAATGACTTACGGCCAGATTTGGATAACCGGGTCCCTACCCCGAATGACACCATTAACCCAGCTTTTTGGCAGCACATGGTGACCTACACGGTAGGTCTTGGTGTGCAGGGGGATATCGACCCTAAAACAGCCTTCGATGCGATCGCAAGTGGCACCAGCGTTATTTGGCCTAATCCGGCAGCAGATGGTGCTTTGAATGCAAAGATTGATGATATGCTGCATGCCGCTGTGAACAGTCGTGGTGGCTTTTTCAGTGCCAACGACCCAGAGACTTTTGCCCGTGAGTTGACACGAACCTTAAATAATATTGTTGATCGGGTAGGCTCTGCTTCAAACCTGGCCGGCACAACGACTTCACTGGAAACCGATCAAATGGTGTTTCAGGGCCGGTTTCGCTCTGGTGACTGGTCTGGGGACCTATGGGGCTTTGATGCGGATGATATCGGCTCAGAGCCCAAGTGGAAGGTTTCAGAGCCGTTAAATAGCAGGAACTGGGCCGGACGTAATATTCAATTTTTCGATGCTGGCAATCAAAAGCCTTTTACTTGGGATAATTTGAATCCAACCCAAAAAGGGTGGCTGCAGTCAGAAGCTTTAGTCGATTTTATCCGGGGTGATCGTTCAAAAGAGGCCAGTGCCAATCATGCCGTTTATAAATTCCGTAATCGCAGCTCCATTTTGGGTGATATCGCCCATTCATCCCCTGTCTATGTCGCAGAGCCAGAGAATCGGTTTTATGACCGTTTCCAGTGGGATGAACTAAGCTCCTACCGGAACTTTATCCGGGATAAAAAGGATCGACATCCTGTTGTCTTTGTTGGCTCAAATAGCGGCATGTTGCATGCCTTCTCAGCCATCAATGGTGAGGAGTTGTTTGCTTACATTCCTTCACAGCTGCTGCCAAAGCTTGCTGCGCTGGCAGAACCTGACTATCTGCATGAATACTATGTCGATGGAAATGCCAGTGTTACAGATGTCTATATTGGTGGCGAGTGGCGTTCAATCTTGGTGGGGAGCCTTGGTCGTGGGGGGAATATGCTGTTTGCACTGGATGTCACCAACCCGGCAGATCCTCAGGTGATGTGGGAGTTTTCGGATGCGCGCTTAGGGACTATGGTGGGTAAGCCGGTGGTAGGCCGTCTGAAAAATGGTAATTGGGCGGTGATTACGGGCAATGGCTACAACAGCAATAATCATAAAGCTGGTTTATTCTTAATCAATATCCAAACTGGCTCTTTAATCAAGCACATTGATACCGGGGTTGGCCAGAATAGTTTAGATAGCAGTGGCCGCACTTTATCCAATGGCCTTAGCCAGGTAGAAACCTGGGATGACGATAACGATGGCAACGTCAATTATGTGTTTGCCGGCGATTATCAGGGCAATGTCTGGAAGTTTGATCTAAACCACAATAACGTTGATCAATGGGGGTCGTATTACAGCCAAGGCAGTTCACCTCGGCCACTGTTTACGGCGGAGAATGATGATGGGATCCGGCAAAATATTATCGGTGGTATTTCAGTGGCCGCCGATCCGGATACTGGCAAGCGCTGGGTCTTTTTTGGCACCGGAAGTTATTTAAGCAATGATGACCCTGCCAGTACCGATGTACAGAGCTGGTATGGCTTGATTGATGATGGCCGCATCACCAGCCGGGCTCAGCTAACGGAGCGCAAAATAACCGAGCAAAGCCTTGCCAGTGGTCGACAGGTGCGGGCTATCGAGTCCGGTGATACCGTGACCAATAAAGGGTGGTACATTGATTTAATGGTCAATGGCCAAAAAGAAGGCGAACGTATAGTGAACCAGCCACGTATTATTGGCCGGGCTCTAGTGGTGAACTCTATTATCCCCGATACCGATATTTGTAACCCGGGTGGCTCTGGCTTTGTGATGGCGATTGACCCATTCAAAGGTGGACGACTGGCGCGCAACTTCTTTGATGTGAATCAGGATGGCAGTGTGGATGATGGCGATATGATGAATGGCGATGTACCCGTCAGTGGTGTGGGTTTTAGCAGCATGCCTGGAGAGCCACTCTTTATGGGAGATGAAATGGTGGTTGGTTTAACCGATACCAGTATTGAGTCTATGTTGACCAGTTCAGGGGTTCGAAGAGGCCGGGTGTCCTGGCGGGAGATGACAAATTGAATAGTCGTATTCTAAAGCGGCAACTGGGGATTACCCTGGTGGAATTGATGATTGCTGTTGCCATTATTGGTATCCTGGGTGCCATTGCCTACCCGGCATACCAGGCTCATGTAGAGCGCTCGAATCGTACGGCAGCTTCAGGCTGCCTGTATGAGCTATCTCACTTTTTAGAGCGGCACTATACCACCAACATGACCTATGCCGGTGCTGTTTTGCCGAATGCCCAATGTCGAACGGATACTGCGGCGCGATACACTTATACCTTAACAGAGCTTGCAGCACGAACGTATCGTTTGTCTGCCATTCCGCAAGGACCACAATCTAGTGATAATTGTGGTACTTTGACATTGAATCAGGCTGGTCAACGTGGAGCTGCCGGAGGCACAGATCCAACGGTAGTCCAGCAATGCTGGTAAAAAAAATAACCAAAAAATATTGATCTTTTGACTTTATGTTGTAATTTTATAGTTAACATTGATTAACTATTGAGCATAAGGACATGCGATTACAACAAGGGATCAGTTTACTCGAAGTATTGCTGGCTGTTTTATTGCTAAAAGTTTCTGTATTAGGAGCTTTAGCCGGCCAGCTACACGCCCGCCAAATGGTCATTGAGGCGACGCAACGTACCCAGGCAGCTGCGATGGCGGCTGACTGGCTCAACCGGATGCAGGCTTCCGGCCACAGTTTCAGCCAGATTGCACCTTCACCTGAATGCACTGCCAGTTCCCCTTGCCCTCCGGAGTCTTTAGCCAGTTGGCTGCATCAGCAGTGGCAGCACCAATGGTGGCATAGTTCAGCCGCCTTGGCTCAGGGCGGCTATTGCAGCCAACAGCAGGCTGGAGGCACTGAGTTTGTGGTGTACTGGTATGGCCGGCAGTTGTTGGCACAAACCAATAATGACACTGCTTGTGACTCAGGGGGTGGTGCAATGTCACTTCGATTGCAGGTCGCCTTATGAAAGCGGCATTACAGCGACAATTTGGCCTAAGCCTGGTTGAGTTGATGATTGCAGCTACCTTGGCTTTAAGCTTGCTGGCGGTGCTGTTAACAACCACCAGTAAGCAAGCACAAATGAGCCGGGAAACCATGCAACTGGCAATGTTGCAGCAGCAAGGGCAGCTTCTGCTGAATTTACTGCAAACGGAGTTGCAGCACCTGGGTTTTTGGGCGGGTTTTAGTTTGGAGCAGATGCGCCAGCTGCAGGCTCCGTCGGAGCCTGTGATTGGGGATTGTGTGCAGTTACCGCTCGATAGCGGTAGTTTTCCTGATCCATCGAAATTGTTGATCCCTCTTTATGCTGAGCTTGGCTCCGGACAGGGCATGAGTTGTCTTGGGCAAGCGGCGGAACATTCTTCCATTCTTCAGTTCAAGCGCTTGCTGGCACAGCCGCTGGAGCATGCTGAGTTGAAACCAAACCGTTACTATCTGCAAGTTGAGGCTGGGAGCCTGCGACTGGTAGATAGCGATACAGCCAGTAGCTCTGGACCTGCTGAATTTTGGCCGTATCTCCATCAACTGTTTTATGTGCAGTGGCAACAAGGCATCCCGGTGCTGATGCGAAAGCGTTTAATCCGAAATCAGGCGGGGAGCCCGAGGATCCATACAGACTCGGTGATGGATGGTGTGGAAATGCTCTATTTTGAATTCGGTATCGACAGTACGCTCGATGGCCGGGCCAATTACTTTTTACCCTTGCAGCAGATGCAGCCAGAGCACTGGTATCAGCAAAGCAGCCGGATCGTTGCAGTCAGTTACTACGTGCTGCTTCGATCGCTGGACGTTGATCGCCACTACCTGAATGACCAATGGTATCCGATGGGGCAGTCCGGATTCCAGGCACCCGGGGACAATTATCGCCGGCTGCCATTACAGGGGACTCAGTACTTTCATAATGCGGCTTTGCAAAATCATGGAGGATGAAGCATGCAATCAGAGCGGGGGTTTGCCCTGATCACCACACTCTTGTTGGCGACTGTGATGCTGATGTTGGTATTGGCTTTGCTGCAAAGCAGTATGCTCAGCATGCGTATCGCAGACTCAGGCCAGCAATCTTTGCAGCTACGGCAAGAAGCCTGGCGGATGCATCTGCAACAACCGGTTAGCACAGGGACAGCTTTGTCCGAGGTACGTTGCCCGGACCAGTATGCCGCCTGGCATGCTGATAGCCTTTATTGCCAACGCTATTTGCTGCTGAGCACTCCCGAGCAGGGGCTCTGGCACAGCAGCCAGGTGGGCAGTATTCAGCTTCAGCTGAGGTTGACAGTACAGGATGCAAGCGATGATTAATTTACTGTCGTTACTCTTTGTATTGGCGAGCAGTCCGGTGCCATTGAGCTGTTTTGCCCAACAGCCTGAACTTACTGATTTTGAGGTTACTGGTCAGGGGCTTATTTATCGTAACAGCTATCATGGTGTGCCTTTGCCCCAGCCAAAGATGGTCGCCGATCTCAGTGCCTCGGGTTGGCTGTTTAGCACACAACATCGGGTGGTCGGCAGTTACTTAGCGCAGACTGCACTGGTTGGACAACATCGTTTTGAACAGTTGGTGTTGCTTGCTTTTCATCCGGGACTGCAGTCTGAACAACTGGTTGTGGTTCGGGTGTTTCCGCAGCAGTCTGAAAGCTGGCAATTTGATCAGCTGCTGCCTTATCTGGATGATGCAGTGATGGCTGCAGGGGATACTGTCGTTGCTGCCTTGTGGCAGCAGCAACAGCAAGCCGCCGGTTGGTGGCGGCCTATCCCGGGCAAAGCGACGCAGTTGCCCACCTTGTATGCCGGGATCCTGTATCTACCGGTTGCTCAGGTGATGGATGGGAACTGCCCACCTTACCCACTGGATTTGAGTGTCTATATTATTCATATGCATTCAGGCCACACCGTCTCACCGCCAGAAACAGTGCAGCTGTCTGAACCAGCCCCTTTGCAATGGCAACTGAAAGTGGAGGGGGACTACCTCGGCCTTTGGTTGCAGCATAAAGACGACAACTGGTTGCTGCAGCCTCAGTTGCAGCAAATTTTACCGGATTGTTTGCAATGTATCAGTGTGATTGAACACAGCAACTGGCCGAAAATACTGCCTATGGCGCATTTCTGGCTGGAAGAAGGAGCCTACTGATGACACAGGGGTACACTAAGGCCTATGGCATCACTTTGATCGAGCTTTGTTTGGTGGTGGTCATTATGGCGGTAGTGGCAACCATTGCTTATCCATCTTACCTGCAGTTTGTGCTCAAAAGTCATCGGGTAGAAGCCACAGAGGCGCTATTAGCTCTGGCCGCGAAGCAAGAGTTGTATTTTAGCGAGTTTCGTCGTTACAGCGACTCACTGACAGAGCTGGGAACCAGTGAGCCGCTCACTCTGTCTGGTCGCTATCAACTGAGTGTGCAGTTGTTTGACGATGGTATGAGTTTTTTATTGCGGGCTCAGGCAGTGGGCGTACAAAGCCAGGATACAGACTGTGCCGCTTTTAGTGTCAACCAACTGGGGCAGCGGAATAGTGCAGTCCCCTATGCTGAGAGCTGCTGGCGTTGATGAGGTAGCAACCGCTATTTAGCCGGGGCAGGGGAAGGAGTGATGTTGCAGGCGGCTGCGGCCTGCCTGATTCAGTGTCAGGGTGTAGTGCCAGTTCATGCCTTGTTCCGGGCAATAACGAAAACTACCATTCTCAAGTGGTCCCAGGCTGCCATCCCGGCGAAAACTTAACTGTTCACGGTGATAACTGAGTTGGTGTGAAGGATGAACGGCAGGGAGTTCCCGTACCGGCTTCCATTCATTGAATTGCCATTGACTGATTTGTAACGGGTGCATGGACCAATTTTCGCTGCAGTCACTTCCGGTCAAAGGACAAATCCGGACACTGGTTGCCTGGCCACTGGCCAGAGTTCTGGCATAGGCCAGCTGCTGGCTCAATTGTTTCATGTAGGCTTCGGCACGTTGTTTGCTGATAAAATTATGCCAGGAAGGTACTCCAACGGTACTGAAAATGATGATGATCAGCAGTGCCACCATCATTTCGATTAACGTCCAGCCGTTGCGTTTCATGCCATTATCATAAAATAACCCATAATGGTGAAATTATGATTCGTTGATTTTAAATTGTCAATTTTATGTTTATATAAAATCTATATTATGATTCATCATAAATGGTGGGGATGGGCCGCCGTTTATGCTGGGTACTCAGGTAGATGTGAACCAGTCGTTGTTGTACCTGGGAAGACACTGGCTTCCCTTCGAGAAAATCATCAATATCATCGTAGCTCAGGCCAAGGGCCACTTCATCGGCTTTTTGTGGCTGCAAGCACTCCAAATCAGCCGTTGGCACTTTTTGTACCAGCTGGGCAGGGGCTCCCAACCAGGCTGCCAGGGCACGAACCTGGCGTTTACTAAGGCCAAACAAGGGAGCTAAGTCGCAGGCACCATCGCCCCACTTGGTGTAAAAGCCGGTAATATTTTCGGCTGAGTGGTCGGTTCCGAGCACCAACCCGCCCAATAAACCGGCCAGATGGTATTGGATCACCATACGTGTACGGGCTTTGACATTGCCTTTGCTAAAATCAACCCGATGTTGGTCGCTTACTGCCATCCCCATAGCAGCCATAGCGCTGGAGGTTGCCTGATGGATGGCATCAGCGCCAGGTTGCACATTGATGCTAAGCGCTTTGCTTGGCTTGATAAAGTCAATGGCCAGCTGTGCTTCAGACTCATCGGCTTGGGTAGCGTAAGGCAATCGCACAGCGATAAATTGATACTTGTCAGAGCCTGCTGCGTTTAACTCATCAACAGCCAACTGGGCCAGCCTGCCACAGGTGGTGGAGTCGACGCCACCACTGATGCCCAGTACCAGATTGCTCAGGCCTGCTTGTTGCAGCTGGCATTTAATAAAATCGACCCTGCGACGCACCTCTGCAGCCGGATCGATGGAAGCTTGTACCCGCATTTCAGCAATAATTTGTTCTGGTGTCATCCTGGTTTCCTGCTTAGAGGCTTATACCCAATCGCTTACAGATAATGCTATCATAGAGTTAGTCTGGGTTCAGGTAGTTATGTGCATGAAAAAAATTGAAGCGATTATCAAACCTTTTAAACTGGATGATGTGCGTGAGGCATTAGCCGAAATTAACATCACTGGCATGACCGTGACCGAAGTCAAAGGCTTTGGCCGGCAAAAAGGCCATACCGAGCTTTACCGTGGCGCCGAGTACATGGTGGACTTCTTGCCAAAAGTGAAACTGGAAATTGTGGTGACGGACGATCAGGTTGAGCGTTGTATTGAAGCCATCACCAAAACAGCGCATACCGGCCGGATTGGTGATGGTAAAATCTTCGTGCTGGATGTCGGCCGGGTGATCCGGATCCGAACCGGCGAGGAAGATGAAGAAGCCATTTAAGGCTGCCATTCTTCAAAGCCGGGTAATCCAATTTGCCTGGTGTTCACTTTGTTGGTCACCTGCTTGCGTGGCCTTCGGCGGCTGGCATGCTTTTGAATAACTTGTTGCTTTTGTACCTGCCAATCAAGTGGATCCAGCCTTTGTTTCCATTGCATTAAAGCCTGTCGGGCACTTTTTATCGCTGCGTCCGGATCAACGATGGGGGCTGGATAGTTGGATGACACCAAAGATGCAAAACGCTGGCGAACAGAGCCAGGCATCAGCCAGGGAGTGTGGATCCAACTGTTTGGCACGGTTGCCAGTTCTGGTACCCAATAACGGATAAAGCTTCCGCTAGGATCCCGCTCTTTACTCTGCTTCACCGGGTTGTACATCCGGTTGACGTTGATACCGGTCACACCGCATTGCATCTGTATCTGTGGATAATGAATCCCCGGTTCGTAATCAATAAAACACTTTGCCAGATGCAGTGCAATTGGGCGCCATGGCAGTCCAAGGTAATAACTGGCAAAAGATGCCAGCATGGCTCTGCCTCTGAAATGCAGCCAACCAGTCGTCAGCAAGGCGCGCATGCAGGCATCAATCAATGGGTAACCGGTATGGCCGGTACACCAACTTGAATAGCGGTGTGGCTCAAAGCTATCTTCCCGAAAGCCAATAAAACCAGAATGCATGGGGAGAAACTCTATAGCAGGCTCCGTTTCAAACTTTTGAATAAAATGGCAATGCCACCGCAGCCTGGATAAAAACGCGGATAAATTGGCTCGATGGGCCGCTGAGTGCTGTAATTTCAGCTGTGTTTCCTGAAACAGTTGACGCAAACTGAGTTCGCCATAGGCCAGAAAAGGACTGAAACGTGAGCTGTACTCAGCAGACGCAGCTGGCTTACCTATGCTACGCAAATAATGTTGGTGCCGGTTGCGGAAAAACGAATCGTAGGTGGTTGTCAGTAAGGCATCAAAGCGTTGAATGCAGGCGCCAATATCACGGTTGCGCGAGAGTTCTGGTAATGGCTTTGGATCGGGCAGATGCAACAAGGGCAGTCGTGTCGGGCGAAGGACCAAAGGTTCATTGAGCCAGGTGTCCGTCTCCCGTTGCCAATGATCTCTGTTGACAGAGCCCCTAAGTACCGCAAACTGCCGATACTGTCGCCATGGGATCGATTGACGTTTCAAAGCGCGCGCAACAGCAAGGTCGCGCTGATAGGTCCAGAGGTTGCCTGTTTCCTCATGGCTATGCACCTGGCAAATTTGAAACTTTTGGCATAGCGCAAGCAAAACGTGACTGGCCGGTCCTACTTCAATGATTAACGGTTGCCCTAATTTTGTTAACTCTTGGTTCAGGCGTTGCAGGCTGGCTTTGATAAAATGCCACTGTCTGAGCGAGGTGTCTGGTTGCTGCCAATAATCAGGCTCTACGATGTAGACTGGCAGCACAGCCCCTTGCCTGGCTGCCTCACAAAGAGGTGCATGATCATCAATGCGAAGATCACGCTTGAACCAAACCAGTTGCCTCATAATTTTTCTAGGCTATTGAGTATCAGGTCAGCGTGTTGGCGGATGGCTTGTTGTTCTTGCTCTGGCTTTTTATGCCACTGCTGGTAAGCCAACTGCAAGCGGGCATTGCCACCTAATTGCTCACTATTGCGATCCAAAAAGCCCCAATACAAGGCATTGAACGGACAGGCACCTTCGCCATGTATTTTCTTCACATCGTAAGGGCAGTGCTGGCAGTAATTGCTCATGCGCTGAATGTACTTGCCGCTGGCGGCATAGGGTTTGGAAGCAAGCACTGCATCATCAGCAAACAACGCCATGCCCAGGGTATTGGGCAGTTCAACCCACTCAAAGGCGTCAGCATAAACGGCCAGGTACCAATCGGTGACCTCGTCTGGGTTTAAAGCCGTCAAGAGCGCAAAGTTGCCTGTCACCATCAAACGATGAATATGATGCGAATACGCATAATCGATGGTGCTTTGGATTGCTTGTTGCATGCAGCGCATTTGGGTCTTTGCATTCCAGTAAAAGGCGGGGAGCGGTCGCTGTGCCGCCAGGGTGTTGCGTGTTTTGTATTCCGGCATCAGCAACCAGTACAAGCCACGCACAAACTCCCGCCAGCCGATCAACTGACGGATAAAACCTTCCGCGGCATTGAGTGGTACCTTGCCGTCCTTGTAGGCTTGTTCGACTTTCAAGCACATCCAGCGTACATCCAGCAAACCAATATTCAGATACATTGAGCAGATGCTGTGAAATAAGAAAGGCTGGTCCAGCAACATCGCATCCTGATAATCACCAAATTGTGCCAACTGCTGCTCGACAAAATGCAAAAACGCCTGCCGGGCCTGTTTGCCGGTGACGGCTAAGCGGAAAGTCGTCGCATCGCCCATATTCTCGGTGAAATGCTGCTCTACCAGCAGCATCACATCCCGGGTAATGGCATCAGGCTCAAACTGAAGCGGGGGGATCTGGGCCAGATCGGGTGGGCAGGCTTTGCGGTTGGCTTTATCGTAATTCCACTTGCCACCCTCGGGCTGGTTTTTGTCATTCATTAACAACCGGCTGTAGCGGCGCATCTCCCGGTAAAAATACTCCATGCGAAATTGCTGTCGATCTTTAGCCCAGTTGGCGAATTGCTGACGCGAACACAAAAAGCGATCATCGCTTAGTTGCTGAAGTGGCAGGTTGAATTGTTCCTGCCAACGGGCAATTTCTTGCTCCAGGCGATACTCACCGCACTCGGTCAGTACAATACTGGTGAGCTCGGGATGCTTTGTCAGGGCATAGGCTACTGCGTCAGTCATACTAAACACGGATGGGTGCTCCGCAAACTTCAGATAAAGGACCTGATGCCCCAGTTGCTGTAATGTATCGGCAAAATGCCGCATGGCACTGAATATCAGTACCAGCTTATGGCTGTGGTGTTTGGTATAGCTGGCTTCATTCATGACTTCCGCCATCAGAATCACATCGTCTGTTGCTATCGCTTCTAAGCTTGCGAGGGCGGGGCTGAGCTGATCGCCCAGGATTACGACTAATCGAGGCATGCTGTTGTCCAATTCAGTTTTGTTTTTAAGTTACGTCGGTCTGGCATGGCACGATCAAAAGAAGGCTGAATGAAAGCCGGTTAGTTCGCTGGCAGAATAATGTTGTTATGTTATATTGTATCTTTTTCGGAGGGCTCAAATGTTGACAGAACAAGAGTTGCTGCAAATGCCTGCAGATGATTACATGAATGCCAGCCAATTGGCTTATTTCGAACAATTGCTGCGCCAGCAAAAACAGGATCTTCAGCGGCGAATAGAACAAAGTAAGCAATCGCTTGGCAACCGAGAGGTAGAGCCTGATGAGCTGGACAGGGCATTAATTGAAGAGGAAAACCGTCAAAGCTTGCGCTTGGTGGAGCGGGAGTATTTTTTACTGCGCAAAATTGAGCAAGCTCTGGATCGGATCGCCAGCAGAGACTATGGCTACTGCAAGGAGAGTGGTCAGCCGATCGGTTTGAAACGGCTGCTGGCACGGCCAACGGCAGAGCTGAGCCTGGATGCGAAAGAGCGGCAGGAAATGCAGGAAAAACACTTTAGCAAGCGACGGGGTTAACCACTTTGCAACTGGCCAGGCAAAGCGTATGATGACAGCCATACTCGGTGTAAAGGGCGGAAAGAAATCATGATAAAAGCAAATGCATTGGTAGTGACGACGTTGGCCAGCAGTCTGGTGTTGGGGGGAGCTTTGGCGGCATCACAGGCGCAAGCGCATGAGCCGCAGCATCAACACAGCCATGAACATCAGCATGAACCTGTAGAGCAGCATCAGCATGCGACAGAACACCAATCTGATCACAGCCATGAGCACAACCATGCACACAGCCACGACCATGATCATCATCACGATGACGAATTTACCCAGCTTGGCGCTCATGTGCATGGTGAGGCTTTACTCACTTTTGTGCTGGAAGGCAACGAAGCCATTCTTGCCCTGCAAACGGCCGCTTACAACATTGTTGGCTTTGAGCATGCACCATCAACCGATGAGCAGCAGCGCGAAGTACAAGCCGCTTTGTCCATGTTATCCAAAGGCAGTTGGTTTGAGTTAAACCGTGATACCGGTTGCCAGGTAGAGCAGGCGGATGCCAGCACGGACTTAACCCGGCCTGGCCATCAGAGTCATGGTGACTTTTATGCCAACTTTACTTTGCTCTGCCATAATCCGGCCCGGCTGCAGTATCTGGATTTGTCGCTGATTCAATTGATGCCGGCACTGGAGCGGGTTCAGGTGCAGTGGGTGGTCAATGAACGCCAGGGCATGAATACCGCGACCTTACGCGAAGGCCGCATTCGGTTTTAATGTGCATGCGATAGACCAACAAAAAAGCGCCCGCGGGCGCTTTT
>ERZ869909.1082-NODE-1082-length-24289-cov-23.453453_pt1 | contig 24289 bp, 25 predicted proteins | sample MGYA00520892_ERZ869909 | MGnify/ENA primary metagenome ERZ869909 (study PRJEB32215, sample SAMEA104723947) | bioreactor metagenome | biome: bioreactor; feature: anaerobic bioreactor; material: water | place: China | collected 2015-03-12 ... | reverse complement strand
ATTAATAGACACTAGTCTGTTTTACCCAAGAAGCCCCCACTTCAAATGATATGCATTAAGTGGTGGGAGTAGTTCACGAGAAACTTAATATACCTATTGATGATGATCTCATAGATTACTATTTACTTTTAGATGAACTCTTCTAGTGCATCTACGACTTGACAAAATTAAAATACTAAATAAAATTTTATATGGAGGCGATAATATGTCAAAAACACAGAACTTTAAAACAGAATCTCAAAAGCTATTACACTTAATGACACATTCGATTTACACACAAAAGGAAATCTTTTTAAGAGAACTGATTTCTAACGCAAGTGATGCCATTGACAAACGTCACTATCTTTCATTAACAGATTCAAGTATCCCACAAGAAACCTATGAAATTTGGATTTCACCTAATGAAAAAGAAAATGAACTCGTGATTTCTGATAATGGGATTGGATTTACTGAAGAAGAACTTATTGAAAACTTAGGAACCATTGCAAAAAGTGGATCTAAAGCATTTTTAGAAAAACTAGAAGATAAGAACGTAGACTTCATCGGACAATTTGGTGTTGGTTTTTATAGTGCATTTATGGTCGCTAAAGAAGTGATCGTCGTTACACGTTCACCTTTTGCAAAAACTGGCTATCGCTGGCAATCAACAGGTGAAGATACCTTTACGATTGAAGAAGTTGATCGTGATCACATTGGAACAACCATCATTTTAAAATTAAGAGAAGATGATGAGGAAAACGAAGAAAACTTCTCTGATTATACAAAGACATATAAATTGGAATCTCTAGTTAAAAAATATTCAGATTATGTGAGATATCCAATTTGCATGATGGTAAAAAAACAAGAGGATAAAAAAGAGAAAGAAGAAAAGAAAATCTTAAACCAAATGATACCAATTTGGAAAAAACCCAAATCTGATATTAAAGAAGATGAATTTTTCCAATTTTATAAATCGAATTATCATGATTATGAAGACCCACTTCATGTTATTCATACAAAAGTTGAAGGTCTCTTAGAATATACTGCTCTTTTATATATTCCACAAAAACCAGCCTATGACTTTTACACAGAGCAATTTGAAAAAGGCTTAGATTTATATTCAAAGGGCGTCTTTATTCAAGGTAAAAATAAAGACCTACTTCCAGATTACTTTAAGTTTGTCAAAGGTCTTGTTGATTCACAAGACATCTCTTTAAATATTTCTAGAGAGCTTTTACAACAAGATAGACAACTTAAAAAGATTGCATCTACGATTGAAAAGAAAATTAAATCAGAATTAGAAAGTCTTTTAGAGCATGATCGAGAAAAATACGAAAAATTCTATGATGCATATCGTATTTCTTTAAAATATGGTATTTATGAAAGCTTTGGCATCAACAAAGAAAAGCTTCAAGACTTAATTATGTTTAAAACATCAAAAGAAGATAAATACATCACCTTAAAGGAATACATCACTTTAAAGCCTGATGATCAAAAAGCAATTTATTATGCAGCAGGTAAATCAAGAGCACAAATCTTATCTTTACCACAAATGGATATCATGAAAGATAAAGGATATGATGTGTTACTATTAACGGATGAAATTGATGAATTTATGATTCAAGTATTAAGCACATATCAAGAGCTACCCTTTAAATCGATTCAAAACGAAACCACTGATTTAGTTGATGAAAAAGATAAAGAAACTCTAAAAAAACAAGAAAAAGAACACAAGAATTTACTTAAAGCCTTAAAGAAAGCTTTGAAGGATCAAGTAAAAGATGTGAAGTTATCACCTAGACTTAAAACATCAGCTGTATGTTTAGTTTCTGGTGAAGGCTTATCCTTAGAAATGGAAAAGATCTTAAAACAAATGCCAAATAGTCAATCCGTTAAGGCAGAACGCATTTTAGAGATTAATCCAAATCATGAGCTCTTTAAATCGATTCAATCTATTTATGATAAGGATGCATCTAAGATCGATGATTATGCAAGCATCTTATATCATCAAGCGCTTCTCATCGAAGGTCTACCTATCGATGATGCACAAGGCTTTGTTGAAAAACTCACCAATCTTATGATTGAATCTTCAAAATGAGCACACCTTATTTAAGAAAACCATCAGTAAATGATGCTGATTTATATGTAGAATACATGCACGCGTGTGCGAAAGATCAAAATGAACTTCTAGCGAAAGATGAAGTCATTAGAGAAACCTATTTAAAGTGGGTTTATGAGATGCCACTCATTGAGCAAGGTATTTTAGATGAAACTGACGTCCCTAAATCAACCTATTTTTTGATCGATGATGAATTCCATTTGTTTGGTGTTTTGTCGATAAGACATAGATTGAATGATGACTATTTCATGTATAATGGACATATAGGCTATAAGATACATCCTAAGTATAGACATCAAGGATATGGTAAAGAGATCTTAAAACAAGGATTAAAAAAGGCTTTCGAGTTAGGTCTTGATAAAGTACTCATTACCGTCAATGAAGAAAATTTTTATTCTATAAAAATAATTCTTCACCATGGTGGCATCCTTGAAAACAAGGTTTATAAAACTGACGGATATATCTTAAGATACTGGATTGATTTGAAAGGAGCATCACTATGAATTTCATTAAAACAGATCAAGCACCAAAAGCAGTAGGTCCTTATAGTCAAGCTGTACTTGTAGATAAGACGCTTTATGTTTCTGGTCAAATTCCTTTTGACCCTAAAACAAATACACTTATCTCAAATGAGGTTAAAGACCAAACAAAACAATGCTTAGACAACATCTTAGCTATTCTTAAGGCTGCTGGATTTGAGAAAACAGACATAGCGAAATGCCAAGTCTTTATGACGGATTTAAGTAAGTTTGGTGAAATGAACCAAGTTTATGAAGCATTTTTTGAAGATCATAAGCCAGCAAGAGCTGCCGTTGAAGTGAGACGTCTACCTAAAGATGTATCAGTTGAAATTGATGCAGTAGCTGTGAAAACCACATAAAATACTTAAAAAAAGAGCACATCTAAAGCTTATTCTTTATGATGTGCTTCATTTTTATTTAGAATTATATTTATAAGCAAGACTTTTGTCCTATAGCCCTATAAATGCTATAATGTAAGTAAAATTTCGATGGTTAAAAAACTCCATCCATTAAATGACCGTCTTTTTAAGACGGCATACATAGAAAAAGGTGACATTATGACGTTAAAAATTGAAACTTCTAAAACATCGAAGAACACATGGATTTACGCAGGCGCACTTTTAATCTTACTCATTGCTGCAACGTTTATTTTTGGTTTGCACGTGTTATGGTTAACAGTCGTCTCATTTGCTGTATCCTTACTTTTTGAGTATCTATTTGCTAAATTTAGAAAAAAACCGCTTGATGCAGAGTGGATGATTACACCACTCCTCCTTGTTTTACTTTTACCTCCAGCAATTCCTTTATGGACGATTGGAATTGCAGCATTCTTTGCACTTTTATTTGGTAAAGGTATATTTGGTGGTTCAGGTAAATATATTTTCACGCCAGCGCTTGTTGGTTATGTCTTTGTCTTAATTTCATTTCCACAACATATGGCACTTTCTTATATGGATCCAATCACAGATATTATTGGTGGTGTGACACCACTTAATAACTTAAATGGTGGTGTAACACCATATCCTTATACCATACAGCAATTACTCTTAGGTAACGTACCTGGTTCAATTGGTGAAACATTTAGATTAGGTATCATCTTATTAGGCGTACTTCTTATGGGCTTAAAAGTGATTGATTTTAAGGTGCCACTAACTTATCTAGCAACTTTCTTCTTGCTTACAGCTATTTTCTACTTTATATTCCCAGATTATGTCAATGGTAGAGGCGTTAGTTATGGTAAAGATCCTCTCACCTCTTTATTTGTAGGTAGTATTTTATTTGGGGCGTTCTTCCTATCAGCAGATACTACGATTAGTCCAGCTTCTCTTAAAGGGAAAATCATCTTTGGTTTAGGTCTCGGTTTCCTAACGTTTGTCATTAGAAATTTCGCGACATTCCAAGAAGGTGTTACATTCAGCTTACTTATTATGGCTGCTATCTCACCACTCATTGATTTAAAATTTCCAAATGAAGCAGTCATTGAGGAGGTTAAAGCATGAAAAACCAAATCAAGCTATTCATCTTTGTTATCACATTAGGTTTAGTTACATCCTTATTATTGATTGGTATGGATGAATTTACAAAAGACCGTATCCTATTAAATGAATTAGCATTACTTAAGGGCAGTATCTTAGAAACAAATGCAATTAGCTATAATTACACGACTGTGCATGATATCTTTGATGAAGAAATCGAAGTGGTTGAACATACATATGAAGGTGAAACATTCACATTTTATATCCATCAAACCACAGGCAACATCTCTTATCAATTTGAAGGTGGCGGTATTTGGGGACCTATTATTGGGATTATCACTTTAAACAGTGATTTTGATACAATCGTAGCCATTCGTATCCTTCAACAAGAAGAAACACCGGGCTTAGGTGGTATCGTTGCTGAAGTGAGATACCTAGATACATTTGTGGGTAAAAAAATTGATCCGGAGATTTTAGTTAGAAAAGATACATCACCAAACGCAGACAACGAAGTTGATGCGATTACAGGTGCTACGGGTACATCTTCACGTTTTGAACTCATTTTAAATACAAACTACCAAGCACATAAAACTGCTTGGGAAGATTTGAATAATTAGGAGGCACATCATGAAATTAATCAGATTAAAATATACCAAATGGTATAACATCTTAAAAGATGGACTCCATAGAAATAATCCCATTGTTGTAGCTGTCTTGGGTATTTGTTCAGCACTTGCTGTCACAAACAAGGTAGAAAACGCAATTGCGATGGGTTTTGGAGTGACATTTGTTGTCATGGCATCATCAGCAACTGTGTCACTTGTTAGAAATATGATCCCATCTAAGGTAAGAATGGTTACTTACATGGTGATTATCTCAGCTTACGTTATTTTAGTTCAAATGTTTCTTCAAGCATTCTTTCCTGCGATTGCATCTGCACTTGGTGCTTATGTCGGTTTGATTATTACAAACTGTATCGTTATGGGACGTGCAGAAGCATATGCAGCTAAAAATCCTGTCAGATATACACTGATTGATGGATTTGCAAGTGGTATGGGATATACTTTAATTTTAGTCATCGTATCTATTGTTAGAGAAATTCTTGCATTTGGTACACTGCTAAACATTAGAATTATGCCACTTGATTGGCCAAATTGGGTTGTCATGGCAATGGCACCAGGTGGGTTCTTCGTATTAGGCTTACTCATTTGGGGTATTCGCGAAATGTCTCATTTCTACGAAGAGAAATAAGGAGGACTAAAACATGATTATTGATCTATTTATTGAATCCGTCTTAACAAGAAATATTGCTTTAGTCTTTATTTTAGGTATGTGTCCATTAATTGCAATTTCAACGAATGTTAAAAATGCAAAGGGCATGGGTATTGCTGTCGTTTTAGTTGTTACTTTAACAGCGATGATTAATTATCCAATTTATCGCCTACTTCAAGCAACCGGCACTGAAAGATTAAATATTTTAGTCTTTATTATCACGATTGCAGCAACCGTTCAAGTTTTAGAAATGGCATTAGAGCGTTTTATTCCTAGCTTATATAATGCATTTGGTATTTTCTTACCACTGATAACCGTCAACTGTGTGGTTTTAGCTGTTTCGTTATTCTTTGTGAATAGAGATTATAATTTCGTTGAAACAACGACGTTCGCATTTGGTTCTGGTGTTGGTTGGTTACTAGCCATCGTCTTAGTTGCTGGTATTAGAGAAAAGATGAATCGCATCAGCGATGTGCCTAAAGGATTAAGAGGTAAAGGTATTGTCTTTATCATCTTAGGGATCTTAGCATTAGCATTTATTGGTTTTACCGGATTTTCATTTTAAGAGGAGGCAACCATGGGCTATTTAGTAATTGTAATATTGGTAGGCATCTTAATCGTGATTGCAGGTTTACTCCTTGCTGCTGAAAAAGCACTAGGTGGCGGTGGCGATAAAATGCTTGTCATTAATGATGAGAAAGTGATTCCTGTATCAGGTGATGATACACTCTTAAATACATTATCTTCTCATAAAATCTTTATTCCATCTGCATGTGGTGGTAAAGCAACATGTGGTTTTTGTAAATGTAAGATTGTTGAAGGTGGTGGTGAGGTAAAACCAACCGAGTTACCATTCTTAAATGAAAGTGAAAGAAAAGAAGGCGTTAGATTATCATGTCAAGTTAAAATTAGAGACAACATGAAAATCGAAATTCCTAAAGAACTCCTAAACGCACAAGAATATAAAACACGCGTATCATATATTGAAGATTTAACGTATGATATTAAACTTGTCCGTTTTGAATTAATAGATCCAAAAGAAATGAAATTTAAACCTGGACAATACGCACAAATCAAAGTGCCTGGTATTGATGTCATTAGAGCATACTCTATTGCATCACACCCAGAACATAATAATGAAATTGAACTGATAATTCGTCAAGTGCCTAAAGGACAAGCAACAACTTTCGTTCATAAAGCATTAGAAGTAGGCGATAAGATGATTCTTACAGGTCCATATGGTGATTTCTATCTTCAAGAAGAATCACAAAGAGACATGATTTGTATCGCCGGTGGATCAGGTAAAGCACCGATTCGTTCAATCCTACAGTATTTAAAAGATCAAGGCATGCCAAGAAAGGTGAAATATTTCTTTGGTGCTAAATCAAAAAGAGATTTATATTACACTGAAGAGTTCCTTGAGCTTTCAAAGGAATTTCCTAACTTTGAATATATTCCGGCATTATCAGAGCCACAGCCTGATGATGCATGGACAGGTGAAACAGGTTTAATTACGGATGTTGTTGATCGAAGAGTTGGTGATTTAACAGAAGCAGAAGCATATTTGTGTGGATCACCAGGTATGATTAATGCATGTATTAAAGTTTTAAACAAGCATGATATCAAGAAAGAAAATGTCTTCTACGATAGTTTCTCTTGATTTCTTATCAATGATTTTTATTCAAAGCTCACTTGAAAAAGTGGGCTTTTTTGTATAAATTGAAGACAAAATAACAAAAAATTAAAAAAAATAAGCATAAAATCAATAAAATCAATATAAAAATTAAAAAAATTAATAAAAATGCATAAAAACACTTGACAAACCTTTTTCACATGTATATAATTAAGTTGTAAGTTAAATAAATCAATTAATAACAGACAAAAACTTAAAAAAATAAAAATAAAAATCATTTCAGCACAAAAGCTGAAGAAAAGGAGTCTTGTATGAAAAAAGTATTAGGTTACATGGTATTAATGTTAGGGTTAGTCACAGTACTAGCAGCTTGCACAATGGGTAATCAACCAAAGACACTTTATAACACATCAAAAATTATAGCAACGAATCATGAGCTTTCATATAAAGGTATGACAAAAGAAACATCACTTAATGAAGTGATGGTATGCTTCGATGAATTAACCGGTATTGACACACTCTTTATTTATGAAGGATCAGAATTTACATCGATTACGATTTATAAGAATATTGAAGATGGCGATTTAAGAGTTGTAGTCGTAGATCCATTTGATAACATCATTGAAGTCAATGAAAAAGTTGTTATTAACACAGTTGATGGTTATTACAGAGTGAAATTAATTGGTGAAAACGTAAGTGGTAAAGTTTGTGTATCAGTAGAGTCAGCAACAAACATTCATTTCTTACCACTTCAATTATCCTCCAAATAAGGTTTAACCCTTGCAAAGGAAAAGGTCAGTCTAGAGATTGACTTTTTTCTTTATACCAACTTGTTTTCATTATTTTCATGAAAATGAAAAAAAGCTATAAAGCGCTTACATTCGGGGTTTATTTTTTATCTTTTATTATGTATAATAAAGGTATCACATATAAGGAGACGCTTTCATGAAAAGAAAATATGTTGCAGAGCCCTATCGTATTAAAATGGTAGAACCTATTTCTATGATTTCTAGAGAAGAAAGAGAAGAAAGATTAAAATTAGCCGGGTATAACCCTTTTTCTTTGAAGAGTGAAGATGTATATATTGATTTACTCACAGATTCAGGCACAGGTGCCATGAGTCAAGAACAATGGGGAGCACTTATGATAGGTGATGAAGCTTATGCAGGTAGCAGAAGCTTTTACCGATTAGAATCTGTGGTTAAGCATATTACAAATTATCAGTATTTTATTCCTGTGCATCAAGGAAGAGGTGCAGAAAAAGTATTCTTACCTCAACTTGTTAAACATCCTCACATGTATTACATTTCAAATATTCATTTTGATACGACAAGAGCACATGTAGAACTCGCTGGTGCACGCGCTATTGATTGTGTGATTGATGCATGTTACGATCTAGATTTAGATCATCCTTTTAAAGGTAATTTTGGCACAGAAGCATTAGAAAAGATTATTTTAGACAAAGGCAAAGAAAACATTGCTGGTATCATCATGACAATTACCAATAATTCAGCTGGTGGTCAACCTGTCTCTATGGAAAACATGAGAAAGGTTAGAGATATCGCACATGCATATGGTATTACCTTAATTATGGATGGTGCACGCTATGCAGAAAATGCTTTTTTCGTTAAAGAAAGAGAAAAAGGCTATGAAAATCATTCGATTTTAGAGATTGCACAAGAAGCATTCTCTTATGCAGATGCTTTTTTGATGAGCGCTAAAAAAGATGGTTTATCCAATATAGGTGGGATTATCGCGATTAAAGATAACAAACCACTCTTTGATTTATGTAGAACCTATGTCGTCCCATATGAAGGTTTTCCAACCTATGGTGGCTTAACAGGTCGTGATATGGATGCACTTGCAGTAGGCTTGATGGAAGCATTAAATGAAGATTATTTAAGACATCGTATCGATCAGGTAAGATATCTAGGTGATCGTTTAAGAGAAAAAGGTGTACCTATTCAATATCCTGTTGGTGGTCATGCTGTATTTGTTGAATGTAAGAGATTTTTACCTCATATTCCATTTGAAGAGTTTCCAGCGCTTGCTTTAACGAATGCTTTATATGTTGAAGCTGGGGTTAGAGCTGTTGAAATAGGTTCTTTATTACTAGGAAGAGATCCAGATACGAAAGAAAACTTAGAGAGTAAAATGGAGTTTATGCGTTTAACGATTCCAAGACGTGTATATACTTATAACCATTTAGATGTGGTTGCTGATGCAATTATCGAGCTTTATCAACAAAGAGATCAGATTAAAGGCTATCGTTTCCTTTATGAATCACCTATTTTAAGACATTTTACTTCAACATTTAAACCCTTATAAGGATGTGAGTTTATGCAGTATATAGTCATTGGTTTAATCATATTCATGACAGTATTTAATCTTTATGTATCATTTTTAAATAACAAACAAAAAGATCAACCACTACCTACGAGTGTTAAAGATGTATATGATGATGAGAAATATAAGAAATGGCTTAATTATTCAACAGCTAATCAAAAATTAAGCATTTTTTCAGAGCTAACATCGACAGTACTCATGATACTTTTCCTTGTTTTTGGTGTGTTTCGTTTGTTTGAAAATATATCTAAAGAGTTATTTTCAAATACACTAGGGCAGTATTTAATGTTTTTACTCTTATTTTTAGTAACCCAAACACTCATTAACTTACCTTTTAAATTGATACGCATTTTTAAAATAGAACAATCTTTTGGTTTTAATAAAATGACAAAGAAACTATTTATTAAGGATCAAATTAAAGGATTTTTATTGACTATGATACTCGGTGGAGGTATATTTGTCTTCATTTACTATGGTTTCACGTCATGGGCTAAGAGTCCTATACAGTTTGTGATTATCCTATGGCTATTTATTTCTGTTGTTATTCTTATTATTTTCTATTTAAATACAAAAGTATTTATCAAAATTTTTAATAAGCTGACACCGCTTGAAGAAGGTGCTTTAAAAGAAAAGATTACCGCTCTTGCAGAAAAAGCAAATTTTGAAATCAATGCTTGCTATATTATGGACGCATCTAAGCGCTCAACAAAGCTCAATGCATTTTTTAGCGGTTTTGGAAAAACAAAATCTGTAGTCTTATTTGATACACTTGTTGATAAGATGACTGATGAAGAGATTCTAGCTGTGCTTGCTCACGAGTTAGGACATGCAACTTATAAGGATACAATCACACTTTTAATAGAGCAAATCATAACGATTGGACTTTTTGCAGCACTCTTTGGTTTAATCATGTCATATGATGCTTTCTTCAGTGCTTTTAATATGTCAGTTTCACATTTAGGTTTTGGACTTATACTTTGGTTTATCTTATTGTCACCCATTGATTTACTTATTAGCATGATGACCAATAAAGTTGCACGAACCTTTGAGTATCGCGCTGATCGTTTTGCGGCAATCATGACAAAACCTAAAGATATCAAGGATGCACTGATTAGACTTTATCAAGAAAATTTATCAAACTTAAATCCTCATCCACTTTATGTCATCCTACATTATAATCACCCAACCCTAGCACAAAGACTAGAAACTATCGAAAAAGGAGCATCTCATGCCATTTAAAATTTTAGCCATTAATCCAGGTTCTACATCAACAAAACTTGCACTCTTTGAAGACGAAAAGTGTGTCTTTAAAGCAAGTGTTAAACATGATTCAGATCAAATTCTAAAATTTGAACATATCATTGATCAGTTCGATTTTAGAATGCAAACCATTTTTGATGAGCTTGAAAAAGACAACATCGATTTATCCACTTTAGACGCTGTGGTTGGACGAGGTGGTATGCTTAAACCAATCCCTGGGGGCACATATTATGTTAATGATGAAATGATTCATTATATTAAACGAGCACCAAGAGGAGAGCATGCGTCTAATTTAGGGTGTATGATAGCAAAACATATTGGTGATCAATATGATATTCCAAGCTTTATCGTAGATCCAGTCGCTGTGGATGAAATGGATGATATTGCTCGTTTTACAGGTATGCCAGAAATCAAAAGAGATTCTTTATTCCATGCACTGAATCAAAAAGCAGTAGCACTTAAGGCAGCTAAGGATTTAGGAAAACCTTATAAGGAACTCAATTTAATCATCGCTCATTTAGGTGGCGGGATTAGTGTGGGTTCTCATCACTTAGGACGTGTGATCGATGTCAATAATGCACTAGATGGTGATGGCCCTATGTCACCTGAAAGAAGTGGATCAGTGCCTATGGGACCTTTATACAAAATGGTCTTTTCAGGTAAATACACGTTAAAAGAAATCCAAAGAAAAAATTACGGTCAAGGTGGACTTGTTGCATACTTAGGTACGAATGATGGCTCAGAAATCATGAAACGTATTGAAAAAGGTGACGAGGAAGCTAAGTTTATTTTTGATGTTATGTGCTATCAAATAGCAAAAGAAATTGGTAGTTCAGCAACTGTACTTAAGGGATCAGTGGATGCGATTATATTAACAGGTGGTCTAGCATACAATAAATACCTTGTCGATCAAATTAGTGAACGTGTGTCATTTATCGGAAAACTATTAGTTTATCCAGGTGAAGATGAAATGGAAGCCTTAGCACTTGGCGCACTTCGTGTGTTAAGACATGAAGAAGAAGCCAAAGTGTATCAATAATAGGAGGATATAACCATGATTAAAACAATGCAAGATTTAGTCAGACGTGCTCAGCTTTTAACACCAAAAAAAATGGTGGTTGCTGTCGCCAATGATCATCACGTGTTAGAAGCAGTCGATCAAGCTAAAAAAGCTGGTATTATTGAACCTATATTAGTAGGTGATAAAGATAAGATTATTGAGACAATCAATGAGCTTAAGCTTGTCATCTCTGATTATGACATCATAGATGTGAAAGATCCAATTGATGCATGCAATCAATCTGTAAAACTAGTAAGCCTTGGTAAAGCAGATATATTAATGAAGGGATTTGTTGATACAGCAATTATTTTAAGAGCTGTATTAGATAAGGAATTTGGCTTAAGAACGCCAAATCGTATCTCTCATGTGAGTCTAATGGAAATTCCTAGCTATCATAAATTATTATTAATGAGTGATGGTGCGATGAACATGTATCCTACTGTTGATGAGAAACAAGAAATCATTGAAAATGGTATTTCGATTTTACATGCAATGGGCATTAAAACACCTAAGGTTGGTGTGATTGCAGCGATTGAAAAAGTGAATCCTAAAATGCCAGCAACAGTAGATGCAGAAAACTTGATTGAAAGAAATCAATCAGGTCGTTTAAAAGGTTGTGTCATTGGAGGACCATTTGCTTTAGATAATGCGATTAACAAAGAAGCAGCAATCCATAAAGGTGTCACTGATCCAATGGCTGGTGATGTTGATTTTCTATTAATGCCACAAATTGAATCAGGTAATGTCTTTTATAAGAGTATGATGTTTTTAGCACATGCAAAAAGTGCATCACTCATTGCAGGTGCTAGACGACCAATTGTTTTAACTTCTAGAGCAGATTCTAAAGATAGTAAATTCTATTCGATTGCATTAGCTTGTATCGTATCTGATCCATCTTAAGAGGCAAACATATGGTGATTTTAAACGGGTCCGACTTAAATCTTATATCTCTCATAAAGATTAGTCGAGGTCATGAGAAAGTAAGCTTATCAGAAGAAAGCATCCAAAGTATCATTAAAGCATCGACATATGTCCAAAAATTAGCGTCAGAGAGTGACGCTGTTTATGGCATTAATACAGGGTTTGGACATCTTGCACATGTGAAAATCGAAAAAAGCCAAGTAAGTGAGCTCCAGATCAATCTACTTAAAAGTCATGCGTGTGGTGTAGGTGAACCTTTATCTATAGAAGTCGTTCGTGCGATGATGGCTTTAAGAATCAATGCACTTGTATCTGGTTATAGTGGAATATCTTTAGGAACACTAGAAAAATTAATGGAATTACTGAATAAAAATGTCATTCCTGTCGTATTAGAAAAAGGTAGTTTAGGTGCAAGTGGCGATTTATCACCACTTTCACATATGAGTCTACCGCTTTTAGGTTTAGGAGAAGTCTTTTATGAAGGCATTCGAATGCCTGCTAAAGAAGGATTAGAAAAAGCAGGTATTTTGCCATTAGAAAGGCTTAAAGCAAAAGAGGGATTAAGTCTCATTAATGGTACACAAGGCATGAGTGCCATAGGTAGTCTACTTTTCTATGATGCAGAAAAACTCATTAAGGTAGCTCACGCAGCACTTGCGTTAACTATGGAAGCATTGGGTGGCATCAAAGATGCTTTTGATGATGAAATTCATCTGATTAGAAAACAAAAAGGTCAAATTCAAAGTGCGTCATGGATTAGAGCATTGCTTAAAGGAAGCACTTATGTAACAAGACAAAATGAATTAAGAGTTCAAGATGCATATAGCATCAGATGTGCACCTCAAGTCTTAGGTGCAAGCATATCTGCATTTGCTCATATCAAAGAAGTGATTGAAAATGAGATGAATGCAGTCACAGATAACCCGCTCATTTTCGTTGATGAAGAAAAGGCTATTTCTGCTGGTAATTTCCACGGTGAACCAATAGCCATGGCGTTTGATTATTTTGGGATTGCATGTGCTGAAATTGCAAATATCAGTGAACGACGTATAGAACGCTTAGTGAATCCTCATTTAAACAAGCCACTCCCACCTTTTTTAGCAAAATGGTCAGGACTTCATTCTGGATATATGATTATGCAGTATACAGCTGCAGCACTAGTTTCTGAAAATAAGGTTTTGGCACATCCAGCTTCTGTTGATTCGATTCCTTCATCAGGCAATCAAGAAGATCATGTGTCGATGGGATCCATATCTGTGAGAAAAGCGAAAACCATTTTAGAAAACACAAGGAAAGTCATAGCGATTGAATTACTTACTGCATGTCAAGCGATTGATTTTAGAGAACAAAAAAAATTAAGTCCAATCACACAAAAAATATACGAAAAGATTAGAGAGCGTGTACCTTTCATCGAACAAGATGAAATTATGTATCCATACATAGAATTAGTTGACATGCTGATTAAAGACGAAGTATTTGATCCATGGCTAGAGATATAGGAGAAAAGATAATGTTTGAACCTATCACCTTAAAGGATATTTTTAAATCATTACCAAAATATCCTACATTTGAAAAAGGAATCAGAAGAGCACCTAAAAGACAAGCCATGCTGAATGACAAAGAAAAAGTGCTTGCCTTAAAAAATGCACTTCGCTATATTCCTAATGAATGGCATGATACCCTCATACCTGAATTTTTAGATGAACTAGAATCTATGGGACGGATTTACGGCTATCGTTTTAGACCAAAAGGACGTATCTATGGTAAACCAATCGATCAGTATAAGGCTCAAACACTAGAGGGTAAAGCGATACAAGTAATGATTGATAACAACCTTGATTTTGAGGTTGCTTTATATCCATATGAGCTTGTCACATATGGTGAAACAGGACAAGTTTGTCAAAACTGGATGCAGTATCACCTCATCAAAAAATACTTAGAAATCATGAGTGATGAACAAACATTAACGATTATGTCAGGACATCCTCTAGGACTTTACTTATCACATAAAGAAGCACCAAGGGTAATTCTTACAAATGGCCTTATGGTGGGATTATATGATGATTCAGAAATGTTTTCAAAAATGCAAGCATTAGGGGTAGCAAACTACGGACAAATGACTGCTGGAGGTATGATGTATATTGGACCTCAAGGTATTGTTCATGGCACATATTCAACACTCATTAATGCAGGACGAATGAAATTAAATACTAAAGATGAAGATCAACTAAAAGGTAAACTATTCGTCTCATCAGGTCTTGGTGGGATGAGTGGTGCACAAGGTAAAGCCATTGAAATTGCTCAAGGTGTAGGAATTATCGCAGAGGTTGATTTTTCAAGAATAGAAACAAGACATAAACAAGGTTGGATTAAAGACATCGCCTATACACCTTACGAAGCTTTTGAGATTGCTAAAAAAGCAATAAATCAAAAAGAGCCTTTGGCTATTGCCTATTATGGGAATATTGTTGACTTATTAGAATTTGCAGATGAAGAAGACATCAAAATTGATTTACTCTCAGATCAAACATCATGCCATGCTGTTTATGAGGGTGGGTATTGTCCACAAGGTGTGACCTTCGAAACACGTACTGAGCTTCTAAAAAAAGACCCAAAATTGCTTAGAAAGTATGTCGACCAATCACTCAAAAAACATTTTGAGGTGATCAATCGACTTGTAAAAAAAGGTACATATTTCTTTGATTATGGCAATAGTTTTTTAAAAGCCATATTTGATACAGGGATTAATGAAGTTTGTAAAAATCAAACAAATGATGAAGAAGGTTTTATTTTTCCATCTTATGTCGAAGACATCATGGGGCCGATTTTATTCGATTATGGTTATGGCCCATTTAGATGGGTATGCTTATCTGGTAAAGATGAGGATCTAGAAAAAACAGATAAAGCAGCTTTAAACATGATTAACCCAAATAGAAGATTCCAAGACTTAGACAACTACTTATGGATCAAAGATGCTAAAAAAAATCAATTAGTTGTGGGAACCAAGGCACGCATTTTATATCAAGATGCTTATGGCAGACTTAAAATAGCACTTAAATTTAACGATATGGTGAGACAAAAAGAAGTTGGCCCTATAATGTTAGGTAGAGATCATCACGATACCGGTGGCACAGATAGTCCATTTAGAGAAACAGCAAATATTAAAGATGGTTCTAAATATATGGCAGACATGTCAACAAGTGTCGCGCTTGGTAATGCAGCACGTGGTATGACCTTAGTTGCACTTCACAATGGTGGAGGTGTTGGCATTGGTAAATCTATTAATGGTGGGTATGGCATGGTCTTAGATGGTTCAAAACGCGTAGATCAGCTTTTACAAGAAGCCATGCTTTATGATGTGATGGCTGGTGTTTCTAGACGTGCATGGGCAACCAATCAAAACGCTATAGAAACTGTCAATGCCTATCATGATATAGATAATCATTCGATTGTCACATTGCCATTTATCGCATCAGAAGAAAACATACTTAAAGCACTTAAAAAGGAGAAGTTATAATGCCTGAAATCGTACAGTGTGTCCCAAATATCTCTGAAGGTAAGGATCTTCAAAAAATCAATCGTATCGTTGAACCTCTAAGACATCATTCAGGCTTTAAAGTGATTTCTGTTGAGCCAGATAAAGATTATCATCGCACAGTGATTACCTTGATAGGAGATCCCAATCAAATGATCATGCCGCTTATTAACTTTTACGCGCTTGCAGCTAAAGAAATTGATATGAATTTGCATCATGGTGAGCATCCAAGAATGGGAGCTGTTGATGTTTGTCCTTTCATCCCTATATCAGGGATTACCATGGAAGGCTGTGTGAATTACGCGAAAATGCTCGCAGATCATATCGCATACATGTATCAGATTCCTGTTTATTTATACGCTGAAGCAGCATCAAACGATTTAAGAAAAGACTTACCTACAATTCGTAAAGGTGAATTTGAGGGCTTTAAAGATAAAATCAAAGATCCTCTATGGAAACCAGATTATGGTCAAAGTGAGATACATAAAACCTTTGGTGTAACAGCGATTGGTGCTAGAATGCCACTTATTGCTTATAATATCGACTTAAACACAGCTGATGAAAAACCAGCAAAACAGATTGCTAAATACATTAGACAGTCATCAGGTGGCTTTAAATATATTCAAGCTGGACCAGCTTATTTGGAAGATCGTGGTCATGTCCAAGTGACAATGAACATCCTAGATTATAAAAAAAATCCAATCTATCGTATCTTTGAAACAGTTCAAATGGAGCTTAAAGCATACCAGTTAGAGATCACATCATCTGAAGTCATAGGATTAATACCCAAAGATACATTATATGAATCCATGTTGTATTATGCGAAAGTTCATCAATTCGAAATCAAAAAGGATATCTCTTTAGAGGAATTAACAAACCTATCGATTAGATATTTAAAAATAAGAGATTTCACTAAAGAAAAAATTATTGAAGCACACCTATAAAGGAGGTACCCTCATGATTGCAGATCTTGTCATAAAAAACATCAAAACCATTTACACACCCTATTTAAAGCCACCTGTACGTGGCAAGGATTTGATGAGTATAGAAGAGATACATGAAGGATTTATCGCTATTAAAGATGGAAAAATCATAGAGTTAGGTACGGGTGATGGTCATCCATTCATGGGACCAAACACAGCCATTTATGATGCGAAGTACACGATATGTATCCCTGGTCTCATAGATTCACATACACATTTAGTGCATGGTGGATCAAGAGAACATGAATATCGTATGCTTAAAGAAGGTAAACCATACATGGACATCTTAAAGCAAGGTGGCGGTATCTTTCATACTGTGGAACAAACAAGAAGCATGTCAGAAGAAGATCTCTATCAAAAAGCATTCAAGTCATTATGTGAAATGATGCTTTATGGTGTGACCACGATTGAGTCAAAAAGCGGTTATGGCTTAGAAGAAAAAACAGAGCTTAAACAATTAAGAGTCAATAAAAAATTGCATGAGAGACATCCAGTCCATGTTGTTTCAACATATATGGGTGCGCATGCGATGCCTAAGGGCTATGAAGATAAAAGAAAGCATTATATCCAAGAAATGAAGCAAACAATGGTAAAAATCAAGAATCATGAGCTTGCTGAAGCTGTAGATGTCTTTTGTGAAAGAGGTGTTTATGATATAGAAGAAACAAAAGATATCTTACAATTTGCAAAATCATTAGGATTCAAGATTAAACTCCACGCAGATGAAATTGAGTCTATGGGTGGTGCAGGATTAGGTGTAGAACTTGGTGCAACATCCGTTGATCACCTCATGGCGATTAAAGATGAAGATATCAAGAAATTAAGCACATCTGAAACCATCGCTAATTTATTACCTGGCACATCCTATTATTTAAATAAAGGATACGCAAGAGCAAGAGAAATGATTGATCAAAATGTTGCTATCTCTATTGCAGGAGATTATAATCCAGGGAGTTGTCCAACAGAAAACTTTCAGTTTATATTATCATTAGCATCTAAAAACCTAGGTTTGTTCTCAGAGGAAATTTTACATGCAGCTTGCATCAATCCTGCATTTCATTTAGGTTTAGATCACCTAAAAGGTTCACTAGAAAAAGGCAAGGATGCTGACTTTGTATTGCTTGATGCCCCAAACCTTGACTATTTATGGTATCATTTTGGTATTAACCACACCAAAGATGTATTTATAGGCGGCAAGCCTGTTGTTATTAATCGAAGAATTGTGAGGGATGTATATGAAACTCGTTGATTTATCAGTTAAAGCCTTTTTAGAAGAAGTAGATTCAACAAAACCAGCACCAGGTGGTGGTTCGGTTGCTGCACTATCTTCAGCACTTGGTATTGGGCTTATTTCTATGGTTGGAAAAATTACAACCACCAAAAAGAAATTTCAGAAATTCTCAAAAGAACTACAACTTGAGTTTTATGATGTTTTAAATGCACTTGAAATAATGGTTAAAGAAATGTTACATCTCGTTGAAGCAGATACAGAAGCATTTACGGAAATCATGAAAGCTTATCAATTGCCATCAGATACTATAGATCAAGAAAAAGCTAGAAAAGAAAGTATTAAAAAAGCGACTGAGCATGCGATATTAATTCCTATTAAAGTAGCTAGTCTTTCTTTATCTGCGTTTCACCATATGCCATTTATGACAGAACACGGCTTAAAAACAGCCATTTCAGATTTAGGTGTTGCAGCACTCAATTTATCAACAGGCGTAGATGGCGCATGCATGAATGCTTTAATTAACTTACCTGGTTTAGAAGACCCAATTGCAGAAAGACAATATAAAAATCAAGTCGATCAAATCATGGAAGAAGCACACCAAATGCGTGATGAAATATTAGAAAAAGTTTATGAATTTTTAAGATCTTAAAAAAATCTATTTTTTTCAAAAATAACCTTGATAAAAAAGTCTATAAAACATATAATAGGATTAACTGAATATGACATGTTGGTGTGACAACACATAACAGGGAATGAAGTGAGATACTTCAGCTGTCCCAGCAACCGTGATACGGACGAAATGCAATAACCACTGCGATCTATCGTGGGAAGGTGCAAAGTAGGATGATGTTAAGCCGGGAGACCTACCAATCGTCAAATGAAGTCATCTTCTGGGGTTGAGACGGACAAAATCCTTTTTTGTCTATTTCCATACCCCAAAGGTATGGATTTTTATTTTAAGAAAAGGGGAAAGTAGCATGAAAAGGTTTGGCATTTTAGTTTTATTTTTCTTAAGTCTTGTGTTATTTGCTGGTTGTCAGATAACAGAAGGAAAAGTGGTTTTTGTAGAGGTGATTGCACTTGATGGGGATGTTCTATTAAGTGAAGAAATCACATTTGAAGACGATGGCATTTCATTACTTGATCTCATTGATGAAGCAATCGATTTAGACTATCAAATGTCTGAGTATGGCGCATTTATTTCAGGGATCGGTGGTTTTTATCCAAGAGAACACGGTATTACTTGGAATTATTGGTTTAGCTTATATGTAGATGATGAAATGTCTATGACAGGTCTTGATCAAGTTGAGCTCAGAGATGGTATTAAAATTTCATTTATAGAATCAACGATGCTTGATGAAGTGGATCTTTGGGTTGATGACATGATTATAGCTTTCATAGATGCACATTTAGAAGACTATCTTAACGAGACATCCTTTGAAATAAATGTAGGTTTAGCTTATCATCATCTGTCACAATTTAATTCAACTTATGCACCAATGAATGAATTGCTTTCTACACCGTTTAGACCAAGTGCAGAAACACTTTCTGGTATCTATCAAAATATTATATTAGATCGTATTTATAGTGAAAATTTAGACACACATAAAGCACTGATTGAAGCAGAAAATGCTGATAATGTTTATAGTGCAATTACACAGTTAATTGGCTTAATGATGACATCTTCCACATCAAATAAAATAGATAGTTTGGTATCAACACTTACCTCAACGACACCTGAATATATGGATGCTGACTATGCAGGTATGTTACTTCAAGCACTTTCATTTGAAGCATTAGAAAATCAAACAGGCGTAGCTACAAAGATAGAAGATATGCTTACATACATAGCATCAAACATAACTGATGAAGGCATGGTTGCTTATGGCAACGCAAACGCTTCATCAACTGCTCAAGTCATTTTAGGACTCGTTTCGCAAGGATTAAATCCTAGAGGTGAAGCTTATACGATTGAAGGTGTTGATTTGATTGAAGCACTTAAGACATTTCAAATCGATGAAGCTTTTAAATACACATTAGCAAACAATGATGCTGACCTAGCATTTTCTACACCACAGGCTTTTGCAGCACTAGTTATGTATAAGATTTATCGCGACTCATTTTCAAATCCAGCGGTTAGCTTATATCACCTAGAATGAAAAAATTAAGCTTTAAAATCATTGTTACAGTCTTAATGATTATTGTTGGTTTTATCGTGATTCAATGGTTATTACCGAATCAAGAAACGACTGAATCTGGTTCTGTAACAATTCAAATTTATAATGAGACATCTGAGCTTGTTTATGAGGGCACACATGATTTTGAAAAAGGCATGTATTTATATGATGTACTTGATGCATCATTTGAGCTAACCTGTGCCAATCAAAATTATGAACCTGATCAAACATGCAATTACACTTTTACCGGTTTTGCTTATCAAGGTAAAGTGATTTTAGGTATTTCAAATCAAGCATTTTCAGTTATAACAAATTGGACAAACACGTTTTTAGCGATTGAATATTATGATCAAGACACATATGTACTTGCTCAAAAAGGACCTAGCCGCATGGCACTAAATGATGGTGACATCATAAGGATTTCAGTGAGATCTGTGAGCGCATAGGAGATTAGATGACAAAGCATGGAAAACTCAAAATTAAAGATGTAACACTCATTTCCATTTGCGCAGCAATTCTTTTTGCGCAGCAGCTTTTATTTTCCATGATTCCTAATGTGCAGTTAACGACACTTTTGGTCGTTTTATTTACAAAAACACTAGGGTTTAGAAGAACCTCACTCATCGTCATTATTCATGTTTTAGCATCCAGTATGCTTTCACCCTATGGTGCATTAAATCCATTATACTTACCAAGTATGATGATAGGGTGGTTGCTGATACCCACGCTTTTATCTACAGGCTTTAAGCATTTAGAAAAGCCTTATGGATTAGCCATTTTTGGTTTTGTCTTTGGTTTTATTTATGGATGGATGTTTATTCCGGTATCGGTCTTTATCTTTGATAGTCCGTTTTTGCCTTATCTCATTGCAGATATTCCCTTTGAGATTACCATGGCTATTACTAATTTTATTGCAATCCTTTGGTTATATGAGCCACTATCAAAAATCATTCATGATGTCTATCTAGAAAAGGACGTAAAAAAAAGTGCCATAAGCACTTAAAAATTTGGTTCTTACTCAAATAGTGATGTTTGAGTAGGGACTTTTTTTAATAAATCAGTGATATCTTCAATCAATGAGGGATCATCATTTGCTGGCTTATTCACTTTATCTGATACTGGGTAAGCCTTCAATTTTTGATCATCAAAGGGTTTTAATAAATTAAGAAGATCATCTTGATGAAAAATCGGATTTAACCATGAGGTCTTTCCTTTTTCATCTAGAATGACTGGCATACGGTCATGAATCGGTTTCATTAAATCATTGGCGCTTGTTGTAATAATGGTTGCTGTATGTAATTTTTCGCCATTTTCTTTAACAAAAGTAGACCAAAGACCAGCCATTGGAAAAATCTTTTCATTGTTTAATAAAATACGATAGGGTTGTTTTTTATTGTTTTCTTTCATCCATTCATAAAAACCATCAGCAAGAATTAAACATCTTTGAGATTTTAAGGATTTTTTGAAGGCTGGTTTTTCATGAATCGTTTCACTTTTGGCATTAATCATAGAAAAACCTATGTTTTCATCCTTAGCAAAAGAAGGCACAAATCCCCATTTAATTAATCCAACACGATATGATTTTCCATCATGAATGACAGCTAATACTTGTTGTCCAGGTGCTACATTATATCTTGGTACTATAATGTCAGGACTTAAATCGTGAATATCAAAGGATTCACTTAAATAATCCTTTAAGTCGTTTAAATCAACAGTTATTGTAAATCGTCCACACATATTTATCACCTAACTCTATTATATGACAAAAATAAAAAAAAGGCCTTGATAGAAGGCCTTTAAGTTTATGCGAATACGGTTGGTTTCTTATAAAGAAGGATGGTTATGATGTCTATAATCCATAAGACAAAAATACCAGCGAAAATCCAAATGAGACCAACTATGATCAGAACGTTGTCTTTTTTAGAGATGCCTTTAGCTACTCTATAAATACCCCAGCATAAACCATCTAATCCTGGTAAAGCCAAAATGAGTTTCAAAATCCATGGAAGTCCATCAAAAGTTTTCACTAAATCTTTCATTTTAAAATCCTCCTTGTTTATTTACCTTTACTATACGCCAAAAAAGTAGAAATGTCAAAAAGATAATTATTTCAACTTTATGTCACTTGATTTTACGGATTCTTTCATTGACAGCGCTTTCATATTTTCGTTATAATAGAAATGTATAACAAAGTTATAAGTCTACGAAATCATCCTTTTCAAACAGTGATGAAAGAGAAGTGTCATGAATCAGTAGACATTTTTTTATAGGGCAATAAACAAAAGATTGTTTTTTGCATGAAAGAGGTATAAATGATGATCAATAAATGGATTGATAAAAAAACATTTATAAGCATGTTAGAAGATGACATGACCATCATGGTTGGTGGGTTTTTAACGTGTGGAACACCAGAAAAATTAATAGATTGGATATGTGAATCAAAGGTTAAAGATTTAACGATCATTTGCAATGATGCAGGATATCCTAATCAAGGTGTCGGAAAACTGATTAAACACCAAAAAGTAAAAAGATTGATAGCTACTCATATTGGAACCAATCCTGATGCTGCAAATTTAATGTATGCAGGATTATTAAAAATTGATTTGATTCCGCAAGGTACATTTGTAGATCAAATCAGAGCAAAAGGTGGCGGACTAGGTGGTATTCTAACACCTGTAGGTGTACATACTATCGTTGAAAAAGGTAAGCAAATCATTAAACTATCTGATGGAAAACCTTATATACTCGCAGAAGCAATCGGTGCTGATCTAGCTCTTATTAATGCATATCATGCAGATCCACTTGGATCACTTCGATATTCAGGCTCTGCACGTAATTTTAACCCTGTGATGGCAACTGCAGCTGACAAAGTGATTGCACTTGTAGAAGAAAAAGTAGATGAAATCGATCCAGAAGTGATTATCACACCTCATATCTTTGTTGATTATCTCATTTTAGGAGGTAAGCTCAATGAACGCTAGAGAAATTATTGCAAAAAGAGTCGCTAAGGAATTAAAGCCAGGGAATTTAGTCAATTTAGGGATAGGTGTACCAACACTCGTTGCTAACTTTTTACCGAAAGATTCAGATGTCTATTTACAAAGTGAAAATGGCATCATTGGCCTTGGTCCTTTAGCTAAAGAAAGTGAAAAGGATTTAAACTTAACCAATCCAGGAGGACAACACACAACCTTAAAGAAACATGCAGTTTTGTTTGATTCTACGTTGTCATTTATGATGATTCGTGGTGGTCATTTGGATGTGACGGTCCTCGGTGCACTTGAAATCGATGAGGAAGGCTCACTTGCTTCATGGATTATTCCTGGTGGCATTATCCCAGGTATGGGTGGCGCGATGGATTTAGTTACAGGTGCTAAAAAGGTGATTGTTGCGACCATGCACACAAAAAATGGTATCCCTAAAATTAAAAAGAAATGCACATTACCATTAACAGGTTATAGAGAAGTGAACTTGATTGTAACTGAAATTGCAGTTATAGAAGTTAGAAAAGATGGACTATATCTTATTGAAAGACATCCAGATTATTCGATTGAAGATATTCAAAAACAAACAGATGCTAAATTAAAATATGATGAAGTTGGTCTTATGGAAGTTAACTAACATCCTTCACATATTTTTCTTGAGTATCTAGTTATGGTAAAATAGACTTAATGAAGTATCAGTTTTTACGTGTAAAACATATAGGAGATAAACTATACGAAGTCAAGTAGAAATAATGAATAAACAGAAAAAGACCTAGTTACAGGTCGAAATTGA
>ERZ869909.1081-NODE-1081-length-24325-cov-3.839987_pt1 | contig 24325 bp, 19 predicted proteins | sample MGYA00520892_ERZ869909 | MGnify/ENA primary metagenome ERZ869909 (study PRJEB32215, sample SAMEA104723947) | bioreactor metagenome | biome: bioreactor; feature: anaerobic bioreactor; material: water | place: China | collected 2015-03-12 ... | reverse complement strand
TCGTCCCTACCTGTCGGTGAGCCTCGATGATCCCGCCTTCCCGGCACCGGTATACGCCAGCCTGCTGGAGCAGGAGGGCGGCACGCATATCCTGCTCTGGAGCCGCAGCAAGACGGAATAAGTCCAATGGCGCCCTGCCGCGAGCAGGGCGCCATTTACCTTCATCAAATGACGACGTCAGTTGCGTCTGGTTGTATCGGACCGGCTATCAGGGCGCGCACGGTGCTCAAGCGCTGATAACGCCTCCGTTGTCGCGAGTGACGAGTACTGTGGAAGACCGTGGCCGCGTCTGGCCATCGCTGGCCGGAAAGCTCAGTTCGGGATGCTGCACATTGATCCACATAGCGCAATAGTCTGGACTCCAGGCGATGCCGGTAATCTCGCAGCCACGCGGACCAACCAGGAAGCGCCGCACCTCGCGTGTCACTGGGTCGGCGCAGAGCAGTTGGTTGGTGCCCATGGCCAGCATGGCCGGGTCGTCATCGCCGTAGTCGGTCTGGATCCAGAGACGGCCGCCGCCATCGAAGGCCAGGCCGTCCGGCGAAGAAAAGCGGTCGCCATTGATGGTGCTGGTCAGGTGCGCGGGAACCGGTTTACCGTCGGCGCCACGCGCACCCTTCGGCTCCCCGGCGAGCAGGAAGACTTCCCACGTAAAGCGGGTCGCCGCAGGGTCGCCGCCCTCCTCGTTCCAGCGCAGGATCTGCCCGTGCAGGTTCCGCGGGCGCGGGTTGGCCTTGTCCAGCGGGATCTTGTCGCCTCGCTCGTGGTTGTTTGTGAGGGTGACATACACTTCGCGGGTCTGCGGATGTACGGCCACCCACTCAGGACGGTCCATGGGCGTGGCACCGAGGCGGTCGGCGGCCGCACGCGCATTGACCAGCACCTCGGCCTGGCTGGGGAAGCCGTTCTTGTCAGTCAGGCCATTCTGCCCATGGACCAGCGCCAGCCACTGACCGCTGCCGTCGGCGTCGAAGCGCGCGACATAGAGTGTGCCGTCATCGAGCAGTTGGCGGTTCTGCTGATCCGCACCCGGCACAAAGCGGCCGGCGGGGACAAACTTGTAGACGTACTCGCCGCGCGAATCATCGCCGGAGTAGAACGCCATACGGCCGTCTTCGCCCAGCGACAGCACCGAGCACTCGCGGCAGTAACGGCCGAAAGCAGTGCGCTTGACCGGCTGCGACTGCGGGTCGAAGGGGTCGATTTCCACCACCCAACCAAAACGGTTCGGCTCGTTGACGTAGCCGCCGTGGGGCAGGCTTGCATCGGGCGTTGCATCGAAACGCGCATCCGCGCCCTCCCAGCCGTAGAGCTTGCTGCGCGTGCCGCCGGAGACCCCGTAGCGGGCATGGGAAACCCGCGAAGCGAGGTCTTCAGCATCACGATTGAGGAAGTAGTTGTGCCAGTTTTCCTCACAGGTTAGGTAGGTGCCCCAAGGTGTGAAACCGCTGGAGCAGTTATTCAGGGTGCCGATGATGCGCGTCCCGCTCGGGTCCGAGGCGGTTTTGAGGAGATCGTGGCCGGCCAGCGGCCCGGCAACCGCCATCGGCGTCAGTGCACTGATGCGCCGGTTGTAGCGCGACGGGTAGACGCGCTGCCACTGTCCCGTGGAGTCCTTGCGCACCTCGATCACGCTGACGCCATGGGCGGCCTGCTCCTTGCGCACCTCAGATAGCGGTCGTCGGCCATTTACGACACTCATGCCTTGCGGGTGCAGCGGCGGGTTGACGTATTCGTGGTTAATCACCAGCAGGCCGTGTTCGGCGGGTGCGTCCCGGAGCGCAAAGAAATGCATGCCGTCGTGGTTGTCACCGGCCTGTAGAAGCTGGGCCTGCCAGTCGTCGCTACCGTCAGGCTGCCACTGAGGGGCATCGTTCTCCACTGGATCGCCCCAGGAGAAGAACACCCGCGCGCGGTAGCCGGGCGGCACCTGCACGCTGTCGAAGGCCGGGTCGAGCTGAGTGGGGATGGAATCGAAACCCAGCAGTTCGCTGCTCGCAGCAACCGCACCGCAGGCGGACAGCCCGCCGCCAAGAAAGGCGACGCCGGCCATGCCTAGCCCGCCTTTGAGCAGCCCGCGTCGACTGCGGTCTATCACGTCGCTCAGGCCCGGCTGACGACTCGGGTTGATCGACTGATCGTCCAGCGCGGCAAGGGAGGCGTGGAAATCGCGGAAATCCTGCTTCATGTAGATTCAAGTCCTCAGCGCATCATTCGATGCGGTAGTGAAAGGTGTTCTGTACGTTGCGCACAGTCACAGCCTGGCCATTGACGATGCGTGGGCGGTAGCGAAAGCGCTTGGCCGCATTGAGTGAAGGCCGGACGAACAGCGGATGGCACTGGCCCGTTACCTGCGGCGACACCACTCGGCCGTTCGGATCCACGTCATAGCTGACCGTGCATTCGCCCTGCACGCCTGAGTCCAGTGCACGCTGCGGATACATCGGCGGCACCTTGGCAATGGGCAGGTACTGCCGGTCCGCGGCGGCGGCGGCCGCAGCGCGCCGCGCCTGCTCCGCCGCAGCGGCAGTTCGGGCTCTTTCGGCCTCAATCAGACGCTGGGTTTCGGCGGCGCGCTCGGCTTCCCGGGCCAGGCGTAGCTGTTCAACCTCACGGGCCTGGCGCTCGCGCTCGGCGGTCTCGCGCTGCTGGCGAAGCTTCTGTTGACGAACCTCTTCCGCAGCTCTCTCCTTCTCAGCCCGCTTGAAGGCCAGCTCGGCTTCGCTCGGTGGCGCAGGCTCGGTACTGGCTATCGGCTCCGGAGCTGGCGGTTCGGGTGTCGGAAGCGGGTCGGGCAACGCTTCGGGCTCAGCTTGCGGCTCCGCCGGTTTCGGCAGGCTCACCAGTTGGGTGCGCAGAACCTGCACGTTGTCCTGCGGCTCGAAGGGCGGCGTCCAACTGGTCAGCAGCACCGCACCCAATACGCCATGCAGTCCGATCGCAGTCAGCAACGCCAGCCCCTGTGAGGCGCGGGACGGCGGCGCGGGCTCGCGCAAGGTCATTCCTTCCATCAGCGCCGCGTTCATGGTTGCCCTGCTCCCGGCGCGGTTGTATCGGGCGCTTCAGTGATCAGCCCCAGGTTGACAACTCCGCCCCGCTGCAGCTCAGCAATGGCCGAAACCACGCGCCCATAGTCGGCTGCCGCATCGGCGCGCACGTACACCTGGGTGTCACCGTGCTCAGCGATAAGCGACTCGACCTTTTCGCGCATCTCGGCCAGATCCACCGCGGAGTCAGTCTCCTGCTCGATGTCGATCTCGCTGCCCAGGTTCCAGTAGAAGCCGCCGTCCGCCTTGACCGACAAGGTGAGCAACTTGCGCTCGCTCTCCGTCGGCAGCGCCTCGGCAGCAACCTTGGGCAACTCGATATTCACGCCTTGCACCAACATCGGCGCGGTGACCATGAAGATCACCAGCAGCACCAGCATGACGTCGATATAGGGCACCACGTTCATTTCCGCCTTGGGTCCGTGCTTGCGCTGAGGCCTGACTAACATGGCGTTCTCCTCAGGCGGCAGCGATGGCGATGCTGGGCGCGCCGGCATGCAGACGCAGCAACAGGCGTGCCTGCAACTCGTTGGCGAAGGCGTAGTAACGGCTGGCCAGGGCCTGCCCGCGTGCCGCGAAGCGGTTGTAGGCGATCACTGCCGGGATCGCCGCAAACAGTCCGATAGCCGTAGCGATCAGCGCTTCGGCAATACCTGGTGCTACCGTAGCAAGCGTGACCTGCTGCACCTGGGACAACCCGAGAAAGGCATTCATGATGCCCCACACGGTGCCAAAAAGACCGATGTAGGGGCTGACCGAACCGATGGTAGCGAGCGCCTGCAGCCCGGTTTCAAGCCGAGCCTCCTGCTCGGCCACCACCACGTAGAGATTGCGGTCCACGGCCTCGCTCAATGTTTGCGGCGCGAGGCCGGGCTGGCGCTGCAACTGGCTGAACGCCTGGAAGCCTTCACCGAAGATGCGCTGCAACGCGGCTTCCTGTGGCTGGATCTGGCGCTCGGCATCATGGTGGAGCTGGGCCAGGTCGCGGCTCTGGCGAAACTGCTTTAGGAAGTCCCGCAGCAAGCGCTCGCTACGCCCCAGCACCACACTGCGCTGAATGATCAGGTACCAGCTGGCGACCGAGGCCAGCACAAGAATCACCATGACCGCCTGGACCACCACGCTGGCCTCGGTAACCAGGCCCCATACCGACATCTGTTCGATTGAATCGTGCATCGCTGTTTCCTCCTGCCCGATCGGGATAGCTGCTATTGAATGACCACGGCGTTACCGGACGATGACTATTCCAGCCCGAGGGCATCGGCCACCGCTGACCAGGACAGGTACTTGTAGTTCTGGGTGCCCTCGGGCATCCGCTTGCGCCCGTCCTGCACCACCAGCAGGCCCCGGCTCCAGGGGCCACCGAGGTTGGCCGAGGTAACTTCCAGGCCATCGGTCTCCGAGGCGCCGTCTATTCCACGTGCGGCGTTCAAGCCGATGCGAAAGGCGCCGCGCACCGCATAGGGCGCTGTGGCATCCAACACCACGTAGCTGTCGTTGCCCTGGCTGGAAATCACCAGGTAGTCGGCACGTTCGCCGTGATACAGCGCCAGCCCCTCGATATCGTCATGCACGGGACCACCGACGCCGATGACCTTTTCCAGCCGAGTCGGCGCATCGGCGGCAGCGCCCAGTGTCCATACGGCGACATCCTCCTCGCCGATGAACAAGCGTTCGCGGCGGTCGTCGGCGACGCAGCCTTCCGGCTGGGTGCCTACGTTGAAGCGCCGCACCAGCTCACCCTGCGGCGCGCCGTTGCGGCCATCGAGGCGGTACTGCAGGAAGGTGCCGTCCTTGTCGTTGGCGATGGCGTGAATGGCGCCCTGGCGATCCTTGAACAGGCAGAGCCCGTAGATATCGGTGAGCGGCGTGGCGATCTGGCCGATGTCGTCGAGCCTGCCGTTGGCCGGATCGATGGCGAACAAGTGCAGGCTGTTGTGGTCGCGGTTGCTCGCCACCGCCAGGTCGACCTGACGTGGGCCGAGGCGGAAGCCGTCGCGCACGTCCACGTTGTTCAGCCGGCCCGCCCGCAGGTCCTGAACCTGGGCGCCCTGCAGGTCATACACCACCAGTCCGCCCTTCTTGTCGGTGCCCAGCACGCGGCTTTGAGCAGGGTCGCGCCGGTTGACCCAGATCGCCGGGTCGTCTGCCGCGTCGCCCAGGCTCGGCACAGGCCCGCTCTCGGCCTCGGCCGGCAGCAACGGCAGCGGTTTCTTGCGCTCAATCGGCACTGGCGCCCACTGCAGCGCGGCCTGGTGACTTCCGGCGTCATCCACCAGCAGCAGTTCGAGCCCTTGGGCCGTGGGCCGTGCGCTGATCTGCTCGGGCTCGTCGAAACCCTCTAGCGCCAGTGTTTCCTTCGTTTGCCAGCCGTCCGCCTGCTCCTGATAAAGGTGCAGCGCCGGCGCCTCGGCGTCCAGCAACAACACGCCACCGGGCACCAGCGCCATGCCCGCCGCGCTTTCAACAAGACCGCCAAAGGGTGCGCGCAGGTCCACCGGCATGCGCTCCAGCGGCGCCTCGGCATTGGCCGGATAAGCCCAAAGGCCGACCGTTTCTTCATTAACAAAGAGTCGCCCAGCCTCATCATCCACTTGGCAATGGTTGCTGCCCGGCGGCAGGCTCAGGCCGCGCACGCGGCGGGCCTCACCCAGCAGTTGGCCAGCGGCACCCACCAGCCACTGCTCACCCACGCCCTCCTCGCCAAGCAGAAACACGAAGTCGTTACGGCCTGCATCGCGGAACAGGCACAGCCCTTCGATGGCGAATTGGGTCTTGGGCAGGAACAGCGGCGTAGTCCATTGCCCATCGGCGGCCAGGCCAACCAGCATGGCTTGCTGACGTTTGCGCTCGACGGTCGCGAGCAGCAGGCCGGCCTTGTCTTCCCGGTGATCAAGGCCCTCGAAGCGTCCGGCAAGCTGAGCCAGCACCCGACCGTTCTTATCGAGCAACTGCAAGCCGCGATCGCCGGTGAGAACGATGCGGTCTGCGCCACGCTGGAAGGCGTCTGCGTTAAGAAGGCGCGCGTTCTCGACCGCGACGGGCGCAGCGTTATCGACCGATAGAACGAGCGGCTCGTGCATCGCCGCACGGTCGGTAGCACTTTGGCAGGCAGCCAGTGCAATGCAGGTAGCCAGCAGGAGTTTTCGTTGCAAGTGTGCGTACATATGGGGTTCCAGTCAGGCAGTCGCCAGTACCCGTCCGAAGGTAAACGGAGAGGTACCGGGGTGGCATCGGGTCAGAAATGGGTGAGCGTCAGGCCAAGCTTGTAGGTCGGGCCGTACTCTTCGTACTGGGCGTTGTAGCGCTGGCGTCCGGTGTAGACGAAGTAGGATTCGTCGGTCAGGTTCAGCGCCTCGAAGGTCAGCTGCAGATTGGGCGTCAGGAAGTAGCCGGCCTTGAAATCGACGAACAGCTGCTCGTCTGCATACAGGTCGTGGGATGCATCCTCGACGCCGGATACTTCGGCCAGGTATTCAGACTTGTAGTTGGCGGCCAAACGCAGGTTGAAGCGGTCGTTTTCCCAGCCGACCATGAGGTTGCCGACTGTATCGGAATGGTTCGGCAGGTCGATGCCACGCTTGGCGCCCTGCCCTTCGATGTCTGCATCGGAGCGGCTGAAGGTGGCGTTGGCACCCAGCAGCAGGCCGTTCCAGGGCGCGGGCAGCCAGTCGAGCTTCTGCGAATACGCCAGCTCGATGCCGTAGAGCTTGGCGTTGCTGCCGTTCTCGTAGCTGAGCGCCTCGGCATAGGCGGCCCAGGGCCCGCTGCCGGCGAGGTCAGTGTTGTAGATGAAGTTGTCGATGTCCTTGTAGAACAGAAACGCCGAGACAGCGCCGGCCCGCCCCATGTAATGCTCGATGCCCAGGTCGTAGTTCACCGACTCCAGCGGCTTGAGGTCCGGGTTGCCGAACGCCGCCTCATCGTCGCTGGTTATTTCAAAGCCGGGCGCCAGCTGGCCAAACGTCGGCCGCACCACGCTGTTGGTCCAGGCCGCGCGTAATTGGGTATTGGGGCTGAGTTGGTAACGCGCATGCAGACCGGGCAACCAGTGGTCGTAGCGCCGGCTACTGGAGGTCGACTCAAAAACCCCGTCGCGCACGCCCGTGCCCTTGGCGCTGAAATCGGTGCCCTCGTAGCGCATGCCGAAGATGAAGCGCCAGCGGTCGAGATCCAGTGTGTTCATCAGGTAGGCGGCATCAATGTCTTCGCGCATGCGGAAGTCATTGATGCGCGATTGTTCTTCGTCGTAAAACTCGGCGGAATCGAGGCCTCCGATCAGCCCCTTGATACCTGACGCGCTGATTCCCGGTCCGAAGCGGCCCAGCCCGTAATCGACACGCCCTGCCTGGAAGTCGCTCAGCGTCAGGTCGTCGAAGTCGTCATAGACCCAGACTTCGCTGTCGTTGGACTTGTCGCGGCGACTGACCTTGCCGCCGAACTTTAGCTGGGCCGCGTAGCCCTGGACGTCGTAGTCGCGGGCCAGATCCAGGCGAATGTTCTTCTCCCGGTCGCGGGCGTCGCTCTTTTCCCATTCCACTTCGTCGAGTTCGAAGCGGGACGGATCGTAGAAGCCCGACTCGACCGCCAGCGTCGGCTTGCGGGTGCTGCCAAAGCCCGCATCGCTGAAATCACCCTCGAACAAGGCACCGGCGATGCCGCCCGGGTTGCGCTCGCGCGATTCGCTGTAGCCGGCCTGGCCGCTCAGGGTCCAGAGGCCCAGCAGGCGCTCGCCACCGAAGACGTAGGACTGGATGGTTTGGGTATCCTCGCGCGACTTCAGCTCGCGCCAGCCCTCGGCGTCGCCGCGCTCGCCGGCCTGCTGGGCGTCATCGAAGGCGACGCCGGCCGCGTTGCGCGTTTCGGTGTCCTTGAAGCGGCTGTAGAGCGTGCGCAGATAAAGGCTGCTGTAATCGTCGGGCTTGTAATCAAAGTTGAGACCGAACCCAGTGCGCTCGCGGGTGATCTCGTAGTCGCGCTGCTCCAGTTCCTCCAGTCGCGCGCCGTCGTCGAAATCCCACTTGCCTCCGGTTTCGACGTTGTCCGAGCCGAAATCGCGTTCCTGCCAGCTCAGCGCCGCGGCAACACCGAAGTTGTCGATGCCGTCGCCGAGACTGAAGCGATTGCTGAAAGCACCTGAGAACTTTGGACTCTGCTTGCCGACATTCTCGTCATGGCTGCCCTCGGCGCTCAGGCTGTAGAACAGACCGTCATGGTCGAAGGCCGACAGGCTTTCCACTTCGATGGTGCCGCCGAGCGAGTTGGCGTCCATGTCCGGCGTGAGCGTCTTGACCACCGATAGCGACTGCACCAGCTCGGAGGGCAGCACATCCAGCGCCACGGCGCGGCGGTCGCCTTCCGGTGAAGGCACCAGGGTGCCGTTGATGGTCACGCTGTTCAGGTCCGGCGCAATGCCGCGCACGCTGACGAAACGCCCTTCACCCTGATCACGCTCGACCGACAGACCCGGAATGCGCTGCAGCGCCTCGGCCGCGTTGTCGTCCGGCAACTGCCCGATGCCGTCGGCGTGCACCACGCTTTTTACGCTATCGGAACTGCGCTGTTCCTTGAGCGCCTTGTCGATACTCACCGCCTGGCCGACCACTTCGACGTGCTCGACGCCTGGCTCCTGCGCCAATACCGCCGAGCTTGCCGCAACGGCTAGCGCCAGCACGCTGATCCTGAATCCCTGTGTGCGGTTCTGATGCCAGTAAACGCTCATCCACCCTCTCCCGGAAAACCATCCGGGCCGATCCCGGAACTGCAGCGGACGGTAGGCAGGCGCCGTGGCAGTTCTGTGACAGCACAGGGGCGTTAACCGCAAATAGCGGCGTTACGGGCGGTTTCAGGTGCCTTTTGAGCTGAATCGACCCCACCCAAGCACACTCGGAGGATCAGCGCAGCGACGCTTGATCAAGCACGACGGGACTCTGGCGCTTCCGGTTCGCTGCGCCCCTGCCGAACGACCCTTTCAGCATGCAACTGCCCTGATCTGAAATGACCCCCTTGGTGCGTAATCCGCCTGTCATGTCGATCTGTTTAGGTGCCGGTTTCGAACGCCGCTGAGCGGCTACAGGGGACCTTATGAAATCCTTTCTCAGGCTGCACACCCTGCCTCTGGTTGGCCTCGCCGTGGCTGCAAACCTGGGTCTGCAGCTCTACCTCGCCGTCGGCGAACTGAAAGGCTGGGGGGAAATCAACTGGATGGACGTCGCCGGCGAAGGCGGCTCCGCCGTTCTGGCGCTGGTCTGGCTGATCCTGCTGCTGCGCAGTCGACCGGCGGGACGGGTGACCCGGCTCTTGGCGCTCGGACTCTCCTTTATCTTCTTCTCATGGTGGATGGATACGCTGGACGAGTTCATCCAGTTGCCCCAACTGGCGGTCTGGGACAACTGGCTTGAGACCGCACCGATGCCTATCGGGCTGTTGCTGCTGACCATTGGCATCTACCACCTGAATTTGGAGCAACGCGCCATCAGCCAGCAGATGAGCAAGCGCGAGAAGCTGTTTCGCGAACATCGCCTGTTCGACAAGCTGACGCCTCTGGGCGCTGCCGAATACCTGCGCCAGCAGATCCAGCACGCACTGATAGAGGCCCGCCAGACAGACCAGCCGCTCTCGCTCGTCGCAGTGGATCTGGACGACTTCAATGCGATCAACCTGCGCTACGGTCTGGACGAAGGCGATGCGGTGCTGCAGGCCATCGCGCAACTGTTGATGCTCAACCTGCGCAGGCAGGATCTGCTGTGTCGCTTGGCGGGTGATCGCTTCGTCGCGGTCTTGCCCGGCACTGGCGAGGCCCAGGCGCGGATGATCGCCGAAGAGTTGCAGCATGCAGTCGCCAGCCTTGCGCACCGCACGGCACGACACGGTGAGCGCGTCTTCCTGCGCGCCAGCACCGCAGCCGTCATGGCTCTGGAGGATGATCCCGAGCAATTGCTCAAGCGCCTCAATCTGGGGTTGGCCAAGGCCAAACAGCAACTGCCGCGCTGCGCCTGAGGAATCAACAATGACAATCGGCTACGAGTGCGACACCCGCTTCATCGCCGCGCACCATCAGCCGGTTCTGCTGATCGATCTCGCCATGTCGCGCGGAATCGACAGCCATCAGTTGCTGCGGGGTACCGGCGTATTTTACGAGGATGTGACGGTCGGTCGGGCGCACCTCAGCCCAGCCCAATTCCTCGCCCTGATCAGCAACGCCAGCCGCTTGCTGGATGCGGACGACAGCAGCTTCCTGTTCGGCCAACGGCTACTGCCGGGACACTATGGCGAAGCCAGCCACGCGCTTAACCACGCCTGCACCCTGTTCCAGGCGCTGGAGCGTTTGCAGCGGTTGCGCGCCTTACTCAGTCCCTTGCTGACGCCGCGTGTGCTGCTGGACGACAAACGGGCCTATCTCTATTGGGCTGACAGCTGTGGCGCTGCCGACCAGCAGCGTTTCCTGGCCGAAGCCAGCATGACTGCCGTGGTTGCCATGTGCAGGCAACTGTCGGGTGAGCGCCTGCCCTGGCGCTTTCATTTCAGCCATGAGAAACCGCGGTATGTCGAGCAGTACTGGGTCCACCTGAGCGAAGACCTCACCTTCGATAGCCAACTGACCCTGATGATCGTGCCCCGCGAGTACCTGCATCGGCCGTGGCCCAACGCCTCAACAACCGCCGGACAGGTTGCCGAACAAGCCAGTCTGGCCCAACTGGCGAGCCATACCTGGCACTGCAGCTTTCTCGACCAGCTATATGAGTATTTGCGAGCAAACATTCGGGAGCCGTTGAATCTCGAGCGGGTCGCCCAGGCCTTCGGCATGAGCCCAGCATCATTCAAACGCAAGCTCCAGAAGCATGGAACGCACTTCCAGGAACAGCTCGACCTCGCGCGCAAGCACGTCGCCCTGTACCTCTACCAGATTAAGGGCTACGGCAACGAAGAGGTAGCCGCTTACCTGCGCTTCAATGACACCACCAACTTTCGCCGGTCCTTCAAGCGATGGACCGGAATCGTGCCCAGCGGGCTACGGCAGCTATTCGGATAGATCTGCTGGCTCCACGTGGAAGGCAAATCGCATTGCGCGCCTAGAGTTCGAGCGCTAAGTTAACGGGCACTTAATGCCGGCCAAACCTGAAGATGACCAAACCACGCTCCTGCCCCGCCCTACTACTGGACAATCAACTCTGCTTCGCCCTGCATTCCATATTGCGCAAGGAAAGATCCCGCTAGGCGATCCATACATTCACAGTTTTAACTTTTACCCTCCCATCATGCTGCGGGCCGGCAAGGAAGTTGATCTGATAGGCCGCATCAATGGCTTCTTCCAGCGCACGATGAACGGTAAGCCAGTACCTTGCGACTCCGAGAAAATGGAGGCGATGATTGCCTATATGGAGTGGCTGGCGCAGAACGCGCCCAAGGATCAGCTGGTTGATATCCGCAATGCCGGCGTCATCGACGATGAGCCTCGCGCCCGACCCGCAGCGCGGCGAAGAGATATATTATGCCCAGTGCGCCACCTGTCACGGTGACAATGGCGAGGGCATTAAGGACAGTCGTGGCGATATCGTCTTTCCGCCTCTGTGGGGCGACGAATCCTTCAATATCGGTGCCGGCATGGCGCGTACCTACAAGGCAGCCGCCTTTGTTAAATACAACATACCCATGGGCATTTAGACCCCAGGCATGTGGGGACACGGCAACGTCCAAAACGCAGGTTACGACGCAGAAAGCCAACATTCAGCTGCGGTTGTGCCCGGTCTGCCAGGCTGTAGACGGAGGCTCCTCACATTCGGCTTGACCTATGTCCTCGTGGTCGCTCGAACCCGGCCGCAGGCCTGACCAAGCGCGAGAAGGATGTCCGGCGGCACATCGCGCGGGGCCAAGCCAATAAGATGATTGCACGCAAGCTGGCCATTAGCGAAGGCACGGTCAAGGTCACCTGAAGTACTTGCTGCCACAAACTCGGGCTACGCTCGAGCTCCGAGGCCGCTACCTGGCTGAACGGCGTACTGCGGCGTTTGAGCAGGATGTAGTCGGTGATTGAGCTTCGCCCGAGTAGCTTATCTGGGCCGCAGCTGGCATGTATCGTCGAGCATCAGTTGGCTCCCCATGAACGAGTGCCTGTCCTGATCACGTGTTGTAAAGCAGCGACCTCAGCGTAGCGCCCGCCAGATGGAATTACCGAGGGACAGACCGGCACCGAAGGCCATCATCAGCCAGACGATGGCTGATTTACATCGATAGGTTCATGCGCGCCGCTTCAAAAGCAGAATGAAGAACAATCCGCCCAGTGCCGCCGTGGCGATCCCGATAGGCAGATCTTCAGGGGCGATCAGGGTGCGCGCCACCACGTCCACCCAGACCAGGAACAGCCCGCCAAGCAATGCGCTGATTGGGATCAGCCGGCGGTGCTCGGCACCGACCAGCGCACGGGCCATGTGCGGCACCATCAGACCGACGAAGCCGATGGCGCCGGACAGCGACACCAATACACCGGTCAGCAACGAGGTGCAGACGAATACCTGCAAGCGCAGCCATTTGCCGTTGAAACCAAGGCTCACCGCCGTCTGTTCGCCACTCATCAACGCGTTCAATCCGCGTGCCATCGTCAGCAATGCGCTGAACCCGAGCAGTACACAGATGGCCGGCAGCCAAATAACGTCCCAACGTGCTGAGCCCAGCCCGCCAAGCATCCAGAACACCACCGACGCAGCCGCATGGTGATCGCCGGTGTACAGCAGCAGGTTGACCAGCGCCATCAGCACGAACGACACCGCGACACCGGCCAGGAGCAACCGGTCACTGTCCAGGCGACCACCGCGTCGGGCGACGGCAAGCACCAACAGCATGCTACCGGCTGCACCGATGAAAGCTGCCAATGGCAGGCTGAACACACCGAGAAACTCTCCCAGATAAAGCACCACTAGCACGGCGCCCAGCGCTGCGCCCGAGCTGACACCCAACAGATGCGGGTCGGCCAGCGGATTACGGGTCACCGCCTGCAGTGCCGTGCCGACCAGGGCAAGCCCTCCGCCAACCAATACACCAAGCAATATACGCGGCGCACGGATGAGCCAGACGATATGTTCGTGGCTCCTGCTCCACTCCCCCTCCAGTTCGAAGCCCAGTTGCATGCCCAGAATCCTCCAGACATTGTCCAATGGCACAGCAGCGGGGCCGAAGCCCAGGGCGATCACGCAAGACAACAACAAGGCGATAAGCAAGCCGATGATCAGTAGACGATAGCCGGCTGCACTGCGTATCGGCATTAGCGAGATACCCCGTTGAACAGTTGTGGATACAGGCCGGCGGCGACTTTCTCGACGGCCAGCGCATTCTCCACCGACGGCGTGACTTCCATGTAGGTGAGTACGATGAAACGTTGATCGCGGATCGCCCGGACAGCCTGCAAGGCCGGATGGCGCATCAGGAAATCACGCTTCTGCTGCCAGGTGCGCGGGCCGTAATCGACGATCACGATCACCTCGGGATCTCGTTCGACCACACTCTCCCAGTTGACCTGCGTCCAACTGGCGGACACATCGCCCATCACATTGTCCCCGCCAGCAGCCTCGATGAGCGCCTGAGGCATCCCTAACCGCCCGGACGTAGTGGGCCTGTCTTCGCCGCTGTCGTAGAGGAATACCTGAGGTATATCGCTGGCGTGTTGCACGGCAGTACGTACGGCATCGATGCGCTCACGCAACTCTCCTACCAGCGCTTGGGCTCGACTCTCAACGGAAAAGATCTTCCCCAAGTTGAGCAGATCACCGTACAAATCATCCAGGCTTGCCCGGGGCTGCGTCATGATCCGCGAACAGGACTCGGTGAGTTCGTAGACCGGGATGCCGAACGGAGACAGAGTCGTCGGCGTAACAGGGCCGCCAACGCGCATGCCATAGCTCCAGCCAGCGAAGAACAGGTCAGCATCGACCTCCAGCAACGTTTCGATGGATGGATAACGACTGGCCAGTTGCGGCACATCGGCCAGTGCTTCATCTATCCATGAATCACGATGCTTGACACTGTCGAAGCCGGTGTAGCCGACCATGCGCTCGCGCAGGCCAAGCCTGACCAGCATGCCCGTCATGTTGACGTCGTGGACTACCACTCGCTGGGGCGCCCTGTCGAAGGTCACCTCGCGGTCACAGCTGCGCAGGGTCAGTGGATAGTCGCTTGCCATGACCGGCAGTATGCAGAGGATTGTCAGGAGACCGAGCAGACAGCGAATGTTCATGATTGAGTGATCCAGGTAATGCGCGGATAGCCATGCAGAGGATGCTCATCGACCAACGCCGGTACGCCGAAGACCCACTGCAACAGCTCGGCGGTGAGCACTTCAACGGGCGTACCGCTGGTGACAATGGTTCCTTCCCTGATGACATACAGACGGTCACAGAAGGCAGCCGCCAGGTTCAGGTCATGGAAGCTGGCCAGGGTACTCAGGCCGAGGCTGCGCAAGTGCTGCAACAGCTCGAGCTGGTACCGCGGGTCGAGGTGGTTGGTAGGTTCGTCAAGAATCAGCAGCCCCGGCTGCTGCACCAGCGCACGGGCCAACAACACCCGCTGCTTCTCACCACCGGACAAGTTGGCGAAAGTGAGCTGCGCATAGGCACTCATCCCGACCTGTTCCAGCGCCTCGGCTATCAGCAGTCGATCCTCGCGGCTGTCGCTATCGAACAAACCCTGATGCGGCGTACGGCCCATGGCGACCACGTCGCTCACGCAGAGTCCGAAGTCCTGGGGAAACTCTTGCAGTACCACAGCGATACGCCGCGCACTCCAGCGCGGCGTTTGCCGCCATAGATCTTCACCATCGAGCAGCAGCCGACCGTTTGCCGGCTCGCTCGAACGATAGGCGCAACGCAACAGGCTGGTTTTACCACTGCCGTTGGGACCGATAAGCCCAACGAACTCGCCATCGCTTACGTACAGGTCGATGTCCTGCAATAGCAAACGTGCCTCACTACGCCGGGCATCGACGGCCCAAGCCAATGACTCGATGTTCAAACTCGACATACTCGCCTCTTCTTGACCGCACCGGCGCATCAGCCGCTGCGCTGGTGCTTAGAAGCTGTAATCAGCCGTAACGAAAAAGGAACGTGGCTCGCCGAGATACCACTGGCCGCCATCGCTGCTGGCGGTCGTTGCGTACTGACGGTCGAACAGGTTGTTCAGCTCCAAGCCCAGGCGCACTTCCGGCAGTACCTGCCAGTCGATGTTGGCATCGACCACCGTATAACTCGGAGCCTCCACGGTGTTGGCCGTATTGGCGTAGCGGCTGTCGACATAGCGAGCACCAATACCAGCCTCGACTTGCTGGCTCAGTACCTTGCTCAACCACAGGTTGGCGACTCGACGTGGCACGTTAGTCGGACGATTGCCACTGCGATCTCCGCCGGCCTCAACAAAGTCATCGTACTCGGCACGCACGATCGCGGCATTGGCCGATACCTGCCAACCCGTCCCCAGTGCCAATTCCAGCGTCGCCTCCAGGCCATCGGAAGACTGCCGACCGATCTGTTCAGTTGACGATGCAGGTGTAGAGCGGCTTAGCAGCTTCTCCTTGACTATGTGATAGGCCGCCAGCGTCCACTCACCTCGCCCATCCAGAAACGCGTGCTTGAGACCAAACTCGGTCTGTCTGGCCTCGCTCAGCTCGAACTGCTGCTGAGTCGGACTCAAGGTCAACAGGTTGTTTACGCCTTCGGTGCTGGTGGCGTACTGGCCATACAGGGACAGCTCGGGTGTCAGCTCGAAGACCAGACCGGCGCGCCAATTGTCACCACTCAGACTGCGGTCGACGCTGATATCCGTGGCCAAGTCGTCACGCTGGATATGCACCTGATCACGTCGAACACCGGTAACCAGCGACAAGCGCTCGGTGAGCTGCGTGCGGTTCTCGGCAAACAGCGAGAACTGCCGCGCCAGATTGCGCTCGCGCGGCCCGTAACCCAGCGGATCGCTGTTCTGATACGGACCGCCACCGGATCCGCCTAGCGGGACGGTGTCGCTGAAGCTGCTACCGAAATCATGCTGGCGGGCGAAACGAATACGGTTGTAATCCACGCCCACCACAGTACGGCTATCCAGGCCGAACAGCGGGTGTTCCAGAGTAAAGGCCTGGCGGACACCGACCTGCTCCTGGGTGTGCTTGATCTCGTAAAAGCTGCTGCGGTCGATCAGATCGCCGGGCTGCCAGTCATAGGACTCAGCATTGCGCCAGTAGCGCTGAGTCTTGATGTAGTAGAGCTGATTGCTTGCCGTGAGCACGTCGGTGACATGCCAGTCGGTCACCAGCCGGGTGATCTGGTCGTTGTAGCGAATCTCGGCGTTGTCGACGTTGTAATTGTGCTCGCGCAGGCTCTCGCGATACTTGCCATCAACCAGCGGCGTACCGAAGTAGCGCGTGGGATCCTGATCGCCATTGTCGTGGGACAGGGTGAAGCTAAGGTCATCGCTAACGTCCCAGCGCAGCGCCGCACTGATCGCCAGGCTCTTGGAGTCGCCACGGTCGACCCAGCCGTTGCTGGCCTGCTGGTTCAGGGTCAGCCGATAGCTCAGCGTGTCGCTCAGCGAGCCACCGCTATCCAGCGCGGTCTGGCGGCGGTCGTCGCTGCCATAGCCGAGGCGCAGGTGATTGCGGATCTGGCCATTGAAAGGTTTCTTCGGCACTACGTTGATCACGGCTCCGGTAGCACCCTCTCCATAGAGAACCGACGCAGGCCCACGCAGCACATCGAGACGATCCAATGACCAGGTATCGACAGGGAACGTCACGGTGCCTGCTCCGATGTACTGCCGGGTTCCGTCATATAGCTGCATCGTCGACGCATGACCAGCGAAGCCACGGGCCGACAGCGCTGTGCCACCATCCCCCGGCGTACCCATGGTGGTAATGCCCGGTGTGCGGGTTACCGCATCCTGCACCGTACGGTTGTTGCGGCCTCGCACCTGCTCACCACTGAGACTGGTCGTGCTCGCCGGTGTCTGCAGCGCACTCAGTCCCAGGCGAGAACCGGAGGTTGTCGGCGTATGCAGGTCAGGTTGAGGCGAATTCTCGGCAACACCGACAATGGCCTCGGACGGCAGCGCCAAAACATGATCGTTATCAGCATGCACGGACGCAGTCAGTAGCACGCAAGGCGCCAGACATACGCGTAAAATTTTGCTCGGCAGGGCATCGAACAGGGAATTGCGGGACATATCGTTCCACTCAAGCAGGAATGTATGAATCCCGGAGGGAACAACGCATGGGAGTCGCAGGCGAAAAGCCCACGGAAACCGGCCTGCGCCCGCCCACCGCGGGTTTGCCAAACGAGGGTTTTCAGGCCGGTCTCCGGGCTCGCGAGGGTCTTAAAGTACTCACCTTCCCATGCCATGACACAGTGGTGTATTGAGTACTTCTCTCGCATACCGTTGCGGGGGCAGCGCCGGATTGATCACGTTCCGTGACGAACCGGCTTCCCGTTTCACCCCATGCGCAGCAGCATGGGACACCTGAAACTGGCGCGCATCTGAACATCGAAGGGCCAACCAGTCAATGGCACCCAGACCTGGCCAGGGAACGCGAGCCAGCTGGAGGGAGTCATCAACGCGCGCTCCACCGTCCCGAACGGGCCGGCGGCACGCTTATTTGCACGCATTAGAATTGGCCCAGCAGCTCTGCTGCGCGTACGTGCTCGGCGTCCCAGAGACGGGCCAGGTGCTCGCCCCGCCCGATTGGCAGCGGTCCGCTCTCAAAATCCACCACCACACAAAAGTCGACATGTGCCGGACGTGCTGGCAATTGGCTGAAGCGTCCATCACTGATGAGCCACAGGCCGATCTTGAGACCAGGCGCGCGTCGCCGGACTTGACCCAGAACCTGCTCTGCGAGCGCCACACCAGCAGGTAGCGGCGTGCCCCCACCGCCGCGAATGGCGCCAATCCAGGCCTCGTTGAACGCCACCGCCTTGTGCGGCGCTTGTAGCAGGCGCGCCTGGCCACCAGCGAAACCAATCACCGCCAGCTCGCCGCGCTGACGGTAGATCTGGCGGGTCCAGTGCAGCAGCAAACCTTTGGCCAACGCCAGGTTGCGGCGCTTGAGCATCGAGCCGGAGCAGTCCAGCAATAAGCAATGCAGCACAGCGCTCTGATCGGCGCGCGGCCGGAACCGCAGGTGCTCAAGACGCAGCGCGGCGCCAGCCTTGCTCAACAGCGTGCGCGGCCAGTGGATGGTGCTGCCCGGCATATGTCCGGCGGCCCGACTGCGCCCCTGTCGACCACCGCGGTGTGCGTGCGGGCCGAGCGAGGCGCCTGGGCTCAGGGCTTTTTTTTCGGTAGCGGCCTCGCCCCGCTCAACGCCAGGGTAGGCACTGCCTGCGGTGGCAGCGCTCCCCAGCTATCCGCTGAATCCTGCGGAGATTGCTGCTGCCCCTGTTGCTGCTCCTGCTGAGCACTGCCTTCGGTCTCGGCGGGCGGCGCCTTGCGCCGGTGTGCGAGGACAAGATCGGCCACCGCCTCAACGTCGCTATCGCTGATCTGTTCCTGCCCGAGCCAGGCGGCATGGGCAGCGGCAGCGCGCAGCAGCACTAGGTCGGCGCGTACACCTTCCACCCCGGCGGCATGACACAGGCTGCTGACCTGCCGGTGCAGAGCGTCGCTGAAATCCAGTCTGCCGACGCGTGCACGGGCCTGCTCCAAGCGGCCGATCAGCGCCTGCTGAGGCTCCCGCTGGCGCTCGACGAAACCGTGTGGGTCGCGGTCGAAGGCCAGGCGACTGCGCACGATAGCCTCGCGACTGGCGGGGTCGATCTGCGCACTGAGGCGTACGAACAGACCAAAGCGGTCGAGTAACTGCGGGCGCAGTTCGCCCTCCTCCGGGTTCATGGTGCCGACCAAAGCGATACGTGCCTCGTGCTGGTGGGAGATGCCGTCGCGTTCGATGCGATTGACCCCGCTGGCGCAGACATCGAGCAACAGATCCACCAGAGCGTCAGCCAACAGGTTGACCTCGTCAACATACAGCACGCCGCCGTCGGCCCGAGCCAGCAGGCCAGGTTTGAAAACCACCTCGGCGTTCTGTAGCGCGGCCTGAATATCCAACGAGCCGACCAGTTGCTCTTCGCTGGCGCCCAGAGGCAGGTCGACGAAGCGCTGCCCCGGCAGCAGCTCGGCCAGCGCGCGGGCGCTGGTCGACTTGGCAGTGCCGCGCGGCCCCTCTATCAGCACGCCGCCTATATGGGGGTCGATGGCGGCCAACAGTAGCGCCAACTGCAGCTGCGGTTGACCGTGCAAGGCACTGAATGGGTATTGCGGACGTGGGCTCATGATGATTCTTCCAGATGCTGCTCGGCAGCCAGCAGATGTTCTTCGATCTGTTCACGGTAGTCGCCCGGCTCGGCCCACAGGCCACGCTGGATGGCTTCCAACAGGCGCTCACCAATCTCCAGCAGGGCGTCGGGGTTGTGCTGACGGAGGAATTCGCAGGTCGCCGGATCGTTGAGATAGGCGTCGGTGAGGCTGGCGTACTGGTCGTCGCGCACCACACCGGTGGTGGCGTCATAGGCGAACAGATAGTCGACGGTGGCGGCCATTTCAAAGGCTCCCTTGTAACCGTGACGCTTGACCCCGTCGATCCACTTGGGGTTGGTCACCCGCGCGCGCATCACCCGACTGACCTCCTCGGCCAAGGTGCGGATGCGTGGCGCCAGCGGATCGCTGTGGTCGCCGAACAGGATCGCCGGCTGAACGCCACTCAGATGGCGCACTGCCGCTGTCATGCCGCCCTGAAACTGGTAGTAGTCGTCAGAATCAAGCAGGTCGTGCTCGCGGTTGTCCTGGTTCTGCACCACCGCTTGCAGCTCGCCGAGACGCTGGGCGAAGCGCTCGCGCTGCGCCTCGCCGTATACCTGCTGGCCGTAGGCATAGCCGCCCCAGTTGAGGTAGGCGCGGGCCAAATCAGCATCGCCCTGCCAGTCGCGCGAGTCGATCAGGCCCTGCAAGCCGGCGCCGTAGGCGCCGGGCTTGGCGCCGAAGACACGGAAGCCGGCCTGCCGCCGCGCGGTCTCGACCGAAAGCCCTTGAGCCTCTAGTTCGGCGGCCTCGCGTAGGATGCGTGCGCGGATCGGGTTGAGCTCCTCCGGCTCGTCCAGTTCGGCAACCTTCTGCACCGCAGCATCGAACATCTGCATGATGTTAGCGAAGGCGTCGCGGAAGAAGCCGGAAACGCGCAGGGTCACGTCTACTCGCGGACGGTCCATGCGCTTGGCTGGCAGCACCTCGAAATCGGTGACCCTCCAACTGCCTTCTGCCCACTGCGGGCGCACGCCGATCAGCGCGAAGGCCTGGGCGATATCGTCACCGCCCGTGCGCATGGTCGCCGTGCCCCATACTGACAGGCCAAGGCTGCGCGGGTAGTCGCCATTGTCTTGAACGAAACGCTCGATGAGCAACGCCGCAGACTTCTCGCCAAGCGCCCAGGCGGTCGGTGTGGGGATCATCCGTGTGTCGACTGAAAAGAAATTCCGTCCAGTTGGCAGCACGTCCGGACGCCCGCGTGACGGCGCGCCACTTGGCCCCGGCGGCACGAAACGCCCGGCCAGGCCACGGCACAATTGGTACAGTTCCTGCTCGCCGCACGCCAGCAGGCGCGGGCGCAGATCGTCCTCGACGCGCTGGAGTACAGCGCGGGTGTGCGTCCATCCCCCGGCGGCTGCTGAAGCAAATTCGTTGGTGTTCAGATCGCCGGAGGGATCCAATTCCTCCTCGACACAAACACATTCGTTCTTGCCTATCCCTGTCGAAAGCTCGGGGTTGGGCACCTCCAGCAGTTGCAGGGCAAGCAATTCGATGCGTTCTCGGGTGTCGCCATGGGTACGCCAAGGCTGCTCGCTGACCGCTAGTAGCGCTGCTGGCCGGTCGCCCTGCCAGGGCTGGCTCCAGTCCCCTACGAGCGGGTCGAAAGCGGCTTCCGGCAACAGGTCGCGCGCCAGTGCGCGCACCAGGCTGGCGTTGCGCCCCTGACCGTCGCCGATCCCATGTCGGGCCAGCGCTAGCAAGGTGTCGCGTAGCAGACGATCCTGTGGAGACTGACCGAAGATATGCAGGCCGTCGCGGATCTGGCTTTCTTTCAGCTCGCACAAGTAGTTATCGGTGCGGTTGAGCAACAGTTGCTCTTCTTCTTCGCTGCGCGGCGCTGTCAGGCCGAGATCAGCGTGGAGATTGTGTTCGACGATCAGGGCCAGCACCTGCTTGCGCAGCAGTGCGGCGCGGCGCGGATCAAGGGTCAGCGCCTCGTAAAACTCGTCGATCAGTCGCTCCAGGTCCCGGGTCGGCCCGTAGCTTTCGGCACGGGTCAGCGGCGGCATCAGGTGATCGATGATCACCGCCTGGGCGCGACGCTTGGCTTGGCTGCCTTCGCCTGGATCGTTGACGATGAACGGGTAGAGATGCGGCAGCGCACCGAAGACCAGCTCCGGCCAGCACTCTTCACTGAGCGCCACACTCTTGCCCGGCAACCATTCGAGATTGCCATGCTTGCCAACATGCACGATGGCGTCGCTGGCCCAGCTCTGCCGCAGCCATAGATAGAAAGCCAGATAGTGGTGGGGCGGGACCAGGTCAGGGTCGTGATAGTTGGCCATCGCATCGAGCTGGTAGCCGCGTGCCGGCTGGATGCCGACAAACACTTGGCCGAGGCGCAGACCGGCAATCATGAAGCGGCCCTGGCGCAGCATTGGATCGGCCTCCGGCGCCCCCCAGCGGGCAACGATAGCAGCACGGTTGGCCTCTGGCAGACCGGCGAAGAACGCCTGGTAATCGGCCAGCGCCAAACTCTGCCGTGCCGGACGCAACGCCCACTGTTCAGGGTCGTTGGTCACGCCCTGCTTGAGAATCTGCATCAGCGCGTCGCCATCGGCAGGAATGTCCGCGACGCCATAGCCCTCGTCACGCAAGCGTTGGAGGATAGCGATCACCGAAGCCGGTGTGTCGAGGCCCACGCCATTGCCCAGGCGGCCCTCGCGGGTCGGGTAGTTGGCGAGAATCAGCGCCACGCGCTTGTCGGCGTTGGCCAGACTGCGCAGCCGACACCAGCGCTGCGCCAGCTCGCAGACGAAGGCGATGCGATCCGGCAACCCCTGATATTCCACCACATCGCTCTGGGTCAACACGCTACGCTGCCCGAAGCCCTTGAAGCTGATCGCGCGGCTGATGATGCGCCCGTCCACTTCGGGCAGCGCCACCAGCATGGCCATGTCGCGCGGCTGCAAGCCGTGCGGATCGGCACGCCAGCCGGCCTCGTTACCGCCGGAGAGCATCACCTGCAGCACCGGGATATCGCCGGCCAGCGCGTGGTCGCCCGGATCATCCATCGAGGACTGGGCGAACGCCGTGGTATTGAGAATTAGCGCCACCTGCTGCTCTGCGCAGAGCGTGCGAAGGGTCGTCAGACACAAGCCGTCTTTCAGCGACAGCAAGGCGATCGGTAGCGGGTTGAGGCCGCGCTCCAGCAGCCCCTCACACAACTCGGCGAACACACGGGTGTTGCCCGCCTGCAAATGCGCACGATAGAACAGCAACACCACGCACGGCGCGCCTGGCGTCCAGCGCTGCCGCCAGCTATCGACCGACGCGTTGTCACATTGCGGGTGAAATACTGCCACCGGCGGCAGCGCACGCGGAGGCTGGACGTCCAGGTCGAGGTCGAAAAACCTTACACCGAGGTAGCGGTACAGCTGCCGCGCATTGGCCGCTCCGCCTTCGCGCAGGTAACGCCACAGCTGATGGCAGTCATCCGGTGCAACAGTACTCAGCGCGGTGAGGTTGTGGTCCTCACTCATGTCGCCGGAGAACATCGCCAAGGCGATATTCTTGCGTCGACACAAGGCAACCAGTTGCTCGGTCCCGTAGGGCCAATAGCTTTCGCCGCCCAGGTGGTCGACGACAATCAGTCGCGCGTGCTGCAGCACCTCATCGACGTACAAGTCGATGGACGCCGGCTGGCGCAGGTGCAGCAGGTTGGCCAGCCTCACGCTGGGATAGTGATCCTGCGGGCAGGCCGCCGCCAGCAGCGCCAGCGTCGTATCGGCAGCGCTGAGGATGACGATCTCCGCCGGGTCCTGCTCGAGACGAGTGATGGTTGCGCCGCTCTCGTCGACGTAGCCGCCCGGCAGCGCCGAGAGCATATGCATGGCTTACACCTCCGCGCCGAGCAGGGCGGCGCGCAGCACCTCGGCGTCCAGCGCCTGGCCGATCAGCACCAGGTACGTGCTCGGCGTCTCACCTTCACCCCAGCGGCGATCGAAATAGGCATCGAAGCGCTGGCCAACTCCCTGCACCACCAGGCGCATCGGCTTGTTTGCCAAGGCAACGAAACCCTTCACACGGAAAATGCCGTGATGTTCAACCAATGCCTGTAGCGCTGCGAGCAAGCGCTCACGATCGACCACCGACAGCTTGATCACTACCGAGTCGAATTGATCGTGGTCATGCTCGTGTTCGTCATCACCGTGGTCGTGATGGCTTTCGCGCAGGTGAATGGATTCCTCCGAGGCGCTGCCCAGGCCGAGCAGAACGTCCAGGGCCAAACGCCCGCGGTCGCTGGCGACCACCTTGACTTGCGCCGGTAGTTCCTCGCGCACCAGGGCCTCGACGGCAGCCAGGGCCGCCGCATCGACCAGTTCGGCCTTGTTCAGCACCACCAGGTCGGCGGCCAGAAGCTGATCCTCGAAGAGTTCGTGCAGGGGCGATTCGTGATCCAGATTAGGGTCGGCGCGGCGCTGTTCATCGACAGCCTGCGGATTGGCAGCGAACTGGCCGGCAGCGGTAGCCGGGACGTCAACCAGGGTCACCACTGCATCGACGGTGCAGGCGTTCTTGATCTCCGGCCAGTGGAAGGCCTGCACGAGTGGCTTGGGCAGGGCCAGGCCGCTGGTTTCGATGAGAATGTGGTCGAGTTCTCCGCGGCGCTCGATCAGCTCGCGCATCACCGGGTAGAACTCTTCCTGTACGGTGCAGCACAGGCAGCCGTTGGACAGCTCGTAGAGCTGTCCGGCCTGCTCACCGCCCTCCTCGTCGCAGCCGATGCCGCAACCACGGAGGATTTCGCCATCGATGCCCAGCTCGCCGAACTCGTTGACGATCACCGCGATGCGCCGGCCATTGGCGTTCTCCAGGATATGACGCAGCAGCGTGGTCTTGCCGCTGCCGAGGAAGCCGGTGACGATGGTGACGGGGATCTTGGCGGTCATTTGGAACTCCAGGGTTTTCAGTCGTCGAGAACGGGAATGCGGGCGATGAACTTG
>ERZ869909.1080-NODE-1080-length-24327-cov-4.613443_pt1 | contig 24327 bp, 20 predicted proteins | sample MGYA00520892_ERZ869909 | MGnify/ENA primary metagenome ERZ869909 (study PRJEB32215, sample SAMEA104723947) | bioreactor metagenome | biome: bioreactor; feature: anaerobic bioreactor; material: water | place: China | collected 2015-03-12 ... | reverse complement strand
GAGTATCAGGTTCTTGAAATTCTGGTCATGGCTGTCCGGCATCGGGCTGTCATCCTTGATCGTCGCCGTGATGTGTTGGGCAGCGTCAATCATGCCGGGCAGTAAGGACGGTGTCTGTCAGTCTCAGAAGATGATTCTTGTAAGAAAAGGCGCACCTAGTTCAATGCCATTCGGGTCAGGTCTCACATTTCACAGAAGCGCCTATGTTTCCCTTGGGGAAGCTGCAGGAAATGAGGTGCATCGTGCTCGTTCATGATCGCCGCCGAAGCGCCGATCACCACTTTCGAGCATGAGGCCAGCGACACTACGAGTATGTTCTGACGATAACGTGAGAAGACTGGTTTGGAGGCCTCAGATGGCGCTGGCGCACGCCGACTGCTTCAGCCCGGGCGCGCGCGCATGGTGGGCGGGTCAGATGGGCCAGACAACGTCACAACATTGGCTCAGGGCTCCAGGGGATTAGACCGCTTAACGGGCCGCCTGGCGCTCGCGGAGCGCCTTCACTTCCGTCTCGGGCAACTCGGTCAGATCCGCTATGGTGGCATCGTCCATGGATGTTTTGAGGATCATGTTCCGGGCGGTAGCCAACCGGGTCTCATGCTGGCCTTGCTTCAAGCCCTGTTCCAGACCTTGTTCCCTGAACCGCTCTGCAAACCCTGTCATGGTGGTGACCTCCTGCTGGTAGTGCTGTTCAAAAATCATACGTTCATTATTGTCGAGGCAGCTGTAGATGTCGACAAAGGTGGTATATTTGGCGCGCTTGTCCGGGTTGCGCTCCAGAGCGTCCAGCCCCCGGATGGCGCTGGCGTAGATGGCCAGCTTCAGCTCGGGCGGCCAGCGCATGGTGGGCAGGGTCAGCCGGGCCACGATGTTGGGGCTCTCCAGATATTGCTCGCCGGGCATGTCCGGCAGTACACAGCGAATATACCTGAAGCGCAGATAGTCGAAGAACTCGTTGCCCAGCACGATGCTCTCCGGCGCACGGCGAGGCCGGTTGAGGAACACCACCACGGGTACCACCCGGTCTGTCCCGAACAGTTCGGCCAGTGACAGGCTGTACCGGGCCAGCTTGTGCACCGAGAAGCTCCCGGGGTCGGTGTGTTGTTCGATCACAAACAACAGTGCTTCACGGCGGCCGTCGGGCCATTCCAGCAGCAGGGGAATATCCAGTTCCAGAAAGCGGTCGCTCAGGCGGTCCTTGAGCTGTTCTTCGCGGATGGGGGTGATGACCACTGCGTCATCCAGATGGGCGGCTTCTTCCGGCGCAAATAACTCGAGCGCCTGGCGGGGGTAGTCGAGTATCAGGTTCTTGAAATTCTGGTCATGGCTGTCCGGCATCGGGCTGTCATCCTTGATCGTCGCCGTGATGTGTTGGGCAGCGGTGATCATGCCGGGCAGTGAGGTCGGTGTCTGTCAGTCTCAGAAGATGGTTCTTGTAAGAAAAGCGAGGCAGTAAGGGCAGGGGGGGCGAAAGAAGGCGGGGTCAGGTCTCACATTTCAGAAGGCGGGGTCAGGTCTCACATTTCACAAACGTGAAATGTGAGACCTGACCCCGCCTTCTTTTTCAGTTGATCAGCCGCAGCGACAAATCAATCGCCCGCACATGCTTGGTCAGTCCGCCGATGGAAATATAGTCCACGCCGGTTTCTGCCACGCTGCGCAGGGTGTTGTCGTCGATGCCGCCGGAGGCTTCCAGTTTTACCTTGCCCGCCACCTGCGTCACCGCGCGACGCAAATCCTCCAGGCTGAAATTGTCCAGCATGATCACGTCGCAGCCGCTGGCCAGGGCTTCGTCCAGTTCGCGGAAATTCTCCACTTCCACTTCCACCCAACGGTGCGGATACAGCTCGCGGGCGCGCTGCACGGCGCCGGTGATGGAGCCGCAGGCGGCGATGTGGTTTTCCTTCAGCAGGAAGGCGTCATACAGACCGATGCGGTGGTTGGCGCAGCCGCCGCAGGTCACGGCGTATTTCTGTGCGGTGCGCAGGCCGGGCAGGGTCTTGCGGGTATCCAGCAGGGTCACGCCGGTGCCAGCCACCATGTCCGCATAGCGTTGGGCGCTGGTGGCGGTGGCAGACAGCGTTTGCAGGAAGTTCAGCGCGGTGCGCTCACCGGTAAGCAGGGTGCGGGTGCGGCCCTGCAGGGTGAACAGCAGGCTGTCGGCGGCCACGCGGTCGCCGTCCTGATGCTGCCAGTCGATGGCGATGCGGCCGCCGAGCTGGGCGAAAACTTCATCCACCCAGGCGGCGCCCGCCAGGGTCATGGGTTCGCGGGTGATCACGCGGGCGCTGGCTTCGGCCTCCGGCGGAATCAGTTCGGCGGTGATATCACCGCTGCCCACGTCTTCATGCAGGGCGCGGCGCACCTGTTCGGGAATGTCGGCGCGCACCCATTCGGGCATCTCAATGTGGCTCATTGCGGAAGAACTCGTGTGTCAGTTTGAGGATCACCGGGCTCAGCAGGAGCAGGGCGATCAGGTTCGGGATGGCCATCAGGGCATTGAGGATGTCGGCAATGCCCCAGACGATATCCAGGCTCAGCAGGGCGCCGGCCGGAACGGCGGCCACCCAGAGCAGGCGGAAGGGTACCACGGCGCGGTCGCCAAACAGATACTGGGCGCAGCGTTCGCCGTACAGGCTCCAGCCGAGCAGGGTGGTAAAGGCAAACACGCCCAGGGCCAGGGCGACCACCAACTGGCCGAGCTCGCCGAAGCTGGCGGAGAACGCCAGGGCCGACAGCGGGGCCCCGGTGGCGCCGCTTTCCCAGGCGCCGGTGACGACAATCGCCAGGCCGGTGATGGAGCAGATGATCAGGGTGTCGATAAAGGTACCGAGCATGGCCACGCTGCCCTGGCGCACCGGGTGGTCGGTGGTGGCCGAGGCGTGGGCGATGGGCGAACTGCCGAGCCCGGCTTCGTTGGAGAAGATGCCCCGGGCAACGCCATAGCTGATCGCGGCCCACACGGTGGCGCCCGCAAAGCCGCCGGTGGCGGCGGTGCCGGTGAAGGCGCTTTGCAGGCACAGCATCACGGCGGCGGGCAGTTGCGGCGCGTGCATCAGCAGCACCACGGCGCCCAGCGCCAGATACAGCGCAGCCATCAGCGGCACCAGGGCGGCAGCAATGTTGGCGATGCGGCGGATGCCGCCGAGGATCACCAGCCCCACCAGTACGGCAAGCACCATGCCGGTCAGGGCCGGGTTGATGCCGAAACTGTTGTTGAAGCCGTCGGCCACGGAATTGGCCTGCACGGTATTGCCGATACCGAAGCCGGCGACGGTGCCGAACACGGCGAACAGCACGGCCAGCCAGGCAAAGCGCGGCCCCAGGCCGTCGCGGATGTAGTACATCGGGCCGCCGATATACTGGCCACGGCTGTCCTGGCGGCGGAATTTCACGGCCAGCACGGCCTCGGAATACTTGGTGGCCATGCCCACCAGGGCAATCAGCCACATCCACACCAGCGCGCCGGGGCCGCCCCAGTGAATCGCGGTGGCCACGCCCGCGATATTGCCGGTACCCACGGTGGCGGCCAGGGTGGCGGCCAGGGCCGAGCGCGAGCCGATGGTGCCTTCGCCGTCGCTGCCGCGAATCAGCTGCCGCAGGCCAAAACCCAGGCGCCGAAGGGGCAGAAAGGCCAGGCGCAGGGTCAGGTAGAGCCCGGTGCCGCCGATCAACAACAGCATCGGCGGGCCCCAGGCCCAGCCAGACAGGGTCTCCAGCGCGGCGGTGAACTGCTCCAGTGCGGTGTGTTCTTCCATTTGATGTGATCCCCAGGTGTGCCTGCCACCGGGCGGTGGGCCCCCGAAGCCCGCAGCGGGCGGGCTGCCGCAGGCGTAAACGCCCGAGACTAGGGGAAATTGCCGGAAGGGGGAAGTGGGAACGCCCCGGGGCGCAGGCGGCCTGTCTGCACGTTCGTCCTGTTACAGAGCAGATAACTACTGAAATATGCGTAGGTTGATAACTCGTTCATAATTCTGTCCCCGGGGGCGTGCTAGGCTGGTGACCAGTTCCGCAAAGTGGCAGGAATTGACGTAAACGCGCATCCCCGTTGCTAAAGTTTGCGCTTGCCAACCCCGGAGAGCAGTGATGAAGAAGGTGGCCCAACTCAAGCCCGTGAAGGCTGCGGCACCCGCCCCGGACAGTCCGCGTCAGTTGCCGCGCGCGCTGGAGCAAGTGCAGCAGCGTACCGGTGAGCTTCTGGGCAAGTACCTTGCAGGCATGCTCGATGGCGCCGACGACACCCTCTTCGATCTGGCCGAATCCGCCACAGACACCGACCGTGACCGCTACTTTGACGCCATGCGCGAACTGCGCGTCAAGCGGGCGGGTATGGAAACCGGCTTCCGCCAGGCCCTGCACAACAGCTTCCGCGCCCTGCAGGACAACCCGGCCGAGCAGCGCGTGCTCGACGATCAGGATATCGACATCGACAGCCTCACCCTGGTCAACGAGGACGAGCTGGAAACCGGCGTGGCCATCGACAACATGGCGCGCCGGGTGCGCGGCCCCTGCGAGCAGCACCTGCGTGCCTTCAATCACCGTCTGGAATACCTGTTCGAGGGGCGGCGCGAATTCGGTGAGCGCCGCAACCCGCTGGAGCCGCGCCAGGTGGCGGAGTGCTTCCATACCTGTGTCGAGAAGCTGGATCTGGACATTCGCAGCAAGCTGATCGTCTTCAAGCTGTTCGAGCGCATGGTGCTGTCGGAAATCGGCTTCGCGGTGAGCGAGGCGAATCAGCTGCTCATTGATGCTGGCGTGCTGCCGGATATGAAGGCGCCGCCCATCCGTCCGGCCCGTCAGCCCGGCCAGGCGCGCAGCAGCGCGGCAGCGGGCGCCGGTGCCAGTCACAGCGGCGCCGGTGAGGCCGCCGTGGATAACGGCCAGGTCTTCGGCGTGTTGCAGGAACTGTTGTCGGCCATGCGCAGTATCGGTGGCGGGGCGCCGTCAGCCGGGGCGCCCGGGGTACCGGGCGCAATGCCTGCCGGCATGCCCGCAGGCGGCTTTGCGCCAGCAGTCCCGGGCCCCACCAATATGGCGGTGATGCATAACGGCGTGCCGTTTGTGAACGGCGCACCGCTGGCAGCGGGCACCCAGGTCAATGCGGTGAACTCCGAAGACCTGCTGCAAATGCTGAATCGCCTGCAGCGGGTCGAGCGCTCGCTGGAAAGTCAGGCCACCCCGGGTGCGCTGGATGAAGTGGATGTGCGCGCCGAACTGGCCGACCTGCTGGAAACCGAAGCCGGGGCAGATGCCGTGCATGCGCTGGATCAGGCCGATGACGATGTCATCAACCTGGTGTCCATGCTGTTCGACTTCATTCTGGACGACCAGGGGTTGTCCACCGACATCAAGGCGCTACTGGGTCGTTTGCAGATTCCGCTGTTGAAGGTGGCGATTGCCGACAAGACTTTCTTCAGCAACGACGATCATCCCGCACGGCAACTACTCAACACGCTGGCGCGCGCGGGCGCCCAGTGGAGCCCGGACCAGGGCAGCGATGATCCGCTGTACCAGCAGATCGAACAGTCCGTGTTCAGCATTCTTAACGATTACGATGAAGATGTGGCCCTGTTTGGCACCTTGCTGCGCGACTTCGAGGCGTTCTTCAGCCAGCAGAGCGCCCGCACCGAGCGGGTCGAGGCCCGCATCCGTGAGGTCGAGGAAGGCCGTGCCCGGGCCGAGATCGCGCGGCTGGCGGTGACCGCAGCGCTGGATCAACGCATGGCCGGTCGCCAGTTGCCGGATGTCGCGGTGCGGCTGCTGCGCCAGGGGTGGCAACAGGTGCTGTATCTGACCCACCTGCGCGAAGGCGAAGACAGCGAGGCCTGGGTTCGCGACAGCAAGGTAGTGGATGCCGTGGTCTGGAGCGTGTTGCCGCACCGGGAGCAAGAGGCACTCGAGCGCCTGCGGGCCCTCAGTCCGAAGCTCCTCAACAGCGTCAAGGCCGGTCTGGATCGCATCAGCTACGATGCCCTGGAAGCCAACAGCCTGCTGACCGGTTTGCAAACCGTGCATGAATCACTGCTGCGTGGCCTGGAGACCGAGCGCGTGCCGGTGGCGGCGGAACAGCCGCAGGTGGAAGCCGAAGTGGCAGTGGCCCCGGTGGAGGCGGAGGTCCAGTTGCCTGCCGATCACCCGCAGGTGCGCGCCCTGCGTGGCATGCGTCCGGGCCAGTGGGTGGAATTTGCCGACGGTGACCTGCCGCAGAGCGGCCAGCGTTGCAAGCTGGCGGCCAACCTGCGTGGCGGCGACAAGCTGGTGTTCATCAACCGCCGGGGGATCAAGGTGTGCGAGCACAGTGCCATGAGCCTGGCCGTTGCGTTGCAGCAGGGGGCCGCTAAACTGATTGAGGACAGCGCGCTGTTTGATCGGGCGCTGGAAGCCGTAATCGGCGATCTTCGCAAGTTGCAGCAACGCACCTGAGGCACGCCCGTGCCGGGGTGCCTTGCCCCGGACCAGGATGGCGTGTGTTCACTCTCAGCAAGCACTGGGTCGATCAGGCCCGTCACCTTCCCTCACCGAATGCCGGCGAACGCCCGGACCCGGCGGACATTACCCTGATTGTGGTGCACAACATCAGCCTGCCACCGGGGGAGTTCGGCGGGCCCCACATAGACGAGCTGTTCAGCAATCGTCTGTCGCCCGACGACCATCCGTACTTTGCCGACATAGCCCACCTGCAGGTGTCGGCGCATTTCCTCATTCGCCGCGATGGCCAGCTGAACCAGTACGTCGCCTGTGACCGGCGTGCCTGGCACGCGGGCGAGTCGGTCTGGCGCGGGCGCAAGAATTGCAACGATTTCGCCATTGGTATCGAGCTGGAAGGCGCCGATACTGTGCCCTTCACTGCGGCGCAGTATGATGTACTGGTGCCGCTCATCAAGCTGCTGCGAGAGGCCTACCCAGGTATCGCGGCAGATGCGATAGTGGGGCATGAACATATCGCGCCGGGGCGCAAGACAGACCCCGGCCCGGCATTTGACTGGGACGGGCTGTGGCAACGTCTGGCCGCCAGCCCGGGGGAGAACAGGACGTCATGAAACTGGTGGTTTTGCTGGTGGTACTGGCGCTGCGGCGCCTTGATTTCGCCTGGCCTGGCGCCTTCCTGCGCCGCGAACGATTCAGTGAAGCGCTGGCGCCGTTGCGCGATCGCGTAGAGGGCATTGGCCTGCCAGCGGTGTTGCGCTGGGCTGTGCTGGTACTGGTGCCAGTTGCAGTGGTGGCGCTGCTGCTGTGTCTGTTGCACAGCGTTCTGTGGGGCCTGCCGGGCTTTATTGCCGGTGGCGTATTGCTGCTCTGGCTGCTGGGGGCTGAAAGCGAATTTCGTCAGCAGGAAAGCCTGCTGGAGCGCGGCCGCATGAACGACCCGGAGGCGTTTTCCGAAGCGGCCGAGCGTCACTTTGGTATGCGCGGTGACGTGGACGACGCCGGTGATGCCGAGCAACCGGATTATTTTACCCGGCTCTATCGTCGTATCGTGCGCCAGGATGCGCGGCAGTTGTTTGCCACGGTGTTCTGGCTGATCGCCCTGGGCTACTGGGCGGCACTGCTTTATGTGCTCAACCTGACGCTTGTGCGTGAGGAGTCGTTGCGTGAAGAGTCGCTGGATGAATCGGCGCCCGAGCCGAGCCCGGCGCGCCTGATGCACACGGCCCTGTTCTGGCTGCCGTCGCGCTTGCTGGTGCTGTGCCTGGCCCTGGCGGGCAACTTCGGTCGGGTGGCCGATGCCGTGTCCGGGCGGGTGTGGAAGCTCGACGACGGTGAAGCCTTGCTGGACGATGCCCTGGAAGGCGCGCTGGAAAAACCGGACCCGGCAGCCCAGGCGCAAGACCGCCTGCAAGCGGGCGTGGATCGGCTGGAAGAACTCCAGGGCGTACTGCTGCGCTGCCTGGCCATCTGGTTGATCCTGGCAGCGATCTGGATCGTGATCACCGGTTAAGCGCAATGACAGGAAGCATCAGCCCGGTGATCGTCTAAAGTCGCATTGAAGCGCCCGGGCCGTTATCGTAATGTTCAACGCGGTCTGCTTACCCGGCAGACCACGTTGCAGAATCACGCTGTTCGCACTGTATCAGCGATGGTTCGACTCTGGTTGCCGGTCGGGAAGAACCCCGACCGGCTACGTCGGTGCAGCGAAAAAGGACGCAATGCCCATGGCAACACCGTTTATTCCCGGCCATTTTTTTGATGACACGGACCCGGCGGAAACCCGGGAGTGGTTCGAGGCGCTCGCCTCGATCGTTGAGAACGAAGGCCCCGAGCGCGCCACCTGGCTGCTCAATCGCCTGACCGATGTGGCCCAGTCCCAGGGGCTTTACCGGTCCCACCTCTATACCCCTTACCTGAACACCATCAGCACCCGCGAGGAAGCGCCGTTCCCCGGCGATATGTTCATGGAGCGTCGTATTCGTTCGCTGGTGCGCTGGAATGCGCTGGCCACGGTGATGCGCGCCAACCTGAATGATGACGAACTCGGCGGCCATATTGCCTCGTTCGCCTCGTCGGCCACGCTGTATGACGTCGGTATGAATCATTTCTTCCGTGCTCCCACCGAGGGGCATGGTGGTGACCTGGTCTACTACCAGGGGCACTCTGCGCCGGGTATCTACGCCCGCGCTTATCTGGAAGGACGTCTGAACGAGGACCAGCTGGATAATTTCCGCCGCGAGGTGGATGGCAAGGGTCTGTCGTCCTACCCGCACCCGTGGCTGATGCCGGATTTCTGGCAGTTCCCCACGGTGTCCATGGGCCTGGGGCCGATTCAGGCGATCTACCAGGCGCACATCATGAAGTACCTGGAAAACCGCGAAATGATCCCGTCGCAGCGGCGCAAGGTCTGGGCGTTTCTCGGCGATGGCGAAATGGACGAGCCGGAATCCCTTGGCGCCCTGTCGCTGGCCGGGCGCGAGCATCTGGACAACCTGATCTTTGTGGTCAACTGCAACCTGCAACGGCTGGATGGCCCGGTGCGCGGTAACGGCAAGATCATCCAGGAACTGGAAGGGCTGTTCCGGGGTGCGGGCTGGAACGTCATCAAGGTGGTCTGGGGGCGTTTGTGGGATCCGCTGCTGGAGCGCGACACCGAAGGCGTGCTGCGTCGGCGCATGGAAGAATGCGTGGACGGCGAATACCAGGCCTACAAGAAAAATGGCGGCGCTTATACGCGCGAACATTTCTTTGGCAAGTATCCGGAGCTGGCGAAGCTGGTGGAGCATTTGTCCGACGAAGAAATCTACCAGCTCAATCGCGGCGGCCATGATCCGTTCAAGGTGTATGCGGCCTACCATCAGGCGGTCAATCACACCGGCCAGCCCACCGTGATTCTGGCGAAAACCGTGAAGGGGTACGCCACCGGTGCGGGCGAGGCGACCAACAAGACTCACCAGATGAAGAAGCTGGATCTGGACAGCCTCAAGGACTTCCGCGATCGCTTCAACATGCCGTTCTCTGACAAGGAACTGGAAACGCTGCCCTATTACCGGCCCGATGAAGACAGCCCGGAGCTGCGCTATCTGCGCGAGCGGCGCGGGGCGCTGGGTGGCAGCGTGCCGGTACGGCGCCGCAACTCCGAAAAACTCGAAGTGCCGGATGTGGGTCTGTTCGGTAACTTCCTGGAAGGCAGCGGTGACCGCGCCATTTCCACCACCATGGCGTTCGTACGCATGCTGTCCTCGCTGATCAAGCAAAAAGGTATTGGCGACCGCGTGGTGCCCATTGTGCCGGATGAGGCCCGCACCTTTGGTATGGAGGGCATGTTCCGCCAGCTCGGTATCTACTCGTCTGGCGGACAGAAATACGAGCCGGAAGATGCCGGTCAGGTGATGTACTACCGCGAGGACCGGCAGGGCCGGATTCTTGAAGAAGGCATCAACGAAGCCGGTGCCATGTCCGGCTGGATGGCGGCGGCGACCAGTTACAGTCACCACAACTTCCCGCTGGTGCCGTTCTACATCTATTACTCGATGTTCGGTTTCCAGCGCGTTGGCGATCTGGCCTGGGCGGCCGGGGACATGCAGGCGCGCGGTTTTCTGCTGGGCGCCACTGCCGGGCGGACCACGCTCAATGGCGAAGGCCTGCAACATCAAGATGGCCACAGCCATCTGTTGTCCAGCACCGTGCCGAACTGCATCAGCTACGATCCGACCTATGCCTTCGAGCTGGCGGTGATCCTGCAGGATGGCCTGCGACGCATGTATGCCGAGCAGGAAAATGTCTTCTACTACATCACCCTGATGAACGAAAACTACGTGCACCGGGCCATGCCCAAGGGCGCGGAAGAAGGCATTCGCAAGGGGATGTATCTGCTTCAGGAAGCCGAACGCAAGAGCAAGAAGACGGTGCAGCTGCTGGGCTCCGGGACCATCTTGCGTGAGGTCGAGGCGGCGGCGGACATCCTTCAGGATGTCTATGGCGTCGAAGCTGATATCTGGAGTGTTACCAGTTTCAACGAACTGCGCCGCGAAGGCTTGCAGGTGCAGCGCTGGAACATGCTGCACCCGCAGGAAGAAGCGCGCCGGTGCTGGGTGCAGACCTGTCTGGCCCAGCGTACCGGGCCGGTGATTGCTGCCACCGATTACATGAAGATCTACGCCGATCAGATCCGGCCGTGGGTCGAGGCACCCTATATTGTGCTGGGCACCGACGGCTTTGGCCGCAGTGACTCGCGGGCCAAGTTGCGCGAGTTCTTCGAGGTGGATCGCTACTTTATTGTGCTGGCGGCCCTGAACGGGCTGGCCGACAAGGGTGTCATTGGCCGCAGCAAGGTCGCCGACGCCATCAAGCGTTTCGGTATCAACGCGGAAAAACCGTACCCGCCGAGCGTATAAGGAGCTGATGCGTGAGCAGTGAAGTCATCAAGGTTCCCGACACAGGCAGCAGTGATCCTGTTGATGTGATCGAGATCTCCGTCAAGGTCGGCGATACCATTGCGCCGGAAGATACCATTGTCGTGCTGGAGTCCGACAAGGCCACCGTCGAAGTGCCTGCCCCGCAAGGTGGCAAGGTCAGCAAGGTGCTGGTCAGCGTGGGCGATCGCGTGCGCGAAGGCGACCCGCTGCTGGAAGTGGAAGCCGCCGCTGGTGGTTCTGATAGCAAGCAAGAGGATAGCAAGCAGCAGGACAGTAAACAGGAAGACAGCAAGCAGGACACGGATAAACAGCCCGCGAAATCTTCAGGCGGCAGCCGCGACATCAAGGTCCCGGATCTCGGCGACATCGACGCTGCCGAACTGATCGAGTTGCTGGTCAAGGAAGGCGACGAGGTCGAAGCCGAACAGATTATCGGCGTGCTGGAATCCGACAAGGCCTCGCTGGAAATTCCTTCCCCGGCCGCTGGTCGCATCAGTGCCCTGGCCGTGAAAGTCGGTGACCGCCTGAGCACCGGCGATGCGCTCATGACGCTGTCTGTTTCGTCCAGTCACGAAGCCGGTGGCGAAGAAAGCAAGGCAGGAAAAAGCGACGACAAACCGGCCGCCAGCGAGCAGGCCACGCAGGCCAGGTCCGCCACCCGCGACACCCGGGAGCAAAGCAAGCGCGAGCCCCGTGACGCGGCAGGACCGCACACGCAGGGTGCCAATGCGGGAGCGCCGTCTGGCCCTGTACATGCGGGCCCCGCCGTGCGCAAACTGGCGCGGGAGCTGGGTGCAGATCTGGCGAAAGTCTCCGGCACCGGCCCGAAAGGACGTATTCTCAAGGAAGACGTCCACGCCCACGTCAAGGCACTGCTGACCGAAAAGCCGGCGCCCGCTGCGGGTGTGCCCGGCGCCCCCTTGCCGGAGATCGACTTCAGCAAGTTTGGCGAGATCGAGGAACGCGAGCAGAGTAAATTGCGCCGCGTGGCGGCGGCCAATCTGCACCGCAGCTGGATCACGGTCCCGCATGTCACGCAGTTCGATGAAGCGGATATCACCGATCTTGAAGCGTTCCGGCAAAGCGAGAACCAGCGTCTCGCCAAGTCGGCGCGCGGCGATGCCAAACCTGTGAAGCTGACCATGCTGGCTTTTCTGGTGAAAGCCTGCGCGGTGGCCTTGCGAGAATTCCCCACCTTCAACAGTTCACTGTCGGCCTCGGGCGAAACCCTGATCCTGAAACGCTATATTCATATCGGCGTGGCGGTGGATACGCCCAACGGGCTGGTGGTGCCGGTGATTCGTGATGCCGACACCAAGGGCATTCTGGCCATTGCCAGTGAGATGGGCGAACTGGCGGAGAAGGCGCGCAACCGCAAGCTGACGCCCGGGGACATGCAGGGCGGCAGCTTCAGCATTTCCTCGCTGGGCGGGATTGGCGGCACGGCCTTTACGCCGATCGTCAACTGGCCTGAAGTGGCGATCCTGGGCGTGAGCCGTACACAGACGAAGCCGGTGTGGGACGGCAAGCAGTTTGTACCGCGCGACATGTTGCCGCTGTCACTGTCTTACGATCATCGTGTGATTGATGGGGCGGATGCAGCGCGCTTTACCCAGTTCCTGGCGGCGACGCTGACGGACTTGCGGCGGGCTTTGCTGTAGATGCCGTGCGAGAGGGAAACAGTATTCAGGTAAAGGGTACAGGACGGTGGTTATGGCCCACGGGGGCGGGTACCGCTTTTCAGGACACGCCGTAAATACGTCCCTGTAGGCTTGCGTTCGGCATCCATGCCTCTCGACAGTCCTGAAAAGCGGTACCCGCCCCCGCGGGCCGTCACGTTCAGTGGTATTTCTCTGTCCTGGATTCAGCCGTTACTGCCACGCTCGCCACGCTTGCCATCACGTCCGCGACGCTCACCCCGGGCTTCGCGATCTGCCCGGCGCTCACCGCGCTCGGCCCAACGCTCGCGGCGCTCTTCGCGCATCGCCGTCATGGTGTCTTTCTGCTCGGCAGTCAGCACGCTGCTCACCTTGCTGTCAGTTTCAGCGCGTACCTGCTGCATGGCCTGACGTTGTTCGGTAAAGATATCGCGCAGAGCCTCGCGCTGGTTATCGGTGAGTTCGAGCCGCTCAGCCATGTGGCTGAAGCGCTGTTCCATCATGGCCTGACGATCCACGGGGCGATCCGCCAGGGCGGCGCCCGACAGGGCAAACAGGGACAGACCAGCAATCAGTGCATGTTTCATCGTGTTTCTCCTTGCGGATACGGTTGCGTTGACAGGGTCAGTCTCGTTGGCCAGTGTGCAAGCAGTATGCAGCAATTGCGGAACCTCAATCGGCCTCGTCCCGGGGTGCCAGCTCGAAACGATAGCCTGCGCCGTAAATGGAATGGATGAATTCCACATCGGGAAATGCATCCGTCAGCTTGCGGCGCAGTTTCTTGATATGGCTGTCCACGGTGCGGTCGCTGACCACGCGGTTGTCGTTGTAGATGCGGTCGATCAATTGTTGCCGGGAGCGGATATGCCCCGGGTGCGCCGCCAGTGTTTTCAGCAGCGCAAATTCCACCACGGTCAGGGTCACGGCCTTGCCCTGGTAGCGCGCTTCAATGCGGTTTTCATCCAGCTCCAGGCCGGAGGTGTTTGCCTCGGCGGTCTTGTCCTGGCCGAGGGTGTCCAGACGCCGCAGCAGCGCCTTGACCCGGGCTACCACTTCGCGCGGGCTGAAGGGTTTGCAGATGTAATCGTCGGCGCCCAGTTCCAGGCCCAGCAGGCGATCCACTTCTTCCACCCGGGCGGTCACCATGATGACCGGCGTATCGGTAAAGGTGCGCAGTTGCTTGCACACTTCCAGGCCGTCCATGTCCGGCAGCATCAGATCCAGCAGGATCACATCAATGTTGCCTTCGCGCACGGCGGCCAGCCCGGCTTCGCCGGTTCCGGCCACCGTAGTGTCGTGGCCGGCATGGCCCAGGTAGTCGGCCAGCAGGCTGGCGATCTTCGGTTCGTCTTCGATGATCAGGATACGCGCCATGGAGGTCTCCTCTCAGGCTGAAGCAGGCAGGGATACGGTCATGCGCACACCGCCCAGCGGTGAGGCGCTGGCATCAATGGTGCCGCCGTGGGCCTCGACGATGCGCCGGGCCAGGGACAGGCCCAGGCCGGAACCGCCGAGCGCGCGATTGCGTGAGGCGGTTTCGGCGCGGAACAGGTGATCGAACAGGCGCGGCAGGGCGTCTTCCGGCACGCCGGGTGCCGAGTCGTCCAGCACCAGCTCCAGCCAGCGCTGGCCGCCTGCGCCGGCATGGCTGCGCAATCGCAGGCGCGCCTTGCCCCCTTCGTCGGTGTACTTGGCACTGTTGGCCAGCAGGTTGGCCAGCAACTGGCGCAGGCGGGTGGCGTCGCCATCCATCAGCAGCGGGGCGTTGATCTCCCGCTGCAGGGTGATATGACGCTCGCGGAAGCGGGGTTCGAACAGGTCGGCCTGCTCGTCCACCAGCTCGGCAAAATCCACGGTTGCCATCTGGTAGCGCAGGGTGCCCGCGTCGGCCAGTGCCAGATCGTGCAGGTCGTCGATCAGGCGGCGCAGGTGCAGGATTTCATGGTGCAGCGAGGCCAGGCGCTTCGGGTCAGCAGGACGAATACCGTCCACCAGGGCTTCGATCTCGCCCTGCAGGATCGCCAGCGGGGTGCGCAGCTCATGGGAAATGTCGGCCAGCCAGCGGTCCCGGGCACGGGCCGCCTTGTCGAGGCTGCTGGCCAGATGGTTGATGTCGCGGCTGAGGGCGCCCAGTTCATCCCGGCGGTCGGTGGGCAGGCGCGAGGCAAAATCGCCGCGTGCCATTTGCCGGGACATGGAGGCGATGGCGGTGATCGGTCTGACCAGATAACGGGACAGCAACCAGGAGCCGAGCAGGGCCAGCAGCAGGGTGATGCCGGTGGTCAGGCCCAGGGTACGCAGCTGCTGGGCACGAAACTGACGGTCGATGGCGTCCTGGATGGGCGCTGTGCGCTGCGGATAGCCCACCCAGCCAAACATCTGGTCACCCTGCTGGATTGGCACCAGGGTGAGGTCGTCGGGGTTCAGGTCGAAGTCCCCGTAAATCGGGGTGCGGTGCTGGTCGAGCACCAGCAGGTAGCGGGGCACGCGCGGCGGGGTGCCGGGGCCGCGCCGGTGCCACTCGTGTTCGCTGCGTGGCCAGCGTCCGCCGCCGGCGCGGTATTCGGCCAGCCGTTCGCTCACTTCCTGCACGCGATGCCGTTCGCGCTCGGTCAGGTAGTCCTGCATGCTGCGCTCCACGCTCAACTGGTAGAGCACGGTGGCCACCAGCACCAGGGCGATACCGGTGGCGGTCAACATCAGGAACAGGCGGGTCTGGATACTGTGCACGGCGCACCCTTGCGGCAGACAGGTTCCTGAATGATAGCGCAGCCCCAGGAGCCTGCCGTGCACTGCACAGAATTTTCACGATCCAGTGAAGCCCGGCATGGGGGTTAGCCCCAGATCAGCCACCAGAACAGCCACAACAGCCCGGCCCAGATCAGCAACAGGGCCAGCAATACGACCAGCGCAAACAGTAACGGCCGCTTGATATAGCGGCCGATAAAGCGCCCGGCCTGTTGATCCGCCTGCTGGTACACCTCGGGCGGAAGCCGTTTGGCCACCATGGACACGCCCAGCGGGACGATGATCAGGTCATCCAGCAGCCCGAAGAACGGAATCATGATCGGAATCAGATCGAACGGGCTGATCAGATACAGTGCCAGCAGTACGCTGGCGACTTTCAGGTGGGCCGGAGTTTGCGGGTGCCGGAACGCATAGAACAGCACCACGGCTTCGCGCCGGAAGCGCAGGAATCGATTGCGCAGGAAGCCGCCGGGTTTCTTCGCCATGCTCAGAATTCCATGCCGAGGCTGACCAGGTAATAACGGCCCGGCAGCGGATAAGTGCCGAAGACTTCGTTGGTGCCATCGTTGAAGAAAAAGCCGCGATCACTGACACGACGGTCCTGCAGGTTATGCACGGTGGCACGCAGATAGGTGTTGCGATGGCGGGCCGTGGCACTCAGGTCGGTCCAGCGATAGCTGGGCTGGCGCTGGCTGGCGTTGGCGTTGTCCTCGCTGTAGAAACGCGAGCCGACATAACGCTGCGCGCCGGAGAACGTCAGCCAGGGCAGTGCTTCCCAGTCGATCTGCAGGTAACCGCTGCGGCGTGGCACATCCGGAATCTGGTTGTTGCTGAACGGGCCGTCGGCAAACTGGGCGTTCTGCAGGGTGGCGTTGAAGGTCATCCACAGACCTTCGTCCAGACGCCAGCGGCTGTTCAGGGTCACGCCGCGCCGGCGGGTGCGATCATCCAGATTGGTATTGCTGAAGGTGATCGGGTCATAAATGATTTCGTCGTCAAAGCGCGCATACCAGTAGGTCAGCATGGAGCGCTGGCGGCCGTCATGCCAGCGCATGCCGGAGGTATAGACGTCGCCGGTCTGCGGGCGCAGCGGATCAATGCTGCCGGCAAACACGGACACCACTTCATCCAGCGTTGCAACCCGGGCGGTGCGTGCTGCGTTGGCAAACAGGCTGAAATGATCCAGTGGACTGAACACCAGGCCGCCTTCGTACATTTCCAGATCATCCTCGCGCCGCTCTGCGGGGGACGAGACCGTGTCGAAGCGCTGGCTGACCTGTTCCTGGCGTGCACCCGCCGTGGCGGTAAGGCGCTCAGTCAGCGCGCTGGACAGGAACAGGTAATAGCCCTTTTGCCGCTGCCCGGCGGTGACGCGCTCGTTCGGGTCGGGGAAGGCGGCCTGTGACACGGCACGGTCGGCCTGATAATCGCTGTCCTGGTAGTCGGCGCCGAGGGTCCATCGGGTCTGCACCGGCCCCAGGTCCAGCTGGCCCTGCAGGCGTGGATTGACGCTGTAGCCACGGATTTCCGTTTCGCCGTAGGACAGGCTGCCAAAGCCGTCCTGGAAGAAGGTCTGCCATTTGCGCCGCACGCTGGTGTCCAGATGCAGCGTGACCTGCTGGCCCAGTTCCAGCGCGGCGCCGGGCATGACGGTGACGCCTTCGCGCTCGGCATAGTCATTCGGCGTCTGGGCGCCGCGCGGGTCATCGCGGAATTCGTTCAGGCCGGTGCCGGGGTTGATCAGGCGCGCGCCGGGCAGGCCCAGTTCCTCGCGGTCGGCCTGCACGCTCAGGTACCAGGTGCTGCGTTCCTCGCGGTGGCGCAGGTCGGCAAAGGCGTTGCGCTGGCGCAGGGCATTGTTGTCGCGGTAGCCGTCGGTATTGAGCGCGCCGAGGGACAGCAGGGCGCTGGTCTGATCGTCTCCCAGGGTGCCCCAGAGGTGGCCGCTGCGGGTATTGAAACTGCCGCCACCGAGTTCGACCCCCAGACTGTCGTCATAGCGTTCGCGGGTGACGATATTGATGGCGCCGCCGGAGGCACCGCTGCCGTACAGCACCGCGCCGCTGCCGGGCAGGATCTCGATCCGTTCGATGGCGGCCAGCGGAATGGCAGAAAAATCCACGCTGGCCATGTCGATATCATTCAGGCGGCGGCCGTTGAGCAGGACCAGGGTGTTCTGGGTGGCGGTGGCGCCGAAGCCCATCAGGTCGATGGTGCTGGCGCTGTCACCCAGACCGTACAGGCGACTGGCGCGCACGCCGCTGACACTGTCCAGTACGTCCGCCAGACTGCGCACCGGCATGCGGCGGATGTCTTCGGCGGTCAGCACCACGGCGCCTACGGGCAGGGCGTTGGTGAGCGGGCCGGTTCGTGAGGCGGTGACATGAACGGTATCGAGATCGCTGGCAGTGCCAGCCATTGGGGCCATCAGTGGGACAACGGCCAGGGCCAGCAGCATGGCCGCCGGGAACAGGTGCGCTCGGCGCATGCTTCCTCCATCGGGCGTGTTTCGAGCGCTGAGGATACCGTGTTGCGCACGGGCCCACCACAGACACCATGTGAAGATCAGGCTGGCAGGGCAGCGACCATCAGACGGTGGGCGGGCAGGCTCATGCCGAGCTGGTCGGCCTGGCGCAACAGCCAGCCATTGATGTAGGCGATTTCGGTTCGCTGCCCGGCGCGCACATCCGCGCGCATGGAGGACATGTTGGTGGCGGTGGCACGCGCCACGGCCAGGGCGCGGCCATAGGTGTCGCCGGGCCAGTCCGGGTCCAGGCGATGGAACAGGGCATCGGCTTCATCCGCCAGCGCACGCGCCTGTTGTTGCCGGGCGGGGTCGTCACACAAGGCGCCGTTGGGGCAATCATTCAGGGCGGTAATGGGATTGATCACCGCGTTAACAGACAGCTTGAGCCACTGCTGGCGGCGGATGTCCGTGCACCAGCGGGCGCCGGGCCAGTGAGGCAGCAACGCCGCGATATCGGCGGGCGGCTCCGGGTCGCCCTGCGCCAGACCGAGCAGCGTGTCGTTTTCCGCCACCACCTGCACCCGCGCACCGTCGCGCCAGGCGCCGCTGGTGGTCAGGCCATCCACTAGCTGAAGGCCTTCGGGCAAGGGCAGAGTGTCGAGGCTGCCAAGGCCGTTCTGCAGGCGCAGCAGCAAGGCCCCATCGGCCAGCCGGGGCAGCAACGGGCGCAGCGCGTCGGCGGTGTCCTGGGCCTTGGTGGTGATCACCAGCCGCTGGATGCGGCCGCCATCATCGCCGGGCAGGGTCAGCGCCTGGTGTCGGCCATCCGGCCAGAGCAGGTTGCGTTGCAGCGGCGCGGGGCCGCGCCCGACCCGGCGCACTGGCTGCCCGGCGTGGGTCAGATAACTCGCCGCCAGCGTGCCGATATTCCCGGCGCCGAGCAGATACCAGGTCACGCGCTCACGGCCTCCGCGACGGCAATGCCGGCCTGGTGCAGCGAGGCGGGCAGCAGGCTGGCGGTCTGCCGGAACAACGTGGCGCTGTCGGTGATGTCGCCGGGTCGGCTGACCTGCAGGGCCATGCTGACCTTGAGCATCACCAGTTCACCGGCGACATCGAAGGGCCGTTGGTTGAGGTTGTCGTACAGGCGCACAAAGCTGTCCGGCGAGCACAGGCCATCGTCGGGCTGGTGCGTGATCAGGGCGAAGGTGCTGATGCCAGTGCGCGCCAGGATGTCCATTGGCCGCACCAGTTGCTGCAGGCGGCGACTCAGGTTGAGCAGCAGTTGACGGCTGTCGGCCCGGCCCAGTCGTTCGCGTAGTGCGGCAAAGCCCTCCACGCGCATCAGCAGCAGGCAGGCGGCGCCGCCGCGCGCGTCGGCCTGGCGCAGGGCATCCTCCAGACGCCGGTAGGCATAGCTGTGATTGCCGAAGCCGGTCAGCGGGTCGAGCAGCGGGCGCTGGCGCAGGCGGCGCAGGGTGCCCAGCAGGCGCTCGTTGTCGGCCAGCGCCCGGTTGTGCACCGCCACCAGCCGGTCGGCGGCCAGCACCCGGGGCAGCAATTGCGCGTTCATGGTGGCTTTGGTGACAAAGTCATCGACACCTTCATCGAAGGCCTGACGCAGCGCGTCTTCCTCCTCGCGTGCGGTGAGCAGCAGGATGTAGGTGTAGTGGTTGCTGGTCTCATCCAGACGGCGGATATGCCGGGTCAGCTCCAGGCCGTCCATCTCCGGCATCATCCAGTCGGCAATCACGATCTGCGCGGCGCGCCGCTGCAGCATCACCAGCGCGTCTTCGGCCGAGTGGGCATGGCGCACGTCCAGATAGCCCGCCTGTTCCAGCGTGCGCAACACGATGGTGGCAGAGAAGCGGGTGTCGTCCACCACCAGAATCGGCGTTTCCTTATGGGGCATCTGTGTGCTCCTTCATGATCGGGCGTCCTCGGTATGTCGGGGGAACCGCTTCATCAGCAGCCACAGCAACGGCAACCCGAGCAGCGCAATCACGGCGGTCAGGGCAAAGAATACGGCCCAGTCGCCATCCAGTTTATCCACCATATAACCACTGCTGGCGGACAACCAGATGCGCGCGAGATTGCCGAGAGAGGCCAACAGTGCGTAGTGGGTGGCCGTATAGGCCACGTTGCACAGGCTGGACAGGTAGGCCACGAAGGCCACCGTGACCAGGCCGGTGGTGAAATTGTCGGAAACCACCGCGATGGTCAGCATCCATTTTTCCTGGCCGACTATGGCCAGGCCGGAATACGTCAGGTTGGTGGCGGCCGTGAGCAGCCCGGCCAGAAACAGGGCGCGCAGGATACCGATTCGGGCCGCCAGCACACCGCCGAGAAAGACGCCGAACATGTTGGCGGCGAAGCCGTAGAGTTTGGACACCTCGGCTATGTCATCCAGCCCGAAGCCCAGTTCCCGGTAGAACACACCGGACATGCGCCCGAGCATGGCGTCGCCCAGCTTGAAGATGAAGACAAAGGCGAGAATCAGCCACCAGCCATCGCGGCGCATGAACTCGGCAAACGGCGCCACCACGGCATTATGCAGCCAGGCCAGCACGGCGGCGGGCCGGGCGGCAAAGCGCGCCGCCAGATTGGCACGGGTCTGTGCCTCGCGCTCATCCACTTCAGCGCTGATCCGGCGCACGGGTTCTGGGCTGGCCAGAATGGCGATCATGCCCACCAGCACCCCGAACGCCAGCACCTGATAGGCCACGGACCAGCCAAAATGGTGGGCCAGATACAGGCCGCCAGCGCCACCCACCAGGGTGCCGCCGATATGCCAGCCCCAGATCGCCACCGCCGCGCCGCTGCCGTACTCGTGTGGCTCCAGCACGTCGATACGGTAGGCATCGATGACAATATCCTGGGTCGCGCTGGCGGTGGTCACCAGCAGGGTGGCCAGCGCCATGGCCATCAGTTGCTGCGACGGGTCTGATAGCGACATCCACAGGATGGCTGCCATCAGCAGGATCTGTGTCAGCAGGGCCCAGCTGCGGCGTTGCCCGAGGCCGCCGAGCAGCGGCAGGCGCAGGCGGTCAATCAGTGGTGCCCACAGGAAATTGATGGCATAGGGCGTGGCGGCCAGCGCAAACAGACCGATGTCTGTGCGACTGACCTCGTTGTCGCGCAGCCAGATGGACAGGTTGCTGAACACCATGGGCGCGGGCAGGCCACTGGCAAAGCCCAGCGCCAGCAAGGTCAGCATGCGACGGTTAAGGTAAGTGCCAAGACTGGTAAGAAGAGAGGAAGGCATGAAGGCGTCGGCGTCGAGGTCAGTCTGCTTCCGACATGTTCGCCGGACGAAAAATCCAGTATGCCTTCAGAGAATCTTTATGGCCAACTATAGTGGCTAGTGGCGCAGACCTGCGCGGACGGAATTGACCCGACGATCGACCAGACCGCGCGGGCAAATTCCGATTCCGGGTCGGTGACTGCGACCATAACGGCTTCAGCGCAGCCCGCCGTCCGTATCGATGCAACGGCCGGTGAAGTAGCTGTTCTCGAAGATAAACGCCACTGACATGGCGATATGCTCCGGCTCACCCAGGCGCTTGAGCGGCACTGCGCCGATCAGGCGATCCCGGGCTTCCGGCTTCATCGCCGCGATCATGTCGGTATTGATGGTGCCCGGGGCCACGGCGCCGGTGCGGATGTTGTAGCGCGCCAGCTCCTTGGCCCATGATTCAGCCATGGCGGCCACGCCGGCCTTGGCGGCGGAGTAGTTGGTCTGGCCGAAGCTGCCCTGACGAGCCAGCGAGGAGATGTTGACGATCACGCCTTCCTCGACGCCCAGCTTGATCATGCGCGCTGCGGCTTCCCGGCCACACAGGAACACGCCGGTCAGGTTCACGTCGATCACCGCCTGCCACTGCTGCAGGCTCATGGTGGTGATCTCGCCGTCCTTCGCCTTCACCAGCAGCCCGTCGCGGGTGATACCGGCATTGTTGACCACGCCGTGCAGGCTGCCGAAATCCGCCACCACGTCATCGAACAGCTTCACCACCTCGTCTTCGCGGGCGACGTTGACCAGATAGGCCTTGCCGTCACCGCCTGCGGCCTGGCAGTGGCGCACGGTTTTGTTCAGATCATCCTGGTTCAGGTCGACACAGGCGATTTTCGCGCCCTTGCCAGCCAGCAGGGTGGCAATACCACGGCCCAGACCACGGCCAGCGCCGGTGACCACTACGACTTTGTCTTTCAGGTTCATGACAGCTCCCGAGCTTATACAGGGTGTTTAGACAGGACCGGCATTATTGCGCCCCCATCAACCCGCCCGCAATGACCGGAATCCGCCAGCCCTTGAAACCCGGGCAGGCCGCCCCCAACTCCCGCCGCAGGCCCGCAGGGGAACTGGCCTGCAGCTATTGACTCTGCGAGGCCGGGAATTATGATTGGCACTCACAAGCTGAGAGTGCTAACACTGTCCGGCGCCGAGTGCCAATTCGGCGACGGGCCCCAAGTTCATCAAATTGCTGAACCTCAACAGGAGATACGAGGCAATGAAAATCCGTCCTTTGCATGATCGCGTCGTGGTTCGCCGCGCTGAGGAAGAAACCAAAAGCGCCGGCGGTATCGTGCTGCCCGGTTCTGCGGCCGAAAAGCCGGCCCGTGGCGAAGTGCTGGCTGTTGGCAACGGCAAGATCACCGACAGCGGCGAAGTGCGCCCGCTGGACGTCAAGGTAGGTGATCAGGTGATTTTCGGTCAGTACGCCGGCAACACCATCAAGATCGATGGTGAAGAGCTGCTGGTCATGGGCGAAAACGAAATTCTGGCGGTCGTGGAAGCCTGAGGCTCCCGGACCTGACCCTGAACCGAATTTGAGGATTGACTGACATGGCTGCTAAAGAAGTTCTGTTCCGTGATGAAGCCCGCCAGCGCATGCTGCGCGGCGTCAACATTCTGGCTGACGCGGTAAAAGTGACCCTGGGCCCCAAAGGCCGCAACGTGGTGCTGGAGAAATCCTTCGGCGCACCGACCATTACCAAGGACGGTGTGTCCGTGGCCAAGGAAATCGAACTGGAAGACAAGTTCGAGAACATGGGCGCGCAGATGGTCAAGGAAGTCGCTTCCAAGGCCAACGACGAAGCCGGTGACGGCACCACCACTGCCACCGTACTGGCCCAGGCGATCGTTAACGAAGGCCTGAAGTCTGTCGCGGCCGGCATGAACCCGATGGACCTGAAGCGCGGCATCGACAAGGCCGTGGCGGCCGTGGTGGAAGAGCTGAAGGCACTGGCCACCCCGTGCGAAACCTCCAGGGGCATCGAGCAGGTGGGCACCATTTCCGCCAACTCCGACTCCTCCGTAGGCAAGATCATTGCCGACGCCATGGAGAAAGTGGGCAAGGAAGGCGTGATCACTGTTGAAGAAGGCACCAGCCTGGACAACGAGCTGGAAGTGGTTGAAGGCATGCAGTTCGACCGCGGCTACCTGAGCCCCTACTTCATCAACAACCAGGAGAAGATGGCGGTCGAGCTGGAAGACCCCTACCTGCTGCTGGTGGACAAGAAGATCTCCAACATCCGCGAACTGCTGCCGGTGCTGGAAGGTGTGGCCAAGTCTGGCAAGCCGCTGCTGATCATCGCCGAAGACGTGGAAGGCGAAGCGCTGGCCACCCTGGTGGTGAACAACATGCGCGGCATCATCAAGTGCGCGGCCGTAAAAGCCCCGGGCTTCGGCGACCGTCGCAAGGCCATGCTGCAGGACATCGCAATCCTGACCGGCGGCACCGTGATCTCCGAAGAAGTCGGCCTGAGCCTGGAAAATGCCTCTGTAGAGGATCTGGGTTCTGCCAAGAAAGTGAACATCGACAAGGAAAACACCACCATCGTCGGTGGCGCTGGCAACGACGGCGACATCAAGGCGCGTGTCGAGCAGATCCGTGCCGAGATCGAGAAGTCCTCGTCTGACTATGATCGCGAGAAGCTGCAAGAGCGCGTGGCCAAGCTGGCTGGCGGTGTAGCCGTGATCAAGGTTGGTGCGGCCACCGAAGTGGAAATGAAAGAGAAGAAGGCCCGTGTCGACGACGCGCTGCACGCCACCCGTGCCGCCGTTGAAGAAGGCGTGGTCCCGGGCGGTGGTGTGGCGCTGGTGCGTGCGCTGAGCAAGATCGGTGGCCTGAAAGGCGACAACGAAGACCAGAACGTCGGTATCGCGCTGGCCATTCGTGCCCTGGAAGCGCCGCTGCGCCAGATCTCCAGCAACGCCGGTGCAGAAGCCTCTGTGGTCGTTCAGACCGTGCGTCAGGGCGAAGGCAACTTCGGCTTCAACGCGGCCACCGGCGAGTATGGCGACATGCTCGAGCTGGGTATCATCGACCCGGCCAAGGTGACCCGCTCTGCGCTGCAGGCGGCTGCCTCCATCGCCGGCCTGATGATCACCACCGAAGCCATGGTGGCGGACAAGCCGGAAGATAAAGGCGCCGGTGGCCCGGACATGGGCGGTATGGGTGGCATGGGCGGTATGGGCGGCATGATGTAAGCCGTTCCACGCTCGGGCGATCTGACTCGCTCAGGCGATATGAAAAGGCCCCGCAGCAATGCGGGGCCTTTTTTGTGTAGTTACTAGCAGTGTTTTTTATTAGGTGGTTAAGGC
>ERZ869909.1079-NODE-1079-length-24328-cov-7.615686_pt1 | contig 24328 bp, 12 predicted proteins | sample MGYA00520892_ERZ869909 | MGnify/ENA primary metagenome ERZ869909 (study PRJEB32215, sample SAMEA104723947) | bioreactor metagenome | biome: bioreactor; feature: anaerobic bioreactor; material: water | place: China | collected 2015-03-12 ... | reverse complement strand
TTCGACACCATCATGCCGAAGACCCTCGCGGCCGCCGCCGTGGACCGACTGCTGCATCATGCGCACGTCATCCAAGTCGATGGGGATTCCTTCAGGCTGAAGGAAGCCACCGCAGGCAAGGGGGTGATCCCGCTCAACAACTAGCCCGGGGAGAACCCGTGGCCGCCAGTGGGGACTTCCCATGGCCACCCGCGGGGACTTCCACTGGCCACCGGCGGGGAGAACCACTGGCCACCAGCGGGGACAGTCAAAGGCCGAAGATGGGGTGAACCCAAAGGCCATTGACACACCATGACGTTGGCGTCTTCTGTGCTCGCGTCGATCCTTCAGGGGACGCGCATTCACGCACAACAGCGACGCGTTTCAACGCCAGCGTGGGCGCCGGTATGGAGTCGTTCCGCTCAAGGCGTGCGCGGCATCGTGGCATGGAGGACCGGGTCCGCAGGGGGTAGCGGATGAGCTGGCGCGATGATCGCGAGCGAATGCGGCTCGATGAGCTGTTCGCTCGCAGTGTCGCATACGCAGGGTCGGATGAGTTCGTCCGCACCATGGGTTTCCTGCGGACGTTCCCGACGGAGAAGCCGTACAACGCATACCTGATTCGGGTGCAGAGACCCGAGGCGAGTTTCACCGCGACGGCATCTCGATGGACCCAAAGCTATCGAGGCATCGTGCGCGCCGGTTCTCGACCCATGGTGGTGTTGCGGCCGTTTGGGCCCGTTGGTTTCGTCTATGACATCCTCGACATCGACGGGCACTGGATTCCCGAGGCCGCCTGGCGACCATTCCATGCAACCGGATCCGCTTCCCCAAGGGCGTACCGCCTGCTGATCGAACACGCCGCGACGGAGCTGGTCTCAGTGGAACGCGTGACGACGCCACCAACGGAAGCTGGGTTGATCCGACCTCTTGCGCCGGGACGTGTGAAGATGCCCTCCCAGACACTCCAACCTGACCTTAGCGGCCTGGTACCGAGGACCCCAACACCTTGGGCTGCGTACACGGTCGAGATCAACGCAGCATTCGATGACGCAACCGCGCTCACGACGCTTCTGCACGAACTGGCGCATCTGCTTCTGGGGCACCTTGAGAGACCGCCCCATCATGAAGGCCACCGATCTGCCGTTCCACCGCACCGGCCTGGCCTTTCTCACGGAGTAGTCGAGCTCGAGGCGGAATCGGTCGCCTTCCTATCAGCTGGGAGACTTGGCCTGGAAGATAGGTCGGCGCAGTACCTGGCGCCCTTCTTTCAGGAAGGAGTGTCGGGCCGCGAGTTCCGCGGGTTGAACTTCGATGCTGTGCTGCGCGCGGCGACGCGCCTCGAAACCTGGTGCCAAGTACCCCCACGGAGACGGCGCGCAAAGGCGGCCGTGGCTCCTGAATGGGGTACACCGTGACGCGTGGAGGCCAGCGCTTCGGGCGGGATGCCGGAAACCATTTCGGCGACGCAGCCAACCCGTCATTCTCCAACCGCCGTCTTCGTCCCACCCCCATGCCGGGTAACACGCGGCCGACACCGCACCTTGATCGCACCCTCACTAAAAGCCCCATCTGAAGCCTTACTTGACCAGACATAGGCCTCGCCGGGGCGCAAGTGCGCCATTCGCTCAGGAGTAAGCCCTCCAAGGGCCGCGTTCGCCTTCTGAATGTGCCTCAACCATGCTGGCGAGTTGAACTTGTGAAGGATGATCTGACTCGACAGCTCGATGAGCTGCACTGGCACGGAAGGCGGATCCTGACTCGCGACCATGATGCTCGTCCCCTTGTGGCGCATCTCCCTGACGACCTCGACAAGACCGGCGACGAGGTCGGGGCTCTCGATGTACTTGTGCGCTTCATCGAACACGACGAGCTTGTTGAACACCCGGCCCTCATGCCTTACCTCGCCAAAGAGCTGTAGCAGAACGACGAACAGGCCGAGAGCTTGGTCCTTCTCCATGAACTCATCGCGGAGGTCGACGATGATCAGTCGGCCGGGTCGAATCAACGTGCCGAGGCGCGTGGTGTCGTCGATGAAGTCAGCAGCGAGCTCCAACCGTGTTCGAGCAAGCTCCTTGATGTGCTCGGGCATTCGCGAGTCATCGACTGCAAGCTGAAGGCCCGCGAGCGTCAGGCCATCGCGCACCTGCCTCATTATCCGGTTCAGCTGCCGAATGTAGGTCGCTTGGTTGCCTACAGCGCCCATGAGGAAGCGCCAGTGGCTGGCCTGCAGTTCAGAGGCTGCGAACGTAAGCGGCTGAACGTCGACACGTGGGAACTCGGCGCGACGCTCCTCAACCTTGTCGGTCGGGACAAGGAGCACAACATCCTCTAGGGCACTAGGTTCGGCGCCGTACCTTTCCTTCAGCGCGACGACATCGGAGTCGTCACGGTTCGGCGCCACCATGGAGGTGAACTCAGGCGCGTAATCCATCGTTGGGCTGTAGTGGAAGATGACGGTTGCGAGTGGCTGCGGAAGACGGTTGATGCCGCGTATAGGAAGAGACGCCATTTCCGCGACTGCTCCCAGCGTGTAGCTCTTGCCCCCGCCCTGGACCCCGAACAGGCTGATGGTGTGGGTGTGGTTCAAGTCCAGCGCAACTGTCCGCCCAGACACTTCGCCTAGGATCCCGTACTGCGGCGAGGCGCCGGAAACACCCAACATGACATCGTAGGCTGGCCCAGTATCGGCGCCTTGGCCGGCCACGCTTGCGGGTACAGAGGCCGGGCGCACCGCCACTCCATCCCCGTCCCCCGGCGTACCTACGGTAGCGTCGCCCCGCTCTCTGACAGCCAGTGCCGCTCGGCCCATCTGAGCCGTCGGACTGTCGACATCGGCACCAACTCGCAGAGCGGGCGAGTTCGCATCGTCAGAGACCGGGGACGATCCATCGAGCGGTGCAGCCACGGCGGCCGCATCTGACACAACCGCGACAGGGCCGTCTGCTGAAGTGGCGGGCAGCATCCCAACTCCATCCGTCACCCGTCCAGTGCCTTTCCCACCGGACGAACGCCTGGTTCCCTTCTCGCGGGCTGTCACCAGCTCGTCCCAGGTCACGGTCCGATCGCGATCAGACCCAAGGAACGCCGCTGTCGAGAGGTCCGGGACGCTCGGAGTACGATGTCGCAAGCGTGGAGTCACGGGTACATCACTCGCGGCTGCCCCAGGGGCGGCCTCGGGGGCCTCGACGCTCGAGGCCGACTCTCGGACCTGCTGCGCGGCTGAATCGACAAGCTCGGTGATCAGGTCCAGACCCACCCGATGGAACTCGATGCCATGCTCACGCTCGATCTCGCTTCCGTTCTTCTCGAAGTCAAACACGATTGCGCTTCGCGTGAACAGGAGGTGGTACCCGTCTTCAAGCGAACGCAGCAGATACCGCGCCTCGTTGGCCGCTTCCTCACCCATGATCGCGTAGCGCACGCCTCGATCGAGGTAGAACTCAAGTAGCTCGACGAGCTCGTGCGTCTTCATTAACCTATCCGCACGGTCAACGGGATCGCGGTGTGGGTCGAAATGGGTCGCTAGCACTTGCTGGCTCTCCGCGACCTGAGAGGCGATCCGATCCCTCAGTGCGGCGTACGCACTGAGGTCTCCGACGGCTGTATAGCACTTCACCTCAACGAGACGGCAGGTAATGGTCCGTTCGGCGGCGTTGAGGTCGAAGAGGCCGAGGTCGGTCCGCTTGAAGCTGACATCATTCCCGAGCTCATCGGCCACCCGCTTCAGCGACCGATAGAGCTCGAGGTGTGCGTCGAGCGGTACCGCGATCTGGCCGTGGAAGGCGCCCTGGTGCTCGAGGTACATCCGCGACAGCGCAAGCCCGAGTGCTTCGGCGCGCTGTGAGGGCGCCGAGATGAGCTTCAGAGCAAGCCGCCCAGATAGAGAGCGAAGCTGGTCGAGCACCGCGACCGCGTGTCGACCCTCAGCCGGCAGCCCGTAGTCTGCAAGCAATGGCACGAGCATCGCCTCGAGTTCTGCGACAGAGCGCGAGGTAATCGTCAACCGGTGGCCGAGACCGGCCCCGACATCCGGCGAGTGGTCGATCAGATAGTCCGGCCGGTCGCGCCGGCCACCGTGGTCGAAGAACTCGATGCCCAGGTTGCGGTCGAGCGTGATCACCCAGTCGCTCACCTCATGGACTTGGTGCAACAGCGCACGCTCGGTCGCGTCAAGCGCAAGTCCGATGACGGGGCGCAAACCGGTGCCCGCCTGGCCCGTGGCCACGGCCGAAGTCGCGCTGGACAGCATCGAAGGTAGCGTCGCCAGCAGGTCGGTGAGCTCCTCGCAGCCGAGCAGCGGCAAGGCAACACCGTGCCGCGGCGTGCGTCGCCAAGCGATGGTGGCGTCATCCTCCTGGTAGTCAACGTGGAAGTCCTGCAGTAGCCCGTGCACCGGAGCCGCCGACTCACGCACGGAGGCGGTGGTCACGCCGACCTCCTCTGCCGGGAAAAGGTCGAACAAGAACGTGAGGTGGGCCGCGAAACGCTCCGGGTTGGCGCGGAAGTCCGACGTGCTGCGTACCCCGAGGGCGAGCTTCGGGTGGAGATGATCGCCGCTGGGCGTGGCGAACGCGTCGGCCTCCCGACCGCTCTGACTGCCGGAGGGCGAGAGCAGGTCTGCCAACCCGTCGCCCACACCAGGGGCATCCGCATCGGGGACGAAAAGGCGGACGTCGTAACGGATGTCCTCGAACACGGACTGGCGCTGCAGGCCGAGCAGCATGTCGGCGAGCACGCCAGCGCGGCCGGGGTTGAACGCGTTGATGACCAGCGTGGTGATGTACGGGTGCTGAACGAGGTATCGCTGCACTCGCGCCGCGAGGGCTTCGCCATCGATCGCGGCGCCACCGATTGCCGGCTCGGGCAGACCGAGTGCAGTACACACCTCGCCGAGCAGCCCACGAGGGTCAGGCTCATTCGCCGGCGCGTAGAGCGTCCAGTGGGGCGAAAGGTTGTCGATCGGGGTCATCAAACGCCCGCTGACGGACTGGCCGCCAGGCGTGGTGAGCACGGGCGGATGACCTACGGGGGCGAGCTGCTTCAGGATCGCATCGCGCGTCGCCACGACAAACTCAGCGGGGCCCTTGCGCGCCGCCTCGAGCCATTGGGTTCCGGTCTCTGCCCACGTAGCAAACCAGAGAACCCGGAGCGGATGCGTCGGTGCCACCAGGGCTGCGTCCCGCCGGCGCCCGCGGTGGTCCACCACCGCGACAGTGACTGTGTCCAAGGTAAGCATGCGCCAGAGGTCGCTGAGCGCCGACTGGCCCTCGGGGCTCTCGCTCGCTTCGGCACGCTGTAGAAGCGCGGCGATCAGGCGCTGGTAGTTCGCGGCATAGGCCACCGCCGTGGGCCGGAGCGACTTCAGGTCGGCGGCCTGCGTCACCAGCTCGCTCGCGCCCGAACGGACGGCCTCGAACCAGGCCGTGCGGGCTTCGAGAAAGCCGCGGCCCTCGTCGATCGCCGGCCAGCGCGCTTCCTCCACCGTCGGCTTGTCGGGCTGCCCCATCCGAACAGCGATCCGCCAAGCCACCGGCCCGGTCGGCGCGGCGAGGATCGCCTGCTCGAGGCCCTTCAGCGCCCGGGACACGGGTACATGAACCGTCCCGGCCCGGCCGAACTGCACCTCCAGCAACTCTGAGCCAGCCCCTCGGCCGCGGCGGCGCTCGGCCCATGCGACGCCCTGCGGCACGATCAACGTGGGGTCGCGGCCATCAACCACGGCGCTGAACTGCAGGCGGAGCCGCGCGTGCTCTAGGCTGTCATCGTTCTGCACAGCGCGTTGCGGCGGCAGAATTGCCTCGTCCACCTCTGTGACCACGTAGAAGAGGTCGCTCTCGTTCGGGCGTGGAACCGTTACGTCCTCATCGTCGACCGCCCACGGGAGCGCGTGCCCGGCGTCGTCGACAAGGGGAATGAGCTCACCGTCGTCAGTCTGGGCCAGCATGCGGACAAAGTGCCAGCCTTCTTCCCAATCAACCTTGTGCAGGTTGTTCAGGTCGATCGTCGCGGTGAGCCGCGACGAGGTCCAAGTCCTTTTGCTGCGTACGAGCCCAACCGGGCCGGTCTCCTTAGAGATGACCTGCGCAACGAACTTCGCGAGTCCCGCCACGCGAGAGGGATGAGGGTCGACGCGGAACCCGACGCTGAACTTCCGGAGCCCGCCACTGCCGACAACGAGGATCTTCTCGTCGGCTTTGAGCTCCGAAAGCTTAGCGTTGGACGGTTCGTCACCGACGACCGGAAGCTCCGCGTTGACATCGCCGATGAACACGTGTCCCTGCTCGTCGGTGTTCTCCTCAAACTCCCACCGATGGAACGCGAACTTCCAGCAGGTGCGGTCCAGGACGATTCGGCGGGTCCACTCGCGCGGGTCCTCGACCCCTGAATCCGTCAGGAACTCGCCCAGCTGCCCCTGGAACGGCCCCTTCTTCAACCTCAGATCGAGCACCCGTCCCCGCTCCGAGCGAGAAGACCAGGTCAGCGTGCGCACGGCGTCACGGTTGCGTGCGACGCGAGTGGGCGCCTTCGTAGGGTCGCTCAACAGTTCGAAGTCCGGGACGAGCGCAAGCTCGAAGAGCCCAGCGCCCACGGCTTCGGGATCTCCTTCGTTCAGCTTCGCGGTGAGCAGGAACCGGACGATCGATAGAGGCTCGGCGAAGGGCCAGGCCGCCTCCCCCTCGAGCCTGCGCAGACTCTCGGCTACGGCGCCGCGAATAGCAGCGGGCAGCTCGCTGATCAGGCGAGCGCGGACGCGAGCATAGACATCGCCTACTGCGACGTCCTCGAACGTCGCGATGCCGAAGCTGTCTTCGGCCGCGGCGCGAAGGTCGTTCGGGATGAACACGAGCAGAGGGGCCCGAAGCGCGCCATCCGGCAGCGGGTTGCGAAGCTCGACCAGCTTGGTCGAGGTCACCGTCAACGTCGGCGGCGTCGTGCTGTGCCCGTTACCGAGGATGACAACCTGGGACTCGGGCACCTCGGCTCGGAGCCGTCCGCACAACCGAGCCATTAGGTCGCGGTCGAGATCGGTGACGCGCATGCAGTGCCCCCGACCACGCGAGCGGAGCAGCTCGGCGAGCCGAGGGAAGAGCTCGGCTTCGAGCTCAGCCGCCAGATCGTGTGGCTGGATTGTGCGGAGTCCCTGGCTCATGGCGTCCCCCCGTTGCTGCCCGGCGCCATGGCGTGGGATGGCTCGACGCGGTAGCGCGGCGTCACTGTCTGCGACACGTACGCGTCCGAGAGGTCACGGTAGAAGCCCACCTCTCGCAGGCGCGCGGTGAAGGCGGTCGTGTTCTCGCGGAGAGCGGCCCGGTCTTCGATGCTTAGGGCGCCGAAGCCGTCTCCTCGCGGCAGGCGGTCGATGTGAAGACCGTAGCGCTCCCGCAACCATGTGAGCAGTGCTTCGATGCGCATCTCGCCCGTGTAGAACGGTCCGCTCGGGGTGTCCTGCCGGAGCACAGCGATCTGGAGCAGGACCTCGAGCAGTCGGCTGTCGAGGACGAAGCGCCGCGGAGCGCCCTTCGTCCGCCCCTGCGTGATGAGGGCGCCTGGACGGTTCTTCATCAACAACGAGTCGAGGCACTCGGTGATGTACTGGCGGTGGAACTTCCCACGTAGTGCTACAAGCATCTCAATGTACGTCTCGAAGTCCGGCAGCTTGAGGTCCAGGACAGCCTTCAGCTCTGGGTCGAGGTCCGTCTCGGTGTTGCCGGCGGAGTCCTGGACTAGCGCATACATGCGGGCTCCGAAGAACTTGGCTCGCTCGTCCTTGTGCAACGGTTCGAGGAGCTGCAACACGTCGGCCACGCCGAGTTCTTCGCCCTTGGGGCGATGCAGCTTGCCCGTATTGACCAGCGACTCGCCAAACTCATCGAGCTTCTTGAAGGTGAAGTAGGCCTTCACGAACGATGGGATGCGCCGGTAGTGGACGTCGGCGCTTCGGACGGCGAGCTGCGCCGGCGGCGTCTCTGGTTGACCTGCTACGTCGACGAAGACGCTCACGCGGTAGGGGCAGTCGCCATGTGGGTTGTCGGCGTTGCGCGGGTCCATCGGGCAAGCGCTCGGCGCACATATCGGGTCTGCGCCCCGGCGCTTCACCTGCGCCGGGAGGAGCTTGAACAAGCGAAGATGGTAGAGGGCGAGGTGGAAGGCAAGGAGCACCTTCAGGTAATCGACCATCACCGACCGCGGGATGTGCCGCTCATAGAAGAGCAGGCGCTTGATGTCCTCAGCCAACAGGTCCGCCGCGCCGACGCACATCGGTGCAAAGCTGTCTCGACCGCTGCGGTTGTCGGGTACGTCGTCCACCTGCTCGGTGAGGCGCAGGATCGCCTGCGTCTCGACATCGAGAACGGCGGCGCCGTCGGTGCGCCCGGTGACCTTGTCTTGGCCGTGGAAGAAGAACCGGTTCAGCTGCTCGATCGCCCCCTGACCGGCGCCCTTTCGCGCGTGGTAGAGCGTTTCGTAGAGATGCTGTGCCGCGCCGTAGTCGCGCGAGTGCTTCGGGTTCCGGAACCGGTAGGTGAAGCCGTGGAGCGGCCGCGGGGCCGCAACGGCCTGGTTCGACTTCCCCCTGTTCACGACGTCCATCAGGTGGGTCTCGACCCAGCGCTCGAGGATCTCGCGGTGCTTGCCGAAGCCGGTGAACCACTCCGGGTGTTCGAGGAACTCGGCTACGAAGGCTTCGACCGAGAGCTCGAAACGGCGCTTGAGACGGCTCGGGAAGCCGTTGTGAGCGAGCCGAGCGAACAGCGCCGTGAGAACGCGATCCATCTCGAGCTGCTTGAAATCGAGGTAGGACACCTTCTTGGAGTTGAACGCGCGGTCCTTGCTCGACAGGCCCATCAGCGCACCTCCCGAGCTGCGTCCGCCGCGGCGTTCTCGAGTACGTCGGGCACGTGCGCCGGCAGGTGCGCCATCTCGAGGCGGCCATCGTCATGGCGCTCGACGCGATAGAAGTCGTGACCAGTGGTCGTCAGCAGCACCTCCTGATAGGGAGCGGAGCCGAGGACGTTCTTGAAGACCGCGAGACTCAGGTAGTACCCCTGCTCCTCCTCGAGACTCGGCCGATAGCCGTGGTTGAGGCGCTCCAGCATCTCGAACACGTCAAGGTTGATCACGAGCTCAGCTGGGTTGCCTGGGTTGTCGAAGCTAAGGACAAGAGCATCGGGCATGTGCTCAACAAACCGCGCCCTTCTTGCGCCGTCTCGAACCGTGAGCCGAAAGCGACTGGCGTCGTACAGCCGGTACGACCGAATCGTGCCACGGTCGACCTGCCGGACTTGAAGCGCTAGGCTGCCCGCGAGGCGCGTGGGGTCGAGGAGACCCTCGCCGCGGTTGATGGCCTGAAGGACCTCGGGCAGCGCCAGCTCGGCCATCGCTTCTCGATGAACAATGCTCAACATCCGTTCGCCAGAGCGGTATGCGAGCATCGCGCGCCAGCCAGCGTCGCGGCGCTCGAAGAACGCGCGGCGCCGGGCCATCGCGACGTACCGACGGTGGGTCTCCGTCCTATGCGGCGTGGGCTTCCCAGAGAAGTCGCGCGGCAGATTCTCGTAGAGGGCACGCAGCACGTCGTGGTCGTAGCGGCCTCGGTCTGCGAAGCTGAAACGGCTTCGGTCCTGCGTCGGGCTCACGAAGTTGAGGCTGCGGTCAAGCCGCGGATCGCTCGCCGCGCCGACGTCCATGTCCTGCAGCAACGTGAGCAGCCGATCGACGGTGGCCGACTCGGCGCCCATCCACGAGTTGAAGTAGAAGCCCGCCGCGATCTCACTGCGATGCCCGTCCGCGTAGAGCCTGTGGATCTCGGTGCAGTCGCGCGCCGAGGTCAGCATGAATGCAAGCGCAGAGCGAAGGTCCCTTAGCGTGATGTGCAATCGACCTCGAAGGTGCGTCAAGGTGTACAGCGTCTTGAGGCGCTCGAGCACCTGCGGACCCGCCGTCCGGTCCTGGAACGTCTGCGCATTGTGATGCGCGTAGCAGCGGTCCTTGAGGTCACAGCTCTGGCAAGCACCCCAGAACTTCGGGTGGGTCAGGAGCCGGGCCTGACGCTCAAGGATCGAGTCGTCTGTGGTGTCACGATGGGCGACGATGCTGCGGAGGTTCAAGTTGACCACCGCCACGCCGTGCGCATCAGCGCCCGTCAGGAGGCCCTCTTCAACGATGCGGAGGAGTGCGGCGAAGCCTGCCCGCTCAGTCTGCAGGAAGTCGATCAGCCGGCCCTCGTTGACGGCGATGAGGCGGGTCTCGTCGTGCGGCCAGGCTGCAGGGTTCTCGCCCGCATACGGCGCAAAGAAGTCGCGCAGCACCTGATCGTTGCCGCGCGACTCCTCGTCCTGCGAGCCGTCGTAGTTCGTCAAGAACGCCCGCTCCGCCGTCTCGAAGCGGCGGCCGTTGAGCAGCGCCTCGGTCGACACCAGCTGCGCCTGCTCCCCCGCCTGGGTCTCAAGCTGCTGCAAGAAGGCGGTCTTGCCATCACCCGCGTTGCCTGTGATCACGACGAGCTTGAACCTTCCTGCCAGCACATCAGGGATGAGCTGGTCATCAAGCAGCGTCGGTACATACGTACGACGACCCAGTACGTCGAGACCGCGGGTGCCTGCATTGGATTGCGGGCTCTGGCTGTAGAGGGTCAGCAGGTAACTCACAAAGGCGTTCGAGTTGGGCGTCACGGTGCCGCCCAGCTCAGGGACGAGCACTGAGTCGGAACTCTCTGTGCTCGGTCGGCGGCGAGCGTGCACGACGCCGTCGAGCGCTTCGAGCAGCGCCGTGGCCGAAGCGAAGCGATCGGCTCTCTTGGGCGCGATGGCCATGTGCACGATGGCCGCAAGTTCGGTTGTCAGCTCGGAGAGGCCGGGTAGCTCTCGGAGCTCCGGCGCCAGCGTGGCGGGCGGCGGCGATGTCGCCTTCCAGGGATACGCGCCGGCTAACGCTTCATAGACGGTGAGACCAAGCGCGTACAGGTCTCGATCCACTAGGTCGCCCGGTGATGGCAGGATGGAAGGGTCAAGATCCGGTGGCAGATAACGGCGCGAGCCGCCACCTTGGCCCGCGTCCTCAGTCCGAACCGAGACATTGAAGTCGATGATCTTGGCGCCTCGAGACGTCCACAGCAGGTTGTGCGGCTTGATATCACAGTGGTACACGCCCTCGCGGTGGAGGTGGGCAAGACCCTCTGCGACCTGGCGAAGGAGGAGCAGGGCGTCCTCCGGAGCGAAGCGGCCGTCACGAATCAGGTCGCCCACATCTTCGCCGTCGACGTACTCGAAGAGCATGTACGGCGGTCCGTCGCCTGGGAGCACGTTGGCGTCGATGACGCGAACGACGTAGGCGTGCTCGGGCAGATGGACGAGCGTCTTGTACTCCTTCTTGAGGCGCTCGAGCGTCGAGTGGCGATCACGAAGGATCAACTTCAGTGCGCGGGTCACGTCGCCCAAGGTGTCAACGACCTTGTAGACAACGCCGAAGGTGCCCCGTCCTAGCCTTGCCTGAACCTCTAGCTTTCCGGCAAGCAACGTGCCCCGTGGGACATTGGCCCAATCGACGTCCTTCGCCACCATTGGCGCCGGCACCGCTGGTGTTGGTCGAGGCAAGGGCGCATCGGGCTCATCGGGAGTAGAGACGGCGAGCGCTTCGTCCAGGGCACTTCGCGCCACCTCGGCACTTGGCCTCTGGCTGGGATCAAACGTGCAGAGCCGTTGGAGCCACGTGTCCAAAGGCGCGGAGACCTCGGAACGGTGATCCGACGGCTTCACCACGAATGTACCGCCCTGATCGAAGAGCTCCGTTGGTGAACCGAAGGGGCGTGCACCGGTCAGCAGCTCAAAGATCACAACCCCGGCGCTGAACACGTCCGAGATGGCACTTGCGCTTGAGGGGTCCTTCCACGCCTCCGGAGCGACGTAGTTTGCGTCGACAAGGTCCACGATCTCCGCTGCGATCGTGTGACTGCGATTGGTCCCTACTCGGGCATGGTCGAAGCCGGTAAGCCTGATGTGCCCATCCGCGCCGAGGAGGATAGTGCTCGGTGACAAGTCACGGTGTACAACGTCGTGTGCATGGCAGAAGGCCAGTGCGTCAAGCAGCTCCCGTGCAACCCGCAGCTTCTGGTCGAGGGTCAGCGCCATCGTCGGCTTGTCGATGTGCAGGCGCAGCGCCTGGCCCGACACGTCCTCGACCACGAGCACATAGCGATCCTCGCCCTCGGTCGCGAAGAAGCTCTTTGCGCCGGCGATGAGCGGATGCCCCGGAAGCCGGTTGAGTGCGACGAAAGCATTGGAGATGCGTGTATTCTGCTTCGCGCGCGCCTCGGGGTCAGTGAGGTACGGATCGGCCTGGTAGGCCCTCAAGAGCGCCGTGCCGCCGCGCTTGCCGGCGAACGTGTTGATGGCACGGTACTCGGTGAAGGTGTCGCTGGCGCCAAGCCGCTCCACGACCTCCCAGTCGCCGAGCACGAGTGGCCCCGAGCGCGGCTTGGCCACACCGAGCAGGGCGCTCCGCACCATGCCGTGCAGGCGCGAGATGTTCTTCTCGAAGCGGGCTGGGATGCGGCTGGCGTTCTGGAAGAACGACGCGGACTTCTTGAGCGTGGTCACGTTGTCGATGTCGCGGCTGCCCTGGTCGACGAGGTGCGCATCGGTGGCCGTGAGCAGGATGGCCGCCTCGACGTACACGCTCTCGAGGTCGCGGCGTCCCGGCTGGCTCTCGGTGAGGATGCCTTTCACCGTCCGCGCGTGGCCGCGCAGCTTCGCGAGCGGCGAAGTGTACGGCTGCCGTCCTTCGGGGTACCACTTGGGCCCGTAGACATCGATGAGCCCACGCGTGCCCTTGACGTCGACCAGGTAGAGCGCGTGCGGGGCGAGCACGGCGATGTCGACCTCGAAGGTCTCGCCATCACGCCGGATCTCGAAGTTGTGGAAGACGAGGTAGCTGCCGGGCAGGTGGTCCCGCAGGTGCGCGATGGCCAAACGTTCGGCGTCGTTCACGGGCGCGCCGATAGGGACCACCGTTGCCATCAGGCCGCCTCCTCGATGACGCGCTCGACGAGAGCGCGAGCTTCGTCCTCGGCCTCAGCGGCGCGATCTCGGAGAGCGATAGCGTCGACCACCGTCCGACTGATCTCGTGGCGCTGAGCAGCCCCGGGCCACGGCAGAGAGAGCGAGCGGATGCGATTTGCATCCATGTGCGGAATGCTCGAACCCGCGGATTCGCGCGCGATCAAGGTGACACCGGTGTTCGTCGAAAGGAGGGCGAAGAGGTATCCGGCGTCTCGTTCGTCCCGGGCGGTTACCCTCACCATGTTGTTGGAAACGGCGTAGCCATCAAGGTGGCTTCCGACGAACACGCTCTTGCCAATCAGGCCGCCCAGTTGACCCGCCTCCTGGATGAGGAACATCCCCTTCTTGATCACGAGCTGGTTGTCCTGCGCGACCCGGTCCATGAGAAAACGGTCTGACGTCGGAGCGAGCTGGAAGACGTCTGCTCCAGTGATGTATGGAACGCCGAATGCCGGATCGTCGGCGTATCGCCGCTTGAAGATCCCAGGTATGAATACTTGCGCGACCTCGCCAAGGGTGCGGTGTTCGGGCACGGTTGCCGCATCAAAAGCTCGGCGAGCCGCCTGACACCTTATGCTGTAGTAGTAGGCGTCGCACCTGAGCTGAAGGCGACTGGAAGCTACTGACGACCATGGCGCGTCGTTCTGGCTGCGACTATCAGCTGCGTTCAGAAGGACTTCAATAGCATTGCGGCTCGCATTCAGTAGCTCGATGGCCTTAGTGCGGTTGGATGCTGCCAGGTCCACCAGTCGATGAGCCTCACCCTCCACCTCGGCACCGAGCCGCGGTACCGGCAAGTCGGCGATGTGCAGGGGCTCGATGTGCTGGATGATCGCGCCGTACGTGCCTGAGGTGACCAGGGGGACACCAAACTTGCTGCTAAGGAAGGCGTAGAGGTAGCCAGACCGCACGCGTCGAGCGTCCGGGATCACGCGAAGAACGTCCTCGGTGCAGGCCAGACCGTCCATGTCAGGCCGCGCATAGCTCATACGGCCGATCGTGCCGGCGCGGGTGATGAGGGTGTACCCAGCCCGGATGATGAGCTTCGCGTTCTCGCGAACCGCCCGGTGAGAGATGAATCGAAGGTCGCTCAGGTCGGCCTGAAGGATCGAAGTACTCGTAAGGAATGGCACGCCGTGCACCGAGTCGGCCGCCCACTGACGCGTAATCCGTCCTGGGTTCACGAGTCCGGCCATACCGCCGTCGCAGACGTCGGCGAGCCGATCCTTGCGGCACGCGAGCTCCTCCAGGCGAATCCTCGCCTCGAGTGCCCCGGACATGTACGGCCCGCAGTCGAAGCGTCGGCCGTCGCGGCGCATCCAAGCGCTGGGGATGGTCTTGACCTTCATGCACCCTCTCGCGGAAACCAGTCCTGCACGGTCGACCGGAACACCGCGAATGACGAGTCGGTGCAACCGTTGACCGAGACCCTGCTCGCGATGGACGCGTAGACTGCCATCGGCGCTCCTGCTCGGTTCCTTCTGATCAGTTGAAGCATCGTATCCTTCGGGTTCAGTGGCTTTGGAGTGCCTTGTGGCCATTCGCCACTTCCAATCAGGTCCTGACGGAGCGTCCCTGAGTAGCGAAGAGCCTGCTGAACGTTTCTGTTGTCTTGCCATAGCCACACCTCGAGCTCGGGGTCGATGACGACGACCTGCACTGCCCCCTCGCTCCAGCCGGAAAGCCGCAGGCGGTTGAGCATCTCATCGCGAACGTGCACGGCGGGCCGTTCGCCGCCGAACTGCTGATCGATGACCACCAGTGCGCGTTCATGGGTTCGTTGAAACCCGCGCAGTAGTTCGTCGCAGCGTTTGCAGACTCCGCCGTCCGTATGGAGAGGATCATTGAAGACGTCGGTCATCGGATCGAAATCGAACGGGGCGCACTGCAACGTGCTGAAGTACTGCGTTCGCCTGAAGAAGGCTTGAAAGACCGCCTTCATCGTGCCGTCGGCCACGAGGATCACGAGAGGACGCTTGGTCGTCATCCGAGCACCCCTGCTGCGAAGAGCATCGGGAGGTCGAGCTCTCCCTTCCACTCTGCAAGCCGTGGGTGAGCATTGCCGCGGATGACTTCCACTGCCCCGCTACGTGACCCCCGAGCGACGAGGATCTGGTCGAGGCTCGTTGTGGCGAGCACGACGGGAGAGTGTGAAGTGACGACGACCTGGGAGTCGTACATGGACGACACCCCCTGCATTACTGCCTCGATCGCCTGGGGATGGATGCCATTCTCTGGCTCTTCAACGAGGAGAAGGCGAGGCGGCCGCTCCAGGTAGGGGAGCAGGGAGAGCGTGAGGATGTGCAGTGTTCCATCAGACAGGCCCGATGTGGGGACCTGAAAGTCGCCCTCGTAGTTGACGACGAAGTACGCGTGCCGGTCATCATCACGGACCACGACGTCGAGGTCGCGCACCTGAGGGAGCGCGATTTGCACCTGCTGAAGGAAGAGTTCCCACTTGTGGGGATCGTTCTGCCTCACCTGCAGGGCAAGCCACGGGATGTTTGCAGCGGAGCTCATCAGCTTATCGGGAAGACCTGGAGGACTCGCCTGTCGAGCTGCGCCCCAGTCCGGACGCAGGAAGACCGCATCCTCTACAAGAAGGTCGTGCATCCAACGTGCAGCGGGATACTCTTGAGCTGACTCAAACTGCACCCGCGGCAGTGCGAGCTGCGCGCTGCTGACAGTGGCTTTTCGAACGTTGCTGCGACCGACCTCGCGCCGGAACTCAGCTTCTCCCCCGTACTCTCGAAAGAGCGGAAAGCTCCAGCTGCGTCGGCGAGCAACCTCGCCGTGCAGACGCGGTGCGATCTTCGTGGGCGTGGAGCGCTTCGGCTCGTCCGTGCGAGAGAACACGAACAAGTACTCGTTCTTGATGTCGAGCTGGTTGTTGAAGACTTCGAAGCGGACCTCGTACCGCACTGTACGCGGCCAGCGGTCCTCGTCCCGACGAACTCTATCAGTGGCTCCCTCCAGCAGATCGCGGATCACCCGGTCCGGAAGGTTGGCTTCAAGAGCAAGTATGAACCATTCGCCGCGACCCTGAAACACGAGTTCGCTTAGGGTTGAAGCGCGCGGCGAACTCCCGTCCCTCGATGCCAGTAGCGGCGTAGCAACACTGCGAGCGCGGAGCATCTCGCCGAGCAAGCCCGGTATATCGAGAAGGGTAGTTTTGCCAGAGCCGTTTGCGCCGACGAGAACATCGAATCCAGACAGCTCGACATCCAGTTGCTCAAAGCACCGGTAACGTGTTGCCTCGATTCGAGTGATCACGCGCCAGGCTCCGGGTTGGCACCGCGAAACTCTCGAAACGCATCAGCAATACGCGGCAGGTCGTCATCGACGGTCTTCTCCTTCCGTCGGAGTACGCGAACCACAGAGTGCCCGTTGACGCGGACGCGCTCGCGGTGCTCGACCTCTTCGACGAGCTCTTCGCCGTCGGGACCGCGCTTGTAGAGCGTGTTGCCTCGTCGGTCGAATCCGACCTTCTCGGCGACAGCCATGAACACCGGGTAGTCGACCTTCTGGCCGAGGTCAGCCGCTCGGATCTCCGCGTCGGTCTTCTTCTTGAGGAAGAGCAAGCTGGTCAGAATGTTGACGTTCGCCTCGACAATGAACACCTCGACGGGCAGGTCAACGCTGGCGAGAACCCAGCAGTGCCGGAGCAGCCACCAGCGGATGTACTCGTCGCCGGGGTTCCCGAGGATGCCGTCGGGAAGGACGATGCCGGCGCGCCCGCCGGGCTTGAGCCAGTCGAGGCAGCGCTCGATGAAGAGCACCTCCGGCGCGACGCTTCCCTGCAATCTGCCAGTGTTCCTGAAGCCACCGTCCCCAGTACGCTCCCAGGTGTGTGCCAGCTCGTAGTCGCGAAGGATGTTCGCGTCGGTGATAGGGATATTCGACCCGAACGGGGGGTTGGTCATCACCACGTCCATGGTGCCTAGGTCAGCCCTGCCCTTGGCCTCGACGACCCCTTGGAGGTGGCCGGCAGGGAACTCGAGCGAGTTCAAATTGAACACCCGCGCCTGGCCGTTGCTGGCCATAAGGATGTTCATCTGCGCCGCTCGGACAAGGAACGGGTCGAAGTCGGCGCCGAAGAGGTTGTGCTCGACGAACTCGATGAGGCGGTCCTGGATCGAAAGGAGATCGTCGGTCGACTCCTCGCCCGAGGGGACGCTCGCCTCATCGTGGAGCCACTGGTCGATGCGCTTGAGGGTCGAGACGAGAAAGCCGCCGGTACCGCAGGCCGGGTCCATGACACGCTCGTGAGGCTTGGGATCGAGCATCTCGACCACCAGGTCGACCGGACCACGAGGCGTGAAATACTGGCCGCGGTCGCCGCGAATGTTGTGCTTCACCAGTTCTTGGTAGGCCGCGCCCTTGGCGTCGAGGGCGGTGCGCCCGAGGTCGTATTTGGCGAGCTCACTCACGATGAACGCGAGGGCTCGGTCAGACAAGGTGATGCGGGGCGGGTTGTCGCGGAAGACAGTGTCCTTGTACTTTTTCGCAACCTCATCAACGAGCTGGGTAACGCGGGCGCGGATGGCCTTCTGCCCCTCGGGGTCGAACTGCTCATCGACGAGTTGGTTCTTGCCATTCACCCGCTTCTCGAGGTGACCGGCCCAGAAACGCCGCGGCTGGGCCTTCTGCTTCGTGAGCTGCTCATCGTGTAGCTTCGCGAAGATCAGATACAGGAACTGCCAGAACGCCGCGTCCTTCGGCATGCCCTCGTTACCGTGGATGTAGTTGTGACAGCGACGGAATGCCGTGAGGAGCATGTCGCGATCGGCGCGACGCAGGTGCGCGGTCGAGGCGACGGTTCGGCTACCGAGCGTGCCATCGGCCAAGGGCCAATCACCCCTCGGGAGGAACTTGACATCGAACTTCGTGATCTCCTTCTCGAAGAAGAAGAAGTCGAGCCCATTGGTCCAAAGGCCCCACCTGCAATCCGCCACTTCTTCTTGGCTCATCGCAGCGTACAGCAGCCCGAACTCCTTCTCGGCCTGCTTGTGGTCGCGCATCCTGTAGGCACCCTTGGATCCGGTCTTTGGCTCCTTGTCGCAGATGATGACCCGGCGGAGGTTCTCTGGCGACTTCTCGGCGCCGGGCTCGAAGATGGCAATGTCGATCGACTTCCTGCGACCGTCAATCTTCATCTTGAAGTCCGGAACCATATCCTCAACCGAGATCCCGTACTCGTGGAAGAGCGCACGAGCGATCCGCTGACGCACCTGCTCTTTGGGTGTGTCCTTCACGGGCTCGCCGGTAATGTAGTCGAGAAGGCTCCCCTCTTCGATGGATGCGACCTCGTCGTTTGGCCCTTGGTGACCGACGTCCTGTTCTTCGAGGTCCTTCATTCTCGCGGTTCTCCTTCAGCGCTTCGTGATGAGAGCTCAACAGCACCATAGCAGCGCCGGGCGGTCGGGTACGAGAGCCAGGACAGCCTTGATCTGGAGCCGATAGCTCCACAACGGCGGTCGCTTCATGAGGCGCAGTACGCCACGACCACCGTAGACACACGCAACCAGCTCACGACCCATGAAATGTGGCCCATTACCTCTCTCCGTCAGCCCCTACCTGGAACGATCATCCATCATGCCCCTTTGGATGGTGCGAGCTGGAAGCAACGGCGAGCGCGAGCAGCTGGCGCTCGACAACAACCTCGTCGTCGTTGGATGGAACGAGGTGCCCGACCTGGGGACGGCGACGACACGTGACGGCGTCCGCAACCTTGTTCGGGCTTCCTACCCGGACTCGAGCGAGAACGCCGTCACCAACTGGACCGGGCAGCTCTGGACGTTCCGTGACCGCATCCAAGTCGGTGATCTGGTGGCACTGCCACTGAAGCGCCACGCCTCGATCGCCTTTGGCCGCGTGAGCGGCCCATACCGCTACCGCTCCGACCTTCCGGAAGACGCGCGACACACGCGCAGCGTCGAGTGGATCCGGACAGACGTACCGCGGACTGCGATCGACCAGGACCTCCTGTACTCGCTCGGTGCGTTCCTGACCGTCTGTCGGATCGAACGCAACGACGCCGAGAACCGCATCTTGGCGCTGTTGAGTGGGTCGAAGCCGCCGACGAAACCACCCGTCGTCGGACCCGAGGACGAGCCACCAGCGGCCGTCGACCTAGAGGCGTACGGGCTCGACCTCATCCGGCAACGCATCGGTCAGCGCTTCGCGGGCCACGAGTTCGAGGTGCTCATCGCCGAGGTGCTCAAAGCCCAGGGCTTCACCGTAGAACGAACGGAAGCGGGCGCCGACGGCGGCGTGGACATCGTTGCCGGGCGCGGTCCGATGGGCTTCGATCCTCCGCGCATCGCGGTGCAGGTGAAGAGCAGCAGCACCCCAGAGGGCGAGAGCTCGATCCGCGAGCTTCAGGGCGTGCTCAAGCGCTTCGGTGCCACGCAAGGCCTCTTCGTGAGCTGGGGTGGCTACAAGACGAGCGTGCTCAAGCGGGTGCGCGAGCTCTTCTTCGAGGTTCGTCTGTGGGACGCCAACGACGTCGTTCGTGCGGTCCTCGCCCAATACGATCAGCTACCCGACGACGTCAAGGCAGACCTGCCGGTGAAGCGCGTCTGGACGCTGGTGCAGGAAGAACCATGAAGACGCACAACACCGACGCCTCGAGGGGAGCGAGCAAGCATCGCCTCCCATCGACCGTCGACGCCTCGAACAGCCGTCCGCGGTCACCGCGAGCAGTACATGGACAGAGCACGGCGCCAGCCTGGGAACCCATGATCGGCAAGATCCAACGCGTCCCGCTACGCGAAGTCTGGCGCCACGAGGCGTACGACTTCACCAGTTGGCTGCAGGACAACCTCGACGTCCTCAACGAGGTCCTCGACCTCAACCTCGAGTCCGCCGAGCGCGAGAAGGCGGCGGGTTCGTTCAGCGTCGACCTGGTCGCCGAAGATGGCAGCGGCGGCACCGTGGTGATCGAGAACCAACTCGAGCGAAGCGATCACGACCATCTCGGCAAGCTCGTTACCTACCTCGCGGCCTTCGAGGCCAAGGTCGCCGTGTGGCTGGTCGCCGATCCCCGTCCAGAGCACACGCGGGCCATCACGTGGCTCAACGAGTCGACCGCGGCGTCCTTCTTCCTCGTCAAAGCCGAGGCGATCCGCATCGGCGACTCGCCGCCCGCGCCGCTGCTCACAGTCATCGTTGGCCCAAGCGACGAGGGGCGCGATGTAGGCAAGGTCAAGCGCGAGCTCGCCGAGCGGCACCACGAGCGTCATGAGTTCTGGGAAGCCCTGCTGAATCACGCCAAGGCGCGCTCGAAGTTGCACGCGCAGATCTCGCCCGGGTACGACACCTGGCTCGGCACCGGGGCCGGTCGCATGGGTCTCGCCTACAACTACGTCGTCAACCGCCATGAGGCTCGGGTCGAGCTCTACATCGACCGGGGCAAGGACGCCGACTCGGCGAACAGGGCGATCTTCGACCAGCTCCAGGCGAGGCAAGACGCCATCGAGCACGCGTTCGGCGCACCACTCGAGTGGCAGGTCCTCGAGCACCGTCGAGCCTGCCGGATCCTGAGCCGCGTCCCGGGCGGCGGCTACCGCGACACGGCCGAGCGCGATCGACTCATCGAAGCCCTGGTGGACCACATGATCCGGTTCGAAGCCGCTCTTCGACCCCACGTGGCCAAACTCACCGTGAGCTGACGTGCTGGCGCCGGCAGTGGACGCAATCGCTACGCGCCACCATTGGGGGCGCGACACTTTGGCGTTCCTCGAACGCCACGTCCGCGACGGCAGCAACCTCATCCGCATCGCAACCGGGTTCTTCAGTGTCCCCGCGTATGGCGCGTTGCGACCCAGCATCGAGGGCACGCTCACGCATGTGCTCGTGGGTTTCGACGAGAACGCCCGCGACGCGATCCTCCAGAATCTGCTGGAGGAGATCCTCGAGGACCTGCGCTGCTGGGACGAGGATCGCTACCAACTGGTGGCGGCGCTCGCGCGAGACCTCGGTCGGAGCCTGCGCCTCGTGAACGCAAGGACGCGAGAGAACGACCATGCCAAGGTCTACATCGTTGACGAGAAGGCTGCGCTGGTTGGCAGTTCCAACTTGACGATCGGCGGCCTTCGCCGCAACAGCGAGGCCGTGACGGCGGTGACCGAGTCAGAGGACGTTGCCTACTGGGTCCGCACGTTCGACGACTTCTGGAACCGCCCGGACACGATCGACATCACCGATGCGTTGCGGGAGCGGCTCGAGGCCTGGCTCGCTCTGAGTAGCCCGTGGGAGGTCTACCTGAAGGCGGCCAGCGTCCTCTTGCGAGCGCAACACATCGAACCACCTAGCGAGCAGTACCGCGAACCGACCGAGTACCAGATGGTGGTCGTCCGCCGCGTCACGAAGCAGCTCCGCGACCCCGAACGGCGCGGCGCCATCGTCATCGCCAGCACCGGCTTGGGCAAGACCATCATCGGGACGCACACGGCCCTTGAGCTGGACCGCCGGGAGGTGATCAACCACGTCCTCGTCTTCGCCCCCGTGAACGTGCACCCGGAGTGGACCCGCCGACTTCGTTCCGCCCGCGTCAGCGCCGAGTGCTTCACCATCAACTTGCTCAACTACCGCCCGGGAGTGAGCACCGAGCGAGTGGACGCAGCCTTGTCGGAGATCGATGGGCGGACCCTGATCATCGTCGACGAGGCCCACCGCTTCCGAAACCGCTACCGCAGTCAACCGAATGCCCGACGCCCGGCGGACAAGCACGTCTTCGGTCGCATCGGTACCGCGGTAGCACGGTCAGGCTGCCGCGTCCTGCTGCTGACCGCCACGCCCTACGCCACGGGCGAGGCGAACATCAACAACCAACTCTCGCTTCTGCCCCACACCTCGCGACGCCCGCCGTCGAACAACGGTCAGGTGCAGCTCGGCTTCTTTGACACCTACCCATGGAGCGTCGAGCGCGTCGAGGACCTCATCGAGCTCGACGTTGCCACAGTGCTCAACACACCCTTCGTCGCCCGCGTGTTCGGGCGCCGGGACGACGTCCTGCACGCGGACTACCTGCAGTACCCCAGTGGTGAGCGGCAATACTTCCCCGCCGTCCGACTCGGTCGAGCGGAGGTACCCCTTCCGGAGTACGACGCCATCGCCAAGATCCTCGACGAACGCATTCTGCGCCACAGGTACAAGTCGATCATCATCAACGGCGAGTACCGCAAGGGCGACAACATCATCGAGCGAACGGCCGCGACCGCGTGGGCGAGCAGCCCGCCGGCACTCCAGCGGACCCTTGAGGCGGCCACAGAGGACGGCGAGTACGACGTCGAGTTCCTCGCGCCGGTGGCGGTTCGCGAAGGCCGGCTGCGTCCGGTGATCGAGCGACTGGCGCAGTTGCGAACCGAGTTCGACGCGAAGCTGCTCGCCCTGCGGGCGATCGTCGCCGACGCACGCCGACGGCAGGAGAAGGCCGTCATCTTCACGGAACGCCATGAGACCGCCGCGTACCTGTTGGACAACCTGCGCGACCTCGTACCGCCCAAGCGCATTACCTGCATCGTCCAGACCACGAGCGGACGGCACGCGCTCAAGCCAAGCGCCGAGATCCAGCGCTTGATCCGCCAGTTCGCCCCGAAGAGCAACCGAGGCGAAGACGGCGACATCCCCGAGGACCGCTACGACGTGCTGGTCTGCACCGATGCGGCCGCCGAAGGCATCAATCTGCAGGACGCCAGCGTGCTCGTCAACTACGATCTCGCCTGGACGCCCGACGTCATCATCCAGCGGGCCGGGCGGATCATGCGGCTCTGGCACGAGCCCAGGACCATCCGGGTCGACTGCTTCGTGCCGGCCGACGGCCAACCGCGACCCGCGGCCGCGCCGAGCCGGCTTCCGGCAGAGCGGTTGGCCCGGCTCGAGCAGCGCCTCGACAGCGCCGCCCACCTGACGGAACTCAGGCTCCTGCCAAAGGACGTGCAGCAGACTGTCACGCACCTCGCGGAGCTGTCCTCGCTGCGGCTCCTCGAGAACGAGTTGACGGTCGACATCACCTTCCACCCGGACCTCGGCGAGACCACCAAGGTGCTGCACGACTACAGTACCTACCATCAACACAAAGCCTTCGCCGACGACCTACCGGACGACATCGCCACGGCGCGCGTCGTTCCGCACCTGCAGCGCAACCTCGTCATCTCACTCGTCCGGCACGAGGCCGAGGTCGTGCCGATCCTGCTCGATCCAGCGACCGGTGAGGCCGAAGAGGTCGCCGACGACCTGGCCCTAAAGCACCTGCGCTGCGACGAAGACGAGCCGCTCGCGTTCCTGGATCCTGGAACGGTCGAGAAGCTCCGGCACCGGGCCGTCAGCGCATGGCGCGCGAAGCGACGGCTGCCGCCGGAGGCGAAGGTCGAGCATGTGTGTAGTTGCGTCTTGATGAGCCGTGAGGCGCCGAGTGGATTGGTGGGACGCGCGTGAGGTTCGCGGTCGCTCCCACACCCGAGAGGAGATCTGAGATGGCGAAGTTCGGCCGAGGCTTGAACCGAGAGATCGTCGCCGCCGTCAACCGCGGCGAGCTGCGCGAGCCATTGACGGTCAACAGTGTGCGGCGACTGGCGGAGCTACGGGGATACAAGCCGACGGAGAGCCACATCATGGTGGCGCTGGCGAACGCCGCCAGTGACAGCCACAGCCCTACGTACCGGAAGTACTTCCGTTCCCTGGGACGGGGTCAGTACCAAGTGCGAGACGAGTATCGAGGGCCGGCCTGGCGGTGACGCGACCTGAATCGCACGGTGCACAGGGCGCAGGGATCTACGGCCGCGGGCTCTCGTAAGGAAGCATCTCCCGGCACTTTGGATAGTTCGGGCACCCGTAGAAGCGCTCACCTCTGCGTTCGCCCCGCCCCGCCGTACGTTCGACCATCGGCACGCCGCACTTCGGGCACAAGGGGACCGCTCCCGCAGCGACCGGCTCGGGTACGCTATGCCCGGGGGCCTCGCGTTTCAGACCGGGCTGCGCGCCTTCGTCGCCCCCGAGGTACGGCGCGAGCGCCAATGTCAGTTCCGCGAGGGAGTACCCGGAGCGCACGGGCAAATGCATCAGCGGAAGCCCGGCCACCCTGAACACCTCATCGACGAATCCGTCACGCTCCTGGCGACTGGATCGCTCGTGGCTGCGATCGTCCAGCTCGACGCCGACGAGGGGCCGCATGGTCTCCCGATTACACAGGAGGAAGTCCACGTGCTTCTGAGAGGGTGTGAACCAACTATACGGGTTGGGGGATCTCCGTGGTGACACGCCGCAGCAGCCGACGCCCTTCAGCCAGC
>ERZ869909.1078-NODE-1078-length-24349-cov-7.287739_pt1 | contig 24349 bp, 15 predicted proteins | sample MGYA00520892_ERZ869909 | MGnify/ENA primary metagenome ERZ869909 (study PRJEB32215, sample SAMEA104723947) | bioreactor metagenome | biome: bioreactor; feature: anaerobic bioreactor; material: water | place: China | collected 2015-03-12 ... | reverse complement strand
CTCGGCGCGCGCAGCCGCGACATCGGCGAGCACGGCCAAGGTGGCCGGCTTCCAGTACACGATGGGGGGCCGGGTGGCCAACATACAGGCGTGCATCTTCATGGCGCTGTGCTCGACGATCGCACCGAGCGCCTCGAGGTCGCGGCGCTCGAGCGCATCTTGGGCCCCGTCGAGGTCGGCCTCGGAGGTCTCGACCCAAGACCCGTAGTAGGGCGACGTTTCGCGGCACCTTTGCATGCCCTCGGTCGAGCCGATCGACTTGGCGCCGCGGGTGGTCTGGACCACCACGAGACGCAACGGCCAGCTCGCGGCGGAGCGAATGGGGCGTGCAAGGCAGTCGGAGCCGTCGGGAGCCTGGCCGCGATTGAGGCGAACGAACCCACCCCAAATCGAGCGCGCCGCGCTACCAGATCCCATCCGCGACCACGCCGACAGCACCGTGGCGTCGGCCTGGAGCTCGAGCGCGGCGGCGGCCGCGACGGTGAGCGCCGCAAAGCCGCTGGCCGAGCTGGCCAGCCCCGCCGCGGTGGGCAGGTGGTTGGTGGAGGTGACGCTGCACCGGGGGCGTGGACCCGTGCGGCCGGCGAGCCGCCACACGCGATCGAGGTGCGCCACCACCTTGGTCCCCGCACCCGAGGCGGTGAGAACCACGCCGTCGAGCTCGAAGTGATCGGCGTCGGCCGGTCGCACCTCGGTCTGCGTCCACAGGGCGTCGAGCGTCATCGCCAGCGAGCCGACCGCCGGCAGGTTGAGCGCAGGATCGACGTCGGTGCGCTTCCCCCAGTACTTGACCAGGGCGATGTTCGAGTGAGCGATGGCGCGTGCTGTCTTCATGGGGAGAGCCGGACCGAGAGCGGTTCGTACCCGCGTTCTCGAAAGGCGTCGAGAAGGAGCGCCGGGTCAGCAGGGGGCAGGGCAAGAATGCAGCCTCCACCCCCCGCACCGGTGAGCTTTGCCCCCCGTGCACCGGCTGCTCGTGCGATGGAGCACAGCTCATCGAGGATCGGCGATGACACGTCGAGCGCCCCGAGGAGGTGATGCACCACATTCATGATCTCGCCCAACTGGTCGAGATCATTCGCCGAAATGGACTCGATGGCCGACGTGACCGCGCGCCCGAAGAGCTCGAGCAGGGGCCGCGTGATCATGGGCAATCGGTCGTGACGGGCGCGGACCTTGGCCACCTGATCGGCGGTGGAGCGGGGAACGCGGCTGGGCACGAGGACCAGCGGAAGCGGCGCGGCGAGGGGAATCGGCTCGACCGGCTGGCCTCGCACATAGCGCACCAGCCCCCCTCGCGCGCCTCGGCGACCTGCTCGACGAGCTGAACGACCTCTACGAGCGCCTGTCGGACGTGTCGGTGTTCCTCACCGGCTTCACGTCGGTGGACGCCTTCGACGACGCGGCGCAGGCCGAGAGCTCCACCTTCCGCCGGCTCACGGCGCGGCTCGCGCCGATCGACGCGCGCGTGGCCGCCTGGATCGGGCGCCTCGACCTGGACGCCGTCGTCGCCGCGGACGAGCGCGCGGCGGCCCACGCCCACTTCCTGCGGCGCCAGCGCGACCGCGCGCGGCACCTCATGAGCGACGCCGAGGAGGCCCTCGCGGGCGCGCTCGCGCCGAGCGGCGGCGACGCCTGGGGCAAGCTGCACGCCGACCTCGCCGGCAAGGCGACGGTGAGCCTGACGCTGCCGGGCGCCCCCGCGCCCGAGGAGGCCGGCCTGGCGCGCCTCGCGGTGCTGCAGGGCGAGGGCGACCGCGGCGTGCGCGCCGCCGCCTACCGCGCGGAAGGCGAGCTGCTCGAGACGCACGCGGTGGCGATCGCCGCCGCCATGAACGGCGTGAAGGGCGAGGGCGGCACGCTGGCGCAGCGGCGCGGCTGGGCCGAGCCGCTCGACGAGGCGCTGTTCGCCAACGGCATCGACCGCGCCGCGCTCGACGCGCTGCGCACCGCGGTGGAGGCCGCCTTCCCCGCCATGCGCCGCTACTTCGCCGCCAAGGCCCGCTTCCTGGGCCTCGAGCGGCTCGCCTGGTACGACCGCCTCGCGCCCGTGCAGGTGGGCGAGGTGCGCTCCTTCAGCTGGGCCGAGGCGCAGGCGTTCGTGCACGAGCGCTTCGCGGGCTTCTCGCCGGCGCTGGCCGCGCTCGCCGCGCGCGCCTTCGACGAGGGCTGGGTCGACGTGCTGCCGCGCAAGGGCAAACGCAACGGCGCCTTCTGCATGGGCACGCCCGGCCGCCGCGAGTCGCGCGTCATGCTGAACTTCGGCGGGCGCCTCGACGACGTCTTCACGCTCGCGCACGAGCTCGGCCACGCGTTCCACAACGACGCCGCCTTCCGCGCCGGCCGCCGGCCGCTGCAGCAGGGCACGCCCATGACGCTGGCCGAGACCGCCTCGATCTTCTGCGAGACGCTGGTGACGCAGGCGCTGCTGGCCGAGGCCGACGACGCCACCCGCCTGGCGGTGCTGGAGCAGGACCTGCGCACGGCCGCCGCGCTGGTCGTCGACATCGACAGCCGCTTCCGCTTCGAGCGCGCGGTGTTCGAGCGCCGGGCGCAGCGCGAGCTGTCGGTCGCCGAGCTCGACGCCCTCATGCTCGAGGCGCAGGACGCCACCTACGGGGAGGCGCTCGACCCGGCCGCGCGCCAGCCGCGCGCGTGGGCCAGCAAGCCCCACTACTACTCGGCGCGGCGCGCGTTCTACAACTTCCCCTACACCTTCGGCTACCTCTTCGGCCTGGGCGTGTACGCCCGCTACGAGGCCGAGGGCGACGCCTTCGCGGCGCGCTACGAGGCGCTGCTGTCGCGCACCGGCATGGCGAGCGTCGCCGACCTGGGCCGCGAGTTCGGCATCGACGTCGCGTCGGAGGCCTTCTGGCGCGGCGCGCTCGGGGTGGCCGAGCGGCGCGTCGACGACTACGAGCGCCTGATCGCGGCGCACGCGAGCGCCTGAGGAGGACGTCATGGACACCCGTCGTCTGTTCGACCTGAGCGGCCGGCACGCGCTGGTGATCGGCGCCGGTTCCGGCATCGGCGCCGCCGTGGCCGAGGGTTTGGCCGGTGCGGGCGCCAGCGTCGCGTGCGCCGACGTGGTCCCGGCGGCCGCCGAGGCGACCGCCGCGGCGATCGCGGCCGCGGGCCGCATGGCCACCGCCCACGCGCTCGACCTGCGCGACGAGGCGGCGGTCGACGCGCTGGTGGCGGCGCAGGGCGCGCTCGACGTGCTCGTGTGCACGCCCGCCATCAACGTGCGCAAGCCGCTGCTGGAGATGAGCGGCGAGGAGTTCTCGCGCGTCATCGACCTGAACCTGAAGGGCAGCTTCCACGCGCTGCGCGCCGGCGGTCGGCGCATGGCGGCGGCCGGGCGCGGGTCGATCATCCTCTTCTCCAGCATCCGGGCGCTCACCGTCGAGCCCGGCCAGGGCGTGTACGCCGCCACCAAGGCGGGCGCCCTGCAGATGATCCGTGCGCTGGCGGCCGAGCTGGGCCCGCGCGGCGTGCGCGCCAACGCCATCGCCCCCGGCGTGGTGGAGACGCCCCTCACGGCGCCGATCAAGGCGAAGCCCGAGTGGTACCGCGCGTACGCTGAGAAGTCGGCGCTGCGCCGCTGGGCGCAGCCGAGCGAGATGGTCGGGCCGGCCGTGTACCTGGCGTCGGACGCCAGCTCCTACGTCACCGGCACCCTCACGATCGTGGACGGCGGCTGGACCGCGGTCGACGGCCGCTTCGACCCGCCCCTGTGACCCGCGACGCCGCGGACGCCGCCGCGGAGGTCGCCGCCCTGGCCGAGACCGCGGCGGCCGCCGTCGACGCCGACGAGGTGCTGCGCCGCACCGTCGAGCTGGTGCGCATCCGCAGCGTGTTCGACGCCGACACGCTGGCGACCGAGGCGGAGGCCGCCGCCTGGGTGGCCGCCGAGCTGCGCGCGCTCGGCCTGCGCGTGACCGTCGACGAGGTGGCGCCCGGGCGGCCCAACGTGATCGCCGACTGGGCCGGCGCCGCCTTCGACCCGGCGCGCCACCGCACCCTCATGCTCGAGGGCCACACGGACGTGGTGACCGAGGGCGACCGCGCGCGTTGGACGCGCGACCCGTACGGCGCCGAGCTGGCCGACGACCCGCGCGGCGGCACGCGCCTGTACGGGCGCGGCAGCGCCGACATGAAGGCCGGCGTGGCCGCCGCCATCGAGGCGGTGGCCGCCCTGCGGCGCGCCGCCCCGGACCTGCCCGGCCGCGTGCGGCTGGGCATCGTGGTCGACGAGGAGGGCCTGATGCTGGGCATCAAGCGCTTCGTCGCCGCGGGGTACGCCGACGACGTCGACGGCGCCATCGTGTGCGAGCCCGAGGAGCTCGAGCTGTGCCTGCACCAGAAGGGGGCGATGCGGCTGCACGTGCACGCCCGCGGGGTGATGGCGCACGGCGCGATGCCCTACGCGGGCGTGAACCCGATCACCGGGCTGCAGCGCTTCCTGGCCGCGGTGGAGGCGCTGCAGGCCGTGGAGCAGGCGCGGGTGGGCGAGCACGCGTTCCTGGGCAAGCCGTGGCTCACGCCCACGATCGTGCGCGCGCCGGTGCAGGGCGAGGCGCAGCACAACGTGATGCCCGACACGGCGTACGCGGCGCTCGACGTGCGCACGGTGCCCGGGCAGGACCACGAGGCCCTGTTCGGCCGCCTGCGCGCCGAGGCCGACGCGGTGGCGCGCGGCCTGCCGGGGCTGCGGCTCGAGCTGGACTGGTTCGAGAGCCGCCCCTGGACCGAGACGCCGCCCGACGACCCGCTGGTGCGCGCCCTGGAGGAGGCGTACCCGCAGGTCCTGGGGACGCCGCCGCGCTACGGCGGCGTGCCGGGCGCCACCGACGGCACCTTCCTGCACGCGGCGGGCGTGCCGATCGTCACCGTCGGGCCGGGCGACCGCACCATCCCGCACCAGGTGGACGAGTTCGTGCGGGTCGAGGAGGCCGTGTCGGCCGCGAGGCTGTACGCGGCGGCCGCCGTCCGGTACCTTATGGCCACCCCACCGGCCGACGGCCCTCGCGCGCGGCGCGACCGCGCATGAGCCGCCCGGAGGCCCCACCACGGGAGGTACCCATGCCGCGTCCGACCTGGCTCGTCGCGCTCCTGGCCGCCTCGCTGCTCGCGGGCCTGGCGCTCGCGCAGGACCCGCCGCCGGTGCGCGGTGGCAGCGTCACGGTAGCGATCTCCGCCGACCCGCCCGGGTGGGACCCCACCCTCTCCACCTCGCAGGAGATCGCGCGGGTCACCTACGGCAACGTCTACGAGGGGCTGGTGCGCTTCGACCGCCACGGCGCCATCGTGCCGGCGCTGGCCACCGGCTGGCAGGTGTCCGACGACGGCCTCGTCTGGACGTTCAACCTGCGCGACGGCGTGCGCTTCCACGACGGCAGCCCGCTGACGGTGGACGACGTGCTGGCGAAGTTCGAGCGCGCCCGCGACCCCGACAGCGGCCACGTGAACACCGGCTACTACGCGCCGGTGGTCGACGTGCGCGCGCCCGACGAGCGCACCATCGTGTTCGAGCTCTCGACCCCCAGCCGCAGCCTGCTGTACAACCTGGCGCGGCCCGACGCCATCGTCTACCCCGCCGCCCTGCAGGCCACCCAGCGCAGCCAGCCGGTCGGCACCGGGCCCTTCCGTTTCGCCCGCTACGTCGAGGGCAGCGAGGTGCGCCTCGAGCGCTTCGCCGACTACTGGAACCCGGAGCTCCCCTACCTCGACGCCGCCACCTTCCGCATCATGAGCGACGCCAACGCCCGCGTCGCCGCGCTCCTGGCGGGCGACATCGACCTGATCGGCGCGGCCGTGCCGCCCGAGCAGGTGCGCGTGCTGCGGGCGAACCCGGCCCTGAAGGTGGCGAGCGGCACCGCCACCGCCGAGGTCACCGTGGCCATGAACAACGGCCGCGCGCCCTTCGACGACCTGCGCGTCCGCCAGGCCATCACCCACGCCATCGACAAGGAGGCCATCGTGCAGGGCGCCTTCTTCGGTCAGGGCACGGTGATCGGCACGCACATGAGCCCCTCCGAGGCGTACTACGTCGACCTGACGGACACCTACCCCTTCGACCCGGCGCGCGCCCGCGCGCTGCTGGCGGACGCGGGCTACGCCGGGGGCCTCAGCTTCGACTTCGAGCTGCCCGAGCCGTACGCGATCGAGCGCCGCACCGGCGAGATCATCGCGCAGCAGCTGCGCGAGGTGGGCATCACGGTGAACCTCTCGGTGGTCGAGTGGGGCACGTGGATCCAGCGCATCTTCCTGGCGGCCGACTACGACATGACGATCATCGGCCACTCGGAGCCGCGCGACATCAACATCTACGCGAACCCCGATTACTACTACCGCTACGACAACCCGCGCATCGCCGAGCTGCTCGCCGAGGCCGAGGCGGCCCCCACGGCCGAGGCCGAGACGGCCGCCTACCAGGAGATCGCCCGCATCATCGCGGAGGACGCCGTGAACGTCTGGGTGTTCAGCCCGGCCAACACCGTCGCCGCCCGCGCCGACCTCTACGGCTTCTGGACCGACCAGCCCACCCCCGCGATCGACCTGACGCAGGTGTACCGGGCCCCCTGACGCCCGCCGCAGCGCCGCGGACCGCGCGCGACGCCCGGGCGACCGAGCCCGCCCCCCGACCCATGCAACGCTTCCTCGTCCGCCGCCTCCTCACCACGCTCGTGAGCCTCGTGCTCGCGAGCGTGGTCGTCTTCGGGGCGGTGCTGGCGGTGCCCGGCGACCCCGCCGCCGTGATCCTCGGCATGAACGCCGCGCCCGAGGCCCTGAGCGCCCTGCGCCAGCAGCTCGGCCTCGACGTTCCTGCCCCGCTGCGCTACCTGCAGTGGCTCGGCGGCGTGCTGCGCGGCGACCTGGGCGAGTCGATCCAGTACCAGCGGCCGGTGGCGCGGCTCATCGGCGACCGCCTGGGCGTCTCCGTCCCCCTGACGCTGGCGGCGGCGCTGCTGGCGACGCTCGTGGCGGTGCCCGTGGGCATCCTCACGGCGCTGAAGCGCGGCACCGCGTGGGACCCGCTCATCGTGCTGGCGTCGCAGCTCGGCGCCGCCATCCCGTCGTTCTGGCTCGGGCTGCTGCTGATCCTGGTGTTCGCCGTGGGGCTCGGCTGGCTGCCGTCGGGCGGCTTCCCCGGCTGGGACGTGAGCGTCGGCCGCTCGCTGCGCGCGCTGGCGCTGCCGGTGCTGGCGCTCGGCCTCGGCCAGGCGGCGGTGATGACGCGCATGACGCGCGCCGCGATGCTCGACGTGCTGTCGCAGGACTTCGTCCGCACCGCCCGCGCCAAGGGCCTCGCGCACCGCTCCGTGGTCGGCAAGCACGCGCTGCGCAACGCGCTCGTCACGCTCGTCACGGTGCTCGGCCTGACGCTCGTGAACGTGTTCGTCGGCGCCATCGTGATCGAGCAGGTGTTCTCGCTGCCCGGCATCGGGCGGCTGGCGCTCACCGCCATCGGCAACCGCGACTACCCGCTGGTGCAGGGCGTGGTGCTGCTGTACGCCAGCGCCATCGTCCTCATGTCGTTCCTGGTCGACCTCTCCTACGGCTGGCTCGACCCGCGGATCCGCTACGCATGAGGCGCCGCCGTCCCCCCCTGAACCTGCTCCTCGGCGGCGGCCTGGTGGGCCTGGTGGTGGCGGCCGCGCTCGTGTCGTTCGTGTGGCTGCCGCACGACCCGCAGCGGCTGAACTTCGCCGCGCAGCTCTCCGGCCCCAGCGCGGCGCACTGGTTCGGCACCGACCACTTCGGCCGCGACCTCTTCGCGCGCGTGCTGGTGGGCGCGCGCTCCACCCTCCTGGTGGGCGCCATCGCCGTCGGCATCGCGCTGTCGCTCGGCGCGCTGGTGGGGGCCGTCGCCGGCTGGGCGGGCGGCTGGGCCGACGAGGCGATCATGCGCCTGGTCGACGTGCTGTACGCCTTCCCCGCCATCCTCATGGCGCTGCTGCTGGCGGCCGTGTTCCGCCCCGGCACCGTGACCGCCATGGTGGCGATCGGCCTGGCGACCGTGCCGATCTTCGCTCGGCTCATGCGCGCCTCGGTGGTGTCGCTGCGCGAGCGCGACTACGTGGAGGCCGGCCGCGCGCTCGGCGCCGGCGACGCCCGCCTGCTGCGCGTCCACGTGCTGCCCGGCGCCGCCTCGCCGCTGGTGGTGCAGGCGTCGCTGTCGCTGGCGGTGGCGGTGCTGGCCGAAGCCGCGCTGTCGTTCCTGGGGCTCGGCACGCCGCCCGACGTGCCCTCGTGGGGCAACATGCTGCGCGAGGCGCAGGGCTTCATGATGCTCTCCCCCTGGGCCGCCCTGGCGCCCGGCCTGGCGATCGTGGCCACCGTCCTCGGCTGGAGCCTGCTGGGCGACGGCCTGCGCGACGCGCTCGACCCGACCACGCGGGGGTAGGCGGCCGCGTCCGCGGCCGCGCGGGGACCCCCGCCCGTGGACCCGCCCAAGCCCCGTCGTTACCCTCGCTCCATGACCCGCCCCCGCGACCGCGCCGCGACCCTCCGCCTGGTCGTCTGGCCCATCCTGGTCGTCCTCGCGTTCGTGCAGGCGTACGCCCTGCTGCACGAGGGCGGGCACGCGCTGGCGGCGATGGCCGTGGGCGGCACGGTGCGAACCGTCGACGCGCGCTCGTGGTCCCCCCGACCGCACGCCGCCTACGACCTGCCGGGCGCCACCGACGGCCAGCGCGCCTTCGTCACCGCCGCCGGCGCCCTCCTGCCGCTGGCGATCTGGGCCGCGCTGGTGGCGGTCCTGCCGCGCGCCCTGCCGCCCACGCTCGCGCTCGCGCGCACCTTCGTGTCGCTCGGCATGCTCGCCGGACTGCTGCCCTGGATGGTGCTGCCGTGGCGCGCCATGCACGCGTCCGCGCCCGGCGACGACGTCGTGCGCTTCACCCAGACGAGCGGCTGGCCACCCGCCGCCGTCGCCGCCGCGGCCCTCGCGCTGATGGTCGGCGGACTCGCGCTGCTCTGGCGCCGCGCGGGCGGTGTCGCGCAGTTGCGCGAACTCCGCGCGATGCGCACGCTCGACGTGTCACCCCGCGCGGTCGCCTGGCCCGCCGGCACCTTCGTCGCGGGCGTGGCGCTCGCCCTGGCGCTGTACGCCGCCCTGCCGAGCGCCGCCGCGGCGGCCGGCGACGGGGTCCCGGCGCCGCCGGATCACCCCTCCATCGCGGACGTGGAGCTCGCCGGCGGCGCGTTCGACGGCGCCTTCGGCACGGGCGTGGCCGGGTCCGCTCCGGTGCGCCTGTACCTGGGCTTCGAGGACGTCGCCGGTGGCCCCATCCGCATCGCGCTGACCGACGCCCACGGGCAGGAGCACGTCCTCGCCAGCTTCGGCGCCGGGACGACCATGGGCGTCGCGGCGAGCCGGCCGACGCTGCAGCTGCCGGCCGGGCCGTGGGCCATGACGCTCACCACCGCCGAGGGGACGGTCGGGCGGTTCCGGGCGTGGGTGGACGCGCCACCGTGACCGACCGGCAGCGCCGGCGCCGCGGCGGGGCCTAACCCAGGAAGCGACGCAGCAGCGCCGCGCGCAGCACGAGGTCCGAGACGGCCGCCGAGTCGCCCTTCGCCAGCGCCTCCCGGATCGCCCGCACCACCGCGAGGTGCTCGGGGTGCGGCGCGGCCTCGAGCCCGTGCGCCGCGAGCGCGCCGCGCAGCGCGTCGGTCATGAGCGGACCGGCGGGATCGGCGTACGCCACCGCCTCGCGGACCTTCGCGCGGAACGACGGGTACACCTCCCGCAGGTACGCGACGTCCTCCGCCGTGAGCGACTCGAGCGCCAGGAGCTCGGGCGGCAGGCCGAGCGAGTAGAGCGCGCAGGTGAACGAGATCGCGCGCGGGAGCGTCACGCCGTCCAGGTCGCGGGCGTAACCGAACAGGCCGATGTGGAGCTTGCGGGCGCGGCGGGCCGGCACGCGCTTGGCGACCTGGTTGATCGCCGGCGCGAGCTCGGGCACGCGCCGCCGGTACGCGGCGCTGAAGCGGTCGATGATCGCACGCGCGCGCTCGACGTCGATGGGCGCGGCGGGTCCGATCCGCCGCTCGCGCAGGTACCCGCACGCGGCGCGCACCTCGTCCACCGGGTTGTCGAACTTGAACGCGGACTGGATGGAGAAGGTCACGACGCTGGGGTACTCGTCGCCGACCCGCTCCGCGGTCCTCGGCGACAGGCCGCCGCGGAACGGCGCCGAGCCCAGGCCCATGATCGGGTGGATCCGCACGCCGGTGCGGTTCGCGAGGTCGTGCAGCCGCGCGAGGGCGATCTTGTTGGCCAGCGCCGCGGACACGAGGCCGTAGTTCATGGCGGTGTCGGAGCGGGCGAGGAAGACGCGCTGGTCCGCGATCGGCTTGTCGGCCAGGTACTCCGCGAGGATGGCATCGGCGCGGAGCATGGTGGGCACGTCCTCGAACAGCGGGATCACCTGGATCCGAGGCGGCCGGAAGTCGCCGATCCACTCGGCGATCGTGATGTCGTCCGCCCGCAACCGCTCCTTCTGGCGGGCGACGATGTGGTCGGCGTAGTAGCGGTAGACGCGGTCGATGGAGCGCGCCGACGTCGTCATCGGCAGGATGACCTCGAAGATGGGCGGCACGTCGCGGCCGTAGAACAGGTTGGCGGCGTCGAACGACCGGGGGATGCTCTCGAGGGTCTCGAGGAGGATCTTCGCCTCCGCCTTCTCCACCGCCGGGTTCGGGGCCCGCAGCGTGATGCGCAGCTCCTCGCCGAGCACGTGGTCGCGGAAGTACTCGGGGTAGAACGACAGCAGCTTCTTGACGACGTAGGTGTCGATCTCCTTGCCCTCGACGTCCCACATCTGCTCGTCGCAACCGAGGTGCGAGAACGCGTAGTACGCCTCGCGGATCTCGTCCTCGCCGGCCAGGACCGACGAGGTGGCGAAGAACGGCACCGACGCGTTGTCGGGATGCTGGGTGCTCATGCAGCGGGTGATGTTCACGGATGCCCTCGATCGCCGGCGAAGCGCCGACCGCCTGCGCCGCCCGCTCGCCGGCGACGGCGATCGAGCAGGGTCAGGCGCAGGCGATCGTACGACGGCCGCCGCGCACCGACCCCGCGCGTACGCACGTCACGGACCCGGCGTCGGCGAGACCCCGAGGGTTCCGGCGCCCGTCGCTACATCCTCGGATCCAACGCGTCCCGCAAAGCATCGCCCAACAAGTTGAAGCCCAGCACGACGAACATGATCGCCAGACCCGGGAAGGTGGCCACGTGCGGCGCCACGGCCAGGTACTCGCGGCCGCGGGCGAGCATGAGGCCCCACTCGGGCTGCGGCGGCCGCGCGCCCAGGCCGAGGAAGCCGAGGCCGGCGGCGAAGAGGATGGCGGTGGCCATCTGCAGGCTCGACTGCACGATGATCGGCGCCATGACGTTGGGGATCACGTGGCGGCCGAGCGTCGACAGGCGGCGCCGGCCGAGCGCGGCGGCGGCCTCGACGTACTCGCGGTTCTTCACCTGCAGGACCGAACCGCGGACCAAGCGGGCGTAGATGGGGACCGACGCCACCCCCACCGCGATCATCACGTTCGTGAGGCCGGTGCCGAAGGTGGCCACCAGCACGATCGCCAGCAGGATCCCGGGGAACGCCAGCAGCGTGTCGATCACCCGCTGCACGACCATGTCGGTGCCGCCGCCGAGGAAGCCGGAGATGGCGCCCGCCGGCACCCCGATGCCGACGCCGATGGCGATGGAGATCAGCCCGATGAACATCGAGATCCATGCCCCGTGGATGAGGCGCGACAGCAGGTCGCGGCCCTGCTCGTCGGTGCCGAGGAGGTAGAAACGCGTCGGGCCGTCGACGCCGAACAGGCGCAGGTCGCTCTTGATCAGGCCGAAGAACCACGTCCACTGGGTGCCGCGGACGAACAGCCGCACCGGATGCGCCACGCTCTCGTCCACGCGGACGCCGGCCGTCGGCGAGCGGGTGACCGGGTGGACCCAGATGCCCCACTGGCCGTCGGGACCGCGCAGCTTCACGCCCACGCCGGGCGGCACGTAGGTGGTGCGCAGGTTCTGCTCGGTGGGCGAGTACGGCGCCAGGAACGGCGCGAACAGGACCACCAGGAGGAAGAAGCCGATCACGATCATGCCGAAGACGGCGACGGGGTTGCGCAGCAGGCGGCGCCGCCAACGCGGACCCGCGGGCGACCGCGGCGCGACGCTACCGGCAGCGTTCGGCTGCGCCGTCGGGGCGCCGGTCTTGGACTCACTCATAGCGGATCCTCGGGTCGATGAAGCCGTAGACGAGGTCGACGAACAGGTTCACGAAGATGAACGAGACGGCGATCAGCAGCACCGACCCCTGCACCACCGGGTAGTCGCGCGCGCGGATGGAGTCGACCAGCAGGCGACCGATGCCGGGCCAGGAGAACACCGTCTCGGTGATGACGGCGCCCGCGAGCAGCGCGCCGAACTGCAGGCCCACGACCGTCACCACGGGCACCAGGGCGTTGCGCAGCGCGTGCTTCATGACCACGCCGCGACCGAACAGGCCCTTCGCGCGGGCGGTGCGGATGAAGTCCTGGTTCAGCACCTCGAGCATCGACGAGCGCGTCATGCGCGCGATGATGGCCATACTCGACAGGCCCAGCGTGATCGCGGGGAGCACCAGGTGCGTCAACGTGCCGCGGCCGGCCACCGGGAACCAACCGAGCTGGACCGAGAAGATCAGGATCGCGAGCAGCCCGAACCAGAACACCGGCATCGACACGCCGATCAGCGCGCCGATCATGACCGCGAGGTCGAACGGGCTGTTCGGCCGCAGCGCCGCCAGGATGCCCGCGGGGATCCCGAACAGGAGCGCCACGAAGATGGCGCCGAGCGCGAGCTCGATGGTGTTCGGGAAGTAGCTGGCGAGGTCCGCGGTGACGGCGCGGTTCGTGCGCGTCGACATGCCCAGGTCACCCTGGGCCACACCGACCACGAACCGGTAGAACTGAACGTGCTGCGGTTCGTTCAGGCCGAAGCGCTCGCGGATCAGCTCGATCGTCGCGCGGTCGGCGAACTCGCCGGCCAGCAGCTGCGCCGGGTCGCCGGGCGCGAACCGCACCATCGCGAACACGATGATCATGACCCCCAGCACGGAGGGGAACGCGATGAGGATGCGCCGGAGGGTGTACTGGAGCAAGTGGGTACCTCGGTCGTGGACGGTCGGGTGGGGGCGCGCCGTCCGCCCGGCTCGGCCGGATCGCGCCGTGGAAGATAGGTCGCGTCAGATAGGGGCTGGTGCGCCCCTCACGGGGCGCACCAGCAGGAAGGCGAAGGCGCTCAGCGCAGGCTGGCTCCGTGCGCCAGGTAGCGCTCGGTGGGGTGGATGATGAGCCCGACGACGTTGTCGCGGACGGCGACGAGCTGGGTCTCGCTGTGGAGGAACAGCCAGGCGGCCTCGTCCCAGATGATCTGCATGGCCTCTTCGTAGACGACCTCGCGCAGGATCGGGTTCGGGTTCGTGCGGGCCTGGTCGAGCAGCGCGTCGACGGTCGGGTTCGCGTAGAACGAGCGGTTCGAGCCGGCGGGCACGTGCTGCGTGCTGTGGAACAGCGCGTAGAGGCCGTAGTCGGCGTCGCCGGTGACGGTGCCCCAGCCGAGCATCGCGAAGGGAACCTCGTTCTCTTCCTTCGGCAGGTTCGTCTTGGCGAGGTACGCGGCCCACTCGAGCGTCTCGATCTCGGCGTTGATGCCGACCGCGGCGAGCTGGCTCTGGATGGCTTCGGAGATCTGGATGTCCTGCAGGTAGCGGCCGTTGGGGCTGTACAGCGTGGTGCTGAAGCCGTTCGGGAAACCGGCGTCGGCCAGGAGCTGCTTGGCCTTCTCGGGGTCGTAGTCGTAGTTGCCGACGGGGGTGTAGCCGAACACGCCGGGCGAGACCGGGGCGTCGGACACGCGCACGGCACCGCCGACGACGAACTCGGCGATCTCTTCCTTGTCGACGGCGTAGTTGATCGCCTGGCGGACGCGGACGTCGGTGAAGGGCTCCATCGTGTGGTTGAAGTAGATGTAGATCGTGCGCACGCTGGAGACGTTCTCGACGGTCACGTTCGGGTTGGCGTTCAGGCGGGCGACGTCCTGCGGCGGGACGCGCACGGAGACGTGCGCCTCACCCGTCTCGACGAGCGCCATGCGGGTGGTCGCCTCGGGGACGGCCAGGAAGCGCAGGCCCTCGATGCCGGGCTTCTCGCCCCAGTAGCCCTCGAAGCGCGTCAGGTCGATCGTCTGACCGCGCTCCCAGCTGACGAACTCGAACGGGCCCGTGCCGATCGGCGAGACGTCGAGGTCGAGGCCGGTCTTCACGATCGCCGTCGAGCTGTGCGTCAGGTGCGACAGCAACGGCGCGAACACCGAAGCCAGCTTGAACTCGACCTTGTGGGTGTCGAGGACGTTGACCTCTTCGATGCGGTTCAGCAGGAAGCGGAACGGCGCGGCCGTCTCGGGGGCGAGGAAGCGATCGATGCTCGCCTTCACCTCGTTGGCCGTGAGCGGCGTGCCGTCGTGGAAGGTGACGCCCTGACGGATGTCGAACGTCCAGGTGAGGCCGTCGGCCGACACCGCGTAGTTGGTGGCCAGGAGCGGCACGATGTCGCCGTTGGCCTTGAGTTCGAAGAGGGTCTCGTAGATGTGGCTGTAGACGGTGGCCGACGGGCTGTCGGTCGCCTTGGCGGCGTCGAGCGAGGCGGCGTCGGTGCCCTGAGCGATGATCAGCGTGCCTTGGGCCGCGGACCAGGCCAGGACCCCAACGACCAACAGCATGGCGGTCAGTTTGCGAAACATGCAGTCTCCTCTCGAACGGGGCGGGCGAGTGGCGGTCCATCCGTCTCGTACCGCCGGCCGGGCGCCGGCGATCCGGAAAGACCGCGCGTACTCGCGGCTCAGCCTATGAAAAAGGTCACGTGGGCGTCAACCGGGAACTGACGACCGTGACTGCCGACCGACGCGCCCGACTGCAGCTACGGCGTCGGCTCGGGCTCACCCCAAGACGCCGGTTGCGACCGAGCGTGCAACCCCGATGCAACCGTTGGCTCGCCAGAATGTGGCTCCGCCCTGAAGCGGAGTCGGAGGTCCACATGCGCCGCTCACCAAAACCACGAGCCACACTCGTTACGTCGCATCCTGCATACGACCGCCTTGTTGAAGACGTGCTCCGTGACGCGATGCTCCTAGATGATGGCGGGCCCTCACGGTACCTCGCTCAGGTGGTTCTGGACTACCCTCTGTCATGGGCCCTTAGGCGCCTGACGGATGTGGACAGCACGCTGAGAGCACGAACCCTCGTCGTCACGCAAGCAAGTCATCCCGCCTACCTGGACTGCCTCGGATCCTTCCACGTGTCAGGTGTTGTCGAGACAACCGACGAACCTGCCCTACTGTCCGGGATTTACGCGGCAGCGACTGGGCAACGCTCATACCACTGGAGATCACGACTCACGTACATGGAGCTGCGTGTCACGCGGCAACTGCTGCTTGGACTAGACACGGCCAGCGTTGCAGGGTCACTATCCATTACGACCAAGACCGTCAACGCTCACGTCAGCAACATCCTTGCCAAGTGCGGTGCAGAGAACCGCGCTCAGTACGTAGCCCAACTCCTGACTCCCCAGCCGTAAGGCTAGCTTCCGTCAATCAGCCCCCACTCTTGAGATACGTAGCGAATGCGAGCGGTCACCCAGTCCTTCACTGGATCGGACTCACCGACGATCTCACGGAGGTGAACGAGCAGCTCCATGTCATCCGAGTCGAACCTCCGCAGAAACGTGTAGACGACATCGGGTTCGCTCGACCGGAGGGACGCCTGCCGAACCTGCTCGTGGATCACTGCTCGCATCTCGGCGACTGCCGGGGTGTCGCTGTTCGGCAATAGCGGAGCAACATACAGAGCTAACGCGTCACGAAGCCGCCCAGCCTCAACCAAGTGAACGACATCGGCGTAATCGGACTCCAGCGCGTCGGGAAGGCGGTAGGGATTGGAGGTCACCCTTACAGCGTCGCGAACGCGTGAGACGAGAGCCTTCGTCGTGCTCCCGTTTCCCTTGTCTCCGTACAGGAGGGCGGTCAACTCCTGCAACGACAGCCCGCGAGGGTTCGCCACGAGGATTGCCAGACACTCTGCACTCCGCAACGAAACAGCAACGCCCTCGCCGTCGCGCGAGAGTTGCGGCCGACCGAAGAGGAGCAGTCGAGTTGGCTTACGCTTGCGGCGCAAGAGATCACGGAGTTCGCTTGTGTCATTTCTCGCCGCGTCCAGCAGACGCCAACCGCTCTCCCCCAACCCGTCGAGGCAGTCGGAGCAAGCGTCAAGCGCTCTATGGGCAGCACTCAGATCGCCCTGCCGGACATGAGCACGCGCGAGGGCGATCGACGCCTGAGCTCGACGATGGGCCTCCGCATGGTTCCGTAGCTCGCCAACGACCTTCTGCAGGCACCGAATCGCTGCGACGTCGTCACTGCCCGTGATTGACAGACCATACGCAAGCTCGCCCAGCGACCTGGTCACGGGATCAGCTTCGGCAGAGATCGCTCTCGCCCTCACCCCGATCTTGGTAGCCTCAACGGGCCCCCTCGTCTGCAGAACGACTGGGATCAGGTCCAATGCGGCCACTACGAACAGCTCAATAGGAAGGCTCTCGAGATTGCGCCGGTAGATAGCTTCGGCAGCACGCACATCTCCGGCAACGACCATCCAATCCCCGAGTGTTGATCGCACGGCCTCAGCTGTTGGTCCGCCCAGGTCTGGATCAGACAGTTCTAGTTCGGACACCAACTCTCTAGCGCTCTCAAGGTCACCGACAAGCATGCTGGCGTAACAGCACAGCCCAACGGCCGCAAGTCGCCGGAGCTCATCTCGCGCTCCCAACACCTCGTGTTGATCCACAGCCCATGACGCCCACTCGAAACCCTTCCGATACGCACCAAGACGGATGTGCAGGTTCGCGATGTCGGTTGCTGCCGCTACGACCTGTTCCGCGTCCGCTGCAGCCAACGAGAGCCTCAGGGCCTTCATCAACAGCGGAAGGCCAGTAGATCCGGGGCCTTGCGTCACAAGCGCGAACCCATGCATGCGAAGCGTCAGTGGTGTGCACTTGGCACGAAGCGCTCGCCCCGTCTCCTCCACAAGTTCCGGTCCAGGATACGCTGCGGCATATAGTGCCCTGAGTTCTGGAGCCTCGCTGCGCGCCAGGTAGTCCTCGACGATGGACCGAACCGAACCATGAGTGTTCGATGCGGTCCTTGAAGAGAACCACCAGAACATGAGGTCGTCCGATGACCTCAATACGCTTGGATCAAGCCGCTCGATCTGACGCCCGAGCCTTGTCAGAAGCCCCTCACTAACGTACTGCGGAGCAGCATAGCGAACGATGTCGGGAGCAAGGTTCTGTCCAGACTGAACACACAACTCGAACGCATCGATGTACGCACCTCTGCGAGCCAACGCCATCGTGAGGAACTCAACCGGAACCGGTTCACTCTCATCGGCGTACCCGCAGAAGCCATCCGGCGTCGGCGCCAATAGCCCAGGAAGACCAAGCCGGTCGCGAACAAGGTTCACGTAGGGAACGAACTGACCTCGTGAAGCGACGTAGCACTCGTGAAGAACGTCCGGCGGCAACGCACCGCGTCCGATCTCGAGTGCCTCAGCCTGGCTCACAGTGAACGAACCCTCGTCAAGCAGTACATCAACCGGCTTCGACTCACGCTCGCCGAAACACCAGTATGGCGGCACAACCAGACACACTGAGTAGCCAGCACCCACAAGTCCAACGATCTCCTGAGACGCAGTCCAGTTCATGTGGGCGTTCGTAACGACTGCCAGCGCTTGGTCGGCGACCATCGGGGTTCGAAGTACCGCCGATACGGCTGCAGCAAGAGACGCTCCAGACCGGACAGGGCGGCCAGCGGCGAACCGACCCATCGCCTCAGACAAGCGGTTACCTACCGAAACGGCATCGCCGGCGTCCCTGGGATTAAGGTGGACCCAAAGAAGTGGGGACCCGGCAACCCCCATTTCGTGCAGCACATGATCGAGACCAGACGCTCCATCTAGTCGAGCAACTGCGTAACCACGAAGGCCGTGCAGCAAATCGCGCACACGCGAATACCACTGTCGCCCACTCGCGATCCCTGGAACCACGCGGTACCGCCGAGACATGCTGCCACAGACAGGTCACCGCCACCTATAGCCGATGGGCGAGATCTGGAGCGGCGCAGAGAGATAGAACTAGGGCGAGCGGCGCATGGTCACGACACTCGCCCTGATCGATCACGCATCGATATCGGTTATCGCTGCGAGGCAAACGCTCCAGCGACCGCAAGAATCGCTGCATTGCTAAGGACGAAGAGAACGCCCGCCACGAAAATCCGCTTACCAGTGTTCTTCATCTGTGGACCTCTCCGAGCGGCTCCCACGCCGCCCGCCCTGCCAACATCGCAGCAGGACACCATCGGGTCTCCCAACCCTCAGGTCAAGAACTGAGTGGTTACCCACCCAAGCCTTTGCTGCAGACATTGACTGCAGCACCCACCAAACCCTTCCAACTACCTAACGCTAACCGAACGAGAACGAGGTGCAGATGGCTCCCACCACCTACGCCACAGACACAAGAGTAGTCCAGCCGCCATGCCGCGGTCAACACCGGGCACCCCACGTCCGTCGCATCACTGGGAAGGACCGCATCAAACAGGGTCCTTGACGTCTGCACTCGCGGTCCGCCAGCGGCGGGGGGTGCCACGCTGGCGAAAACCCGACTTCGTCCACTGCCACAACCTCGTGCGGCGCCTCAACATCGGCGGCAGCGGCGTACTTGTGCGTGCCGAGGTACACGCGGCCGGTGAACCACTGCCATCCAAGCACACGCTTGCTCTGACCCGTACGCCGTACCTGACGGCTTTGGGCGCGCCGGCAGTCTCGCACGTGGCATCAGGAGATGGTCGGGTCGGCGACCTCCAGCCGGCCCTCGCGTCTGGCGGCAAGGTCGGAACCCGGGTTGCAGACCAAGCGCCTGGCGGTGCACTTGCGGCTGCTGGTGACGCTCACGACTCCGGAGACCTCCTGTAGCGTCCTTGCACTAGCGCGCTCAGGCACTCCTCCAATAGGCGCCGAGCAGGGCCTTCGCGCAGCCATGATCGCGGCGAACTTCTGAAGGTTTCTTCGCGATCCAACGACACCGATAGTGTGGGGTGCCGGCACGGGTCTTGTCTTCCGCGAGGCGCGGGACCGGTAGGGCGCGGACCGCTTCGACTTTGCCGTCGTGCGTCTTCGGGGTGCCGGTCGCGCGCCCAGAGGCGACGGCGATGGCGGCGGCGCAAGTGTCGATCGGGTCGGTCATGCTGCTCATGCGTCGCGCCTTCCGGTCTGGTCGGTCGACCCCGATGAACGTGAGGCCGGACTCTGCCAAGTGATGTGCGAGTTCGGCGCCGTACGCGCTGGTGCCCCCGATGCCGACGGCGGCGACACTGCCGAAGGTGTCAAGGCGCGGCCAGCTCGCGACCTTCCGATAGCCGCCGGCCGTGGCTGGGTACTCCCGGTCCGCGAGGTGCCGGCAATGCGCGCTGATCACAGCGGCGTGGTGCGCGCGGCTGTGCGTGTCGACGCTGCCACTTGCTTAGCGTATGGCTGTCTTGCACGATGGTCGCGGCCGTCCCCCCGAGCAGGTGTGGGTCTATGCGTGCCGGCTGGGTAGGAGGCAAGGCAGCGATGGGGCTTCTCGACCGTGCTTGGCTGAGTCGCAGTTGCCTGTCCGGTCGCATTCGTGATGGTCCTTATGGACAAGCCGACGAAACACGTGCATGACGTTCAGAGGCCCGGTCAGTAGGTAGGTCAGGCCCCCGCAGGAACGCCACGGCCATCACTAATCTCGGTCGGTAGCGGACTGATCAAGTTGGTCCAGACCGGCAGCGTGCGGATCATGTCAGGTGGCGGAACCGGCGGAGGAAGCACGCCTGCTACCGGGTACAGCAACGTGCCTCCAGACCGGTGGTGCCAACGATGAAGAACCGCTACGACACGTGCGCGCAGAACACCGAGTCGCAGGCACCGCAGCGACGTTGGGCGGCAGTACAGGTGCACCTGGCGCGTCTGGTGCGCGTTCACGCTTGACAACGGAATCGACGTCATGTTCAGCGCGCTCACCACTGTCGTCTCAACAGGCAACCATGAATGCTGAACGCGAAGCCGGAAGGCAATCCCGGCGCCGCGCCACCGTTGACGGGTCCGAGGGGCGTCTTGAGCGCCTCAAGGCCGTCCTCCGTATGCCCCCAGGGACGACGCACCGCATGGCGTGACGACACCAACGCATCGCCAACGACACAACACCGACGCCGACACACTCAACACACCTGGCCCGAAGCTGTGCCACCGGACCCATCCGGGTGCACTATCACGGTCCGTCGACGACCGTTCGGTAGAGCCCATGTAGGCCCTAACAGAAGCATGTTACGCGACTGCGGCTTCATCTCCGGGGCACAAGGTGGTATACGGGGCAGTGATGATCCCGGTACCGAACCTCACGAGGTCGAAGGCGGGCAATCAGCCCGAGCGGAGTCTTGTAGAGGCATCGGCCATTGTGAAGGAGGTAGCACTTAGGTACCCGGGCATCAGGCTCGTTAGCACCATTCAAGGGTTCGTATACTTGCAGCGCTTCGCCGATGGAGTCAAGACGTACTTGGACGTACCGCATCCGACCCCCCAGGATGCGCGTTGGGTTGGCGTTTGCCACTTCCAGTTGTTCGAGGACACTGAAGCGTTGAGCGCGTTCTCTCGCGCCATTGATCTCGGTGAAGAGGCGGCACGCATCAATCTTGCGCACCTCCTGCGCTTCTTGGAGCGCGGCGAGGAGGGTACACGACAGCTTCAGGCCGTGCGCATTGAACTGCTCAACGAGTACGACCGCGTCTTCTACTACCGAATCCACAGTCTGAACGAAGAGAACAACGGCAACCTGCGCGAAGCGCTCCGCTCAGCGGAGGAAGCATGGCGCCGAGTTCAGGGGCTGCCTGAATACGCTCTGCTTGCACCGTCTATTCTCGCCCAGCTTGGCGTCCTTCACAGCCGGATTGGTCGGGCGCAGCGAGCCCTTTGGTTCCTTGAGCGAGCTATACAGATGACATCTGGACTCGATAACCAGAAGGCACGCTTGAGAAGATCCGCAGTCCTCAACCTGCTTGGGCGTCACCACGACGCTACCGTCGAGCTAGATGCTCTCGTCAGCGAAGGCCTACCGGAGAACTTTCTTCCTGAGTTGCACATCAACCGTGGAGAGGTCGCGTGGGCGGCCGGTGACTTGTTCCGGGCTGAAGCGGAGTTTCGGGCTTGCGCTGCCGCTAGCAAGAACAGCCAGGCCGCATACGAGGAGTTCGTTGCGCGCCTATCGCTATGCGCCATCTCCTGCCTGAGCGGTAGCAGCGCGAGACGGTGCGATCAGCTAGAACGTGCAAGGACCCTCATCTCAGATAAGTCAGACAGGTTGAGTTTCCGGTTCCGTGAGATCCACGTGCACACCGTGTCCGGCCGGATGGGTCTTCAGCGCTCGTTGGTTGAGTATGCAGCGCTTGACAACGAGTTCGGGGAGATGGGCCTTCTTCAGGAACAGGCGTATGTCAAGCTCCACCGAGCCGGGTTGGAGTTGGCGTCCGGCCGTGAGGAGCGCGCGAAGGAGCTCCTTGACGAGCTAGTCGGTTTGACTGTCACACTCCAGAACCGCGCGTTCTTGGCTCGCGAGTGGACTACGCAACCGTCTCTTCGAAACCTTGCGCGTCGCACACACCCTTCCCTACTTGCCGGCAGAGAGGCAATCCTCCAACTCCACACCCTCGGCGCCGAGCGCATCGTGCTTGCGGGCAACGACGTCCGCATGCCACTGCGCCGGTCGGCGGAGCTGCTCGCGTACTTCATGGAGCACAAGTCGGCCACGTTCGAGCAGGTGCGGGCCGACCTCTTCCCCGACGAGAAGCAGCGGACCGCCAAGTCGTACTTCCATCAGTTCCGCCATCAGTTGAAGGAGCGCATCGCCGGGTTGGAGATCGCGTACGACCGCGAGACGCGCCACTACCGGCTGCGTTCCGAGATGGACGTCATGTGGGACGTCGCCGACCTCCGCGCCGGCCGCCGGCAGGAGGCGGCGGGGCCGTTCCTGCCGTCGTGCACCAGCGATTGGGCGCTGACGCTCGACCACACGTTGGAGCGCTTCCGGCCCGTGCGTTGATCGCGGGTCGGCCCGACGGGCGCCACCGTGCCGTGGCCGCACCCCGCGGGCCGCGTCCCCGACGCCACGTGTTGCGTGATGCCCCCGCGGCGTGATGTAATGGCCCGTTGCGCCAAGACGCAGGCAATCGAGGAGGACCCCCTTTTCATGGATCAGAAGCCGAACCCGGCCGTGGACGCCCCTGCCCCGGCCACCGACCCGACCCCCGAACCCATCGCTCCCCAGGAACCCACGGAAGCCGCCGAGCAGGGCAACGGCGCTGCTGTGGATGAGGCCCACGTGACCGAGTCCTCCGCTGCGTCCGAGACCGCCCCCGAAGCCTCCGAGGCCCCGGCCGCCGAAGCGCCGGTCGCCGAGGAGGAGCCCCAGCAGCCCGCCGAGGTCGCCGCCAGCGAGCCCGAGGCGCCCGTCGACGTCGAAGCGGAGGCCGCGCCCGAGGCGCCGGCCACCGGCTACGCCGCCATGAGCGACGACGAGATCACCATGGAGGACGTCCTGGCGGCCTCCGACGAGCAGTTGGCCCGCAAGCCGGTACACCGCGGCATGATCACCACCGGCGAGGTCATCATGCTCGCGCAGGACGGCATCGTCGTCGACGTCGGCGCGAAGATCGAGGGCCTGCTGCCCTACAACCAGATCTTCGAGCACGACAGCAACCACGACGAGGCCGCCCAGTACTTCAAGCCGGGCGATCCGATCACGGTGTACGTGGTCCGCTCCGACGTCCCGAACAACACGATCGTGCTGTCCAAGCGCCGCGCCGACGCGGAGCGCGCCTGGAACCTCCTGCAGGAGGTCTTCGAGAAGGAGAAGCCGGTCGAGGTCGAGATCGTCGAGAAGGTCCGCGGCGGCCTGGTCGCCAGCCTCGGCGTGCGCGCCTTCCTGCCGGCCTCGCAGGTCGACATCCGGCGCGTGAACGACCTCAGCCCCTACGTGGGCCTGCGCATGCGCGTGCGGATCATCGAGCTGAACCGCCGCCGCAACCGCGTGATCATCTCGCGCCGCGCCATCCTCGAGGCCGAGCTCGCCGAGCAGAAGGGCGAGACCCTCAAGCACCTCGAACCCGGCTACCGCACGGACGGCGAGGTCGTCGAGATCACCGACTTCGGCGTCTTCGTGAACCTGGGCGGCATCGACGGCCTGGTGCACCGCTCGGAACTCACCCACGGGCGCTTCAACCACCCCCGCGACGTCGTCAAGGTGGGCGACAAGGTCAAGGTCGAGGTCCTCGACATGGACCTCGAGCGCGAGCGCATCAACCTCTCCATGAAGTCGATGCTCCCCAACCCGTGGGAGAACGTGCTGACGAACTACGTGATCGGTCAGCGCGTGGCGGGCAAGGTCACCAACCTGACCCCGTTCGGCGCCTTCGTCGAGATCGAACCCGGCCTCGAGGGCCTCATCCACGTCTCCGAGATGAGCTGGACCAAGCGCGTCCGCCATCCCAAGGAGATCGTGAACGAGGGCGACGAGGTCGAGACGATGATCCTCAAGATCGACACGCAGCAGCAGCGCATCTCGCTCGGCCTGCGTCAGACCCAGCCGGATCCGTGGAGCAGCCTGCCCGACCGCTTCCCGCCCGGCACCGAGGTCACCGGTCCGATCACCGGGATCACCGACTTCGGCGTGTTCATGGAGATCGAAGAGGGCATCGAAGGCCTGGTGCACATCTCCGAGCTCTCCCACGACCACATCGAGGACGTCAACGAGCACTTCAAGCGCGGCGACGAGATCACCGCGGTGATCCTGAACATCGACCCCGTCGAGCAGCGCGCCAGCCTCTCGCGCAAGCGCCTGATGCCGTACACGGCCCAGGCGGGCGGCTTCGACGACTACTCGGGCGGCGCCGCGCGCGGCGCGGGTCCCGGCCAGCGCGGCGGCGCGGGACGTCGTGGCGGTCGCCGCAGCAAGGGCATCGACTACGACTACAGCTACGCGGCGGCCGAGGCCGGCGGCGGCAAGGCGACGACCAAGCTGGGCGACGTCTACGCCGACCTCTTCGCGCAGTTCGGCCTGTCCGACGTGAAGGAAGAGAAGAAGGAAGAGAAGAAGGCCGAGGCGCCCGCGCCCGCCGCGCCGGCCGCAGCCGAAGCCCCGGTGGCCGACGCCGCCCCGGCCGAGCCGG
>ERZ869909.1077-NODE-1077-length-24369-cov-4.112712_pt1 | contig 24369 bp, 25 predicted proteins | sample MGYA00520892_ERZ869909 | MGnify/ENA primary metagenome ERZ869909 (study PRJEB32215, sample SAMEA104723947) | bioreactor metagenome | biome: bioreactor; feature: anaerobic bioreactor; material: water | place: China | collected 2015-03-12 ... | reverse complement strand
CGACCGCGGGAATCTCCGACGGATACTCCACGCGTAGCCACCCGTCCTCCTCGCCATCCACGCGCAGGATCGTCCCCGCCTTCAGCGTGCCGATGCTGTACCACACCGTCGAAGCGCCGCTCCGGAGGGAGGCACCGTCGCGCGTCACCGTCACGAACGCGGACCGTGCCTCTGCGTTGGCCTGCTGGCCCGGGCGGGCCGCCGGCGTGCCGGTTTGGGCCAGCGCGGGGATCCCCGCTCCCAAGCCGACGATGCAACCGATCACCACCCCACGCAGGGGGTTCGATACGCTCAGTCTCCGCTCCGTCGTCACTCGCTGTCCCATCGCTGGTTTCCTTGCCTTGTGCATGCCCGGAGGACCACAATTCAGACCGGTGATGCTTTGACCCCACCCGGCGACCGCCGTACGCTCGCTCGCTCATGCGTAAGTCACTACTAGCGTACCGCGCTCTGCCCCTCGCCGCCGCAAGTCTCGCGATATTCGGACTTGTCGCGTGCTCTACGCCCTTCGAACGCCAGTCCAACGAAGATCTCCGCCGCTCCATCGTCAGCAGCGCCGCCCGCGAGCTCGCCGAGGCACGCCAGTCGCCTCAGGTGCGCACCGTCCGGAGTGTCCCAACGGACCTCGAATTCACCCCCGAGCGCCTCGAGGAACTCCGCAAGATGGCCGGGCCGGAGTCCTACACCGGCGTACTCCCGTCTCTGGGCGAGGATCTCCTCGGCCGGGTCGACGATCACCCCGCCTTCCGCATCACCCTCGAACAGGCCATCGCCGCCACCGTCTCCAACAACCTCGCCGTCCAGATCGCCCGCATCGACCCCGCCGTCGGACAGGCCGGCGTCGTCGCGGCGCAGGCCGCCTTCGACTGGGTCTTTTTCTCCACCTTCGAGTGGGCCATCACCGACCAGCCCTCCGCCGTTCCCGTCATCAACGGCGTCCCCATCGGCGTAGGCGTCTCGCAGAGCCAGACCGTCTCATACTCGACCGGCCTCCGCAAAGCCCTCACCTCCGGCGGCACCTTCTCCGTCTCGCAGGGGCAGGTCTACTCCGACAACTCCACGCCGGGCACCACCATCTTCCCCGACCCCTCCAACTCCGTCTTCGCCAACTTCCGCTTCGAGCAGCCGCTGCTCCGCAACTTCGGCTCCAGCGTCACCCTCGCCGAGGTCCGCATTGCCGAGAACCTCGAACGCGACGCCGTCTACGCGCTCAAGGCCTCGATGATCACCGCCGTCGCCGAGACCGAAGACGCCTACTGGTCACTCGTCGCGGCACACCGCGCCCTCCAGGTCCGCCAGCGTCTCCTCGAACGCGGCATTGAGACACGCGATGTCCTTCGTTCGCGCCTCGGCGTCGATGCGCGACCCGCCGAGTTCTCCGATGCCGTCGCGCGCGTCGAATCGCGACAGGCCGATGTCATCCGCGCCATCAATCAACTCCGCCTCGCCTCCGACCGGCTCAAGCAACTCATCAACGATCCCGAACTCACCGTCGGCTCCGAAACGCTCCTGCTGCCCATGGACGATCCCGTCGAGGAGCCGTTCTCCTTCTCGCTCGCGGACCTGCTCTCGCAATCCATCTCGTACCGACCCGAAATCCAGCGCGCCATCCTCGCCATCGATAACGCCTCCATCCGCCAGACCGTCGCCGACAACGCGCGCCTCCCCCGCCTCGACTTCGCCATCGAAACCACGCTCCGCGGCCTCGATCGCTCCGTCGGCGATGCCTACGAGGACCTCGTCGACTCACGCTTCATGAACTGGCTCATGACCCTCGCGTTCGAGCAGCCCATCGGCAACCGCGCCGCCGAGGCCGGCTTCCGCGCACGACAGCTCCAGCGCCTCCAGGAAACCCTCCGCTACCGCCAGGCCGTCCAGAACATCGTCTTCGATCTCAAGACCGTCCTCCGCAACCTCGAAACCAACTACAAGCTCATCCAGCAGACACGCACGAGCCGTCTCGCCGCCGCGGAAAACCTCCGCACCCTCCTCGTCCTTGAGCGCACCATCGCGACACTCAGCCCCGACTTCCTCAATCTCAAGCTCAACCGCCAGGAGGCGCTCGCGCTGGCCGAACTCGAAGAGATCCAGGCCCTCGTGGAGTACAACTCCGCGCTCGCCGACCTCTACCGCGCCACAGGCACCGCACTCGAACGCAACGGCATCCGCTTCATCATCCCCGATGCGGGCGAATTGCAACGCTCCGCACACGACTGATGAACGCCTCCGCTGATCTCGACCGCGCGGTCGCCCTCCTCAACGCCGGTGAGTGCATCGGCATCCCCACCGAAACCGTCTACGGCCTCGCCGCCGATGCCACCAACCCCGCCGCCGTCGCGCGCGTCTTCGCCCTCAAGCAGCGCCCCGCCCACAACCCACTCATCGTCCATGTCACCGATGCCGACATGGCCCGACCGCTCGTCACGCACTGGCCCGATCGCGCGACCGATCTCTGCAACCGCTTCTGGCCCGGCCCGCTCACGCTCGTCCTGCACGCCTCCGACCGCATCGTTCCCGCGGCACGCGCGCACGGTCCCACCGTCGCACTCCGCTGCCCCGATCATCCCGTCGCACTCGAACTCCTCCGCGCCTTCGGGCGTCCGCTCGTCGCGCCGAGCGCGAACCGTTCCGGCTCCGTCAGCCCCACCACGCCCGCGCATGTCCGCGCCGACTTTCCCGATCTCCTCATCCTCGATGCGGGACCATGCCGCATCGGCATCGAGTCCAGCGTGCTCTCGCTCGTCCACGATCCGCCGCGCCTCCTCCGCCCCGGCGCGGTCACGCCCGAGATGCTCGACATCGCGCTCGCGGACGATGCGCCCGCCGCCACCGATCCGCACCTGCACTCCCCCGGGCGTCTCGCATCACACTACGCGCCGACCGCCCCCGCCTCGCTCGTGACGACAGCCGATCTCCCACGCCTCCTCCAGGAGCAACGCCACCCCTGCATCCTGCTCGCGTATTCGACGCCCGCCGCGCCGGCGCTGCACACCGTCATCGCGATGCCGACCGATGCCCCCGCCTACGCAGCGCGCCTCTACGCCGCACTCCGCGAGGCCGATGCCCACCACCCCGCGCACATCTTCATCGAGTCCCCGCCCACCGATTCGTCCCTCTGGCGAGCCATCCACGACCGCCTCGCCCGCGCCACCGCTCACCCCTGACGCGTCAGCGCCCGCACCCGCCCCGCCTCGTTCTCGACAAGCACCTCATCCGCCTCGTCGAGAAACAGCCCGTGCCCCACCACGCCCGGCACACTGTCCAGCCACGCGCCCAGTCCGTCCAGATCTTCCTCATCCAGATCCCCGAGCGCGACATCGAGCACCGGGTTCATGTCATCCGTCCGCACGATCCGCCCATCCCGATCGCGCCGCACCGTGGCCACCAGCGACAGCTCATCACGCAGCAGCCGCTCCAGCATCCGCGAGGCGCACGCCAGCACCTCCACCGGCACCGGAAACTGCTTGCCCAACCGGCGCACCAGCTTCGCTTCCTGCACGAGGTACACCCGTCGCTCGCTCATCCGCGCGACGATCTTCTCACGGGTCATCGCCGCGCCGCCACCCTTGATCATCCGCAGCGAGCCGTCCACCTCATCCGCCCCGTCGAAGAGATAATCCACGCGATCCACGCGGCTCAGATTCTCCAGCGGAATCCCCAGCTCATCCGCCTCCTGCGCGGTCCGCAAGCTCGTCGCCACGCCCGTGATCTTCAATCCCTCCGCGCGCACACGCCCAGCCAGCGCCCGCACCCCCCGCATCGCAGCCCGTCCCGTCCCCAGCCCGACCACCATCCCCGACTCGATCGTCTCCACCGCCCGCATCGCCAGTTCGTTGCGTTCGCTCATCACGCCAGCGTACCTCACACCCGCGCCAGCCGATGCAGCGCGATCCCCGACGCCACCGCCACATTCAGCGAATCCACCCCCTCCGCCATCCCGATCCGCACACGCGCATCGGCGACACCCATCACCGCTTCGCTCAGCCCCGGCCCCTCCGCGCCCAGCACGACCACCGTCGGACGATCATCACCATCCCGCGCCACCTCCCCAACCTCAACGCTCCCCTCTCCCGGCGTCATCGCCAGCACACGCCATCCCACATCCCGCGCCCTCTGCAACGCACCACGCAGATCATCGCACCACGCAAACCCGACCCGCAGCGCGCCGCCCATCGAAACCCGGATCGCCTTCCGATACAGCGGGTCAACACACCCCCGATCCAGAAGCACCCCACGCACGCCGAATGCCAGCGCGTTGCGGAAGATCCCGCCGATGTTGTCGTGGTTGTTCACCCCCTCCAGCGCCACAACCAATCCCCCCCCCGCACTCAACACCGCCTCCGCCTCCATCGCCGGGCCCCGCTCGCCCTCCGCCAGACACCCCCTATGCAGGTGGAAGCCCGCGATCGCGCTCAGCACATCCTTCTCCGCCTCGTACACCGGCACCGCGTCATCCAGCCCCTCCAGCACATCCGCGAGCGCTGCACGCACCGTCGGCGTCACCAGCACCGACCGCGCCCGATACCGCCCATCCTCCAGCAGCGTCCGCACCACCAGCCGCCCCTCCGCCAGAAATGTCCCACGCCGCGACAGGCGTTCCCCATCGCGCAGATCGCGATACCCTTCCACTCGCGGATCATCCAGCCGTTCGATCCTCTCAACGCGCAAGCGCACCTCAATTCGGAAGGCAGGTCACAACCATGCGCCGACACGACACATCCTCCCCCATCCTCTCAATCTTCCATCGCTGCTGCACGCCCCTCCTCCTCATCCCCGCCATCCTCTGCTCGCTCAGCGCCTGCTCGCGCGACGAAAAGCCCGAGCCCGCCCCCGTCGCCGACCTCCCCGCCGGACCCCTCGCCGACCCGCTCGGCAGATCCCCCGGGTCCGCCGCATCAGTGGGGGAGGCATCCTCCACCGACGCCACCATCGGCACACCCGCCCCCGGCGGCGGCACACTCCTCGTCTCCGAGGGCGTCGCCATGACCGTCCCCGCAGGATGGGTGCAGGAAACGCCCGAGAGCACCATGCGCGCCGCACAGTTCCGACTCCCCCCGGCCGACGGCGCTGACCCCGGCGAGATGGCCGTCTTCCGCATCCGCGGCGGCGGCGTCGAGGACAACTTCACACGCTGGATCGGCCAGTTCTCCTCCATGCCCGGCGAACCGCAGCGCGACCGACGCACCGCCGGGAATCTCGCCATCGACTGGATCAAACTCCGCGGCACCCTCACCGTCGCGCCCATGGCCGGCGGCACCGGCGAAGCACAACCCGACTCCGTTTTCTACGGCATCATCATCATGGGCGCCCCCATCCCCATGCAGATCCGCATCTCCGGACCCGCCGCCACGCTCGACCAACACGAACAGGCCATCACCGACTTCATCAATTCCATCGAGCCCTCCAACTGATCCCGCACACCGCGACCGACACATGCCCCCCCAGACCTACACCCTCGCCGGGCAACGCATCAACCGCTACGACCTCTACGAGATCGCCGCGCAGATGCCCGACATGCAGGCGCGATTCCTCCGCGCCGTCCACGCCGGAGGACCGCTCCGCCTCGCCGAAGACTTCTCCGGCCCCTCCGCCATCGCCCGCGCCTGGGTCGCCCTCGGCAGCGCTTTCCACGCCATCGTCACCGATCGCGACCCCGAGCCCATCGAGCACGCACGCGAACGCCTCCGCGAACGCCACCCCCAGGCCGAGTCACGCTTCCACGCCATCAACGACGATGTTCTCGCCGCCCGCGGCACCGTCGATGTCATCGCCGCCTTCAACTTCGCTCTCTGCGAACTCCACGACCGCAAGCAGCTCGTCACCTACCTCCGCCATGTCCTCATGCGCCTCGACGCACTCGGCATCTTCGTCGCCGATCTCTACGCCGGTCCCGGCGCCTTCGTCCCCGGCATCACCGAGCAGGAGATCGACTACGAGGACCAAGTCATCCGCTACGAGTGGGAGCAGATCGAAGCCGACCCCATCAACGCCCGCGTCCGCAACGCCATGCACTTCGTCCTGCCGGGCGGGAAGCGCATCGACAACGCATTCACCTACGACTGGCGGCTCTGGTCCCTCGCCGAACTCCGCGATGCACTCCGCGAAGCGGGCTTCCGATCCACCGAGGTCTATCTCCAGCTCGCCGAGGCCATCACGGGCGACGGCGAGATGCTCGTCCGCCCCGTCTCCACCGACGGCTCACCCATCGACCCCGAAGACCTCGACCCCGAGGAAGACTTCGTCGCGTACATCGTCGCGCGCGCCTGATCGCCCCCGCTCACAGCGGACGGTACAGGTCGATCACACCCTTGATCCGCTTCGGATTCGGCAAACTGCGGACATGGATCTCGATCCCGCCCTGCCCCGCGCTGGAGATTCCGATCACGCCGACACGCAGCACACGATCCACGAAGCTCTGATCGATCGTGATGTTCCGCACATGATCGTGCATCACCTCGCTCGATCGGCGCGACAAGAGACCGTGACGCTCGATCGTCCGCTTGTTCGTGATCTCCAAGCTCACGCCCATCGTCGAGAAAAGCCACCACACGAACAGCGGGATCCACGCGAGCGCGGCGCCGATGCCGAACGCGATCATCCCGTACCGCAACCAACTCCCCCCAGCGAACGCCGCCGTGATCCCAGCCACCACCAACGGCGCCAGCAGCAGCCCGACGCTCTGCCAAGGCGACCCGCGCCAGATCGACGGACGCACCAGCAGCACGCGCTGCTCCGGCTCGCTCTCGGCGGGCAGCCCCGCCTCCTTCGCGCGATCCTTCCGAGCGTCCCGCCCGGCCCCGCCCTGGTCCTGTTTCGCTTCCACCCGGTTCATGTCCCCGCAGAACGGACACTCGATCTTCCCGTCCGGACCCGCATCCGCACCGTCGATCATCCGCTCGCAGCGATCACACGGAAACTTTGTCGACATCGCCCGGCCTCCTCGAGTGAGAAGCCCAGCATACCCCCACGGCAGTCCGCCCTGCCCACCGCGTACTGTTCGAGCGATCGGTGGGACAGGCGTCCCGCCTGTCAGCCGCATCGAACCGTCAGTCAGCCAGTCAGCATCGAGAGCATCTTCTGTCCGGCTGCGCCTGATCTTTCGGTGGCGTAGCTTCTGAGCGGTCCCGTGGAGCGGGCCGGGAAGGAGCCACGGATGGGTGCCGCGTACTCACAGGATCTGCGTGACCGCGTGCGATCGCGGGATACCGACGAAGGAGGTCGCCGATGCCTTCGCCGTCAGCCCGGTGTGGGTGAGGAGGGTGAGACCGGGCGCTCGTATATCCTGTGCGTTCATGCCGAGCGTTCTATGCGGACCCCGCCCAAGCAAGCAGCGAGAACTCATGATGACAAGCGATGAACTGCGCAACTACGCTACCGTGCTCGCAGCGCTCGTTGCGCTGGCGGTCTTCTTGATCAACTCGATACTCCTGCGCCGCAACCGGCGCATCGAGAATTTCGCCCGCTTCATCGAGGCCCACGACCGGCTCTTCCAGCGCGACGGCTACATCATCCGGAACATCGCCGCCATCGACAGGGACGATCTCAAACGCGACATGGCGGACGAGCAGATGGAAGCTCTGTTCCAGATGATGCTCATCGAGATCGAGCACCTCGCCATCTTGGCCAACAACAACGCCGTCCCGCGCCACACGCAGGTCTACATGTTCGGCTGGTACGCCCAGCGCATCCTCAAGGTGATCTCCGAGAAGGAACGCACCAACATGTCATGGGAGCTCGCGCTCCACTACCTCGACCAACTGGCGAAGGACACTGCGTTGTACCAGTCCCTGACCACCGGCCAGCGTCGCCGCTACTGGCGATAGGCGGGCTCTCAGGATCACACTGTGCGCGCGACGCAGCGCGTGCTTGATGCCGTGACTCCCAGCGATGCCGCCGACTGCTTCAGTCACTGAGGATACACGCTACACAATCGGTGAGGACGCTCTAGAACCCGAACACCAGGCGCACGAAGTAGTCAACATCCGACCGCTTCTCCGCCGGGGTGTCCGTGTCGTACCGGTGCTCCGCACCGATGCGCAGGAAAACATCCTTGCTGTTCTCCAGACGCATCTGCCACTCCGCCCTCAGGATCGAGCGGAAGTCGTCGAAGTCATCCACCTCCGGAAACACCTCCGCCGATGCGACCAGCAACTGCCGATCCGTGAACCGGTGCGAGAGTTCCAGCCCGGTGATCACCTCCGGGTTGTATTCGTCATCCAGACCGCCGAAGTCCCGCGCAAACCCGAAGCCCAGCCGTCCGCGCAGCACCGTGCTCGGCGTGTTGACGAACCGATAGCCGAACCCGCCGCCCCCGGTCCACCGCACATCGAACACCGCGAATTCATCCAGCTCGACGCCCGATTGGAGAAACAAGGACCAGTCCGGATCCGAGAGCCCCCAGTCGTTCCGTGCGTTGGCGAGGAATCGGTTCGCCGTGCGATCGCCACCGGAGGTGTCCAGCCGGTAGCGGGTGTTGAGCTGGAAGGTGTCGGCATCAGTTTTCCGCGACATCCGGAATCCGCCTTGGAAGTTCGCCCGGTCCGAGTTCCCCTGCGAGCCCGTCAGGCCAAGCTCAAACTCCCTCAGCCACTTCGCGCGTGATTTCTCGGAGACCACGACCACCGGCGGCGGAGCCGTCGCGTGCGCCGGCACCTGCTCATCCGGAGGGGATTTGGGAATCTCGACCTCCACAACCGTCGGCTCGCCCGGCTTGACCGGCGATGGCTCCACCCGCGTCCGCCTCGCCCCGGCGAACGCCTCGGCGATCCGCGTTCTCGGGATCATCACCTCGCCCAGCACCGCGTGCTGAAGCATCACCTCGCCCTGCGTCACGCTCGCGATCGTCCCCCGCAGGACATCCTCGTTGTCCAGCCGAAGCGTCACGAACTGACCCAGAATCGAACGATCCGACAGCGACACCGTCTCCCGCGTCTGCTCGCTCGATCCGCTCCGGCTCCCGCCCCCGCCGCCCCCGCTCTCGATGGCCAACTCAGCGCGCCCAACGCCCGTGCCCAGCGACAAAGCCGCCACCGGCACAGCGCAAAGCAGCACGCTGCGGATCTTCAAAAGCGCACGATGCAGGGTCACACCACGCTACATCGGCGCTCGACCGTCTCCGTGTCGAACATGCGCACGACTTCGCGTTATTGGTCACTCAGAACCTGAAGACCACCCGAGCGAAGTAGTCCAGATCGCTCCGCTTGGCATCGCCCGGCTGCGTGTCGTAGCGATGCTCAGCCCCCAGACGCAGGGCCAGATCGCCGTTTTCCGTCAGGTCGATCTCGTACGCCGCCCCGGCAACCGTGCGGAACTCGCCCGCATCCTCCAGCGAAGGGAAGGCCGTTCCGTACGCGGTGATCCGCTGGTTCTTCGCCAGTTGGTGGGAGAGATCGAAACCGATGAGGCCCTCGGGCGTCCACTCATCCGTGCCGCCGCCGAACTCGCGGCTCGCACCGGCACCGGCCCGTAGTCGCAGCGTCGTCGTGTCGTTCTCGATCAGGCGATACCCGACGCCCCCAAACAGAGAGACGCGGTAATCCCAGTCCTGAAACTGGTCGTACTCGTACTGACCCTGACCGAACAGCGACCACGGGCTCTCCTCAGCGAAACGCCAGTCGTAACGCAGCAGCGTGTCGAAGCGGTTCGCGGTGTCCTCGCGCTCTGTCTGGGTGTAGCGGTAGTTCGTCAGCGAAAGAATCTCGTCACGGCTCGTCGTCCGCTGCAACGACAGCAACGCCGAGAAGTTCACATTCTGGCTGTTCCCCTCCGAGCCCGTCAGACCGGCCTCGAACCGGTTCTCCCACACCACCGCCGGCGTCTCCGCGGGAACCTCCGCCGCTGCGGGCGGGGCGGCGGTCGGCGCTTCCTCCGGCAGGTCGATGAACTCCTCCACCTCTTCCACGGTCGCATCCGCAGACAGACTCCGCGTCGACACGATCCGGCCCCGCGGCACACGAATCTCCCCGAACACATCCGACTGCACCACAATGAAGTCCCGCTGGACAGCCGTCACGGTGCCGATCACCACATCCCCGGAGTCCAGCACCAGACGCATCGTCTGCCCCACCGCGCTCGGAGCCACCTCCACAACCTGCGCCTCCGCGATGGAGCAAGGCAGCACGCCTCCGGCCAGAGCGGTCAGAATTGCGGGAACGCACAGCAGCGATGGCTTCTTCATCTCGACTCCTCGTGGATGTAGGTCAGTGGGATCCGAGCGTTGTATGGTTTCCCACCGCCCGATGCAACACGCCCGCACACCCCTCCCGTCAGGACTTCCCCGTGGCTCGTAGACAGCTCCACGACGCCTACTTCAGGCAGGCCAAGGCCGAGGGCTACGCCGCGCGCTCCGCCTTCAAGCTCAAGCAGATCCAGGATGCCAAGCAGCTCATCCGCCCCGGAAACCGCGTTCTCGACCTCGGCTGCGCCCCCGGCGCGTGGCTCCAGGTCGCCGCCGAACTCGTCGGACCCGGCGGCTCCGTCGTCGGCCTCGACCTCCAGCGCGTCCGCATCCCCTTGCCCCCGACCGTCCACGCCCTCGTCGGCGATGCCTGGGAAATTGATCCGACGCTCCTCCTCGACGCCGGGAGCGACAAGCCCGCGAAGTTCGATGTCGTCCTCTCGGACATGGCCCCAAACACCACCGGCCACGCCGACTCCGAACGCTCCATCCAGCTCTGCCACCAAGTCCTCACCCTCCTGCCCGCCCTCCTCAAGCCCACCGGCAACCTCGCCATGAAGGTCTTCGAGGGCGCCCTCTACCGCGACCTCCTCGACACCACAGCGATGGTCTTCTCCTACACGCGCGGCTACAAGCCCAAGGCCTCCCGCGATGTCTCCCGCGAGATGTACATCATCGCCTACGGCTACACCGGCGGCCTCGGCGAGCGACGCGAGGGCTGAACCCACCACGCCACGCCCCCCCAAAACGGCCGCCGGCCCTCGGGGGGCTCCCAAGGGCCGGCGCTCTGGTCGGGCGTTGACGATACACCGGATGCTGTCCACCGCGGGCCCTTGCGCTCCCGCGGATGGGCGACCGTTTCTCTCGCCGCGCCGTTGCCGACGCGATCATCAGCGGTCCACCCGCCCCCATTCCGCCCGGACAGGGCGTTGTCGGCCGAGGCCGACACGGGGGCTGTATGACCTTGCACGCGGTGGGGTTTACCGTGCCCCGACTGTCACCAGCCGGGCGGTGCGCTCTTACCGCACCGTTTCACCCTTGCCTGTGATCGCTTGCGCGATCCATCGGCGGTCTGTTCTCTGTGGCACTTTCCCTCGCTCGCCGACCGCGAGCGGGTGGGCGTTACCCACCACCGTGTCCTGTCGTGTCCGGACTTTCCTCCGCCGCGCCGCTCACTCCTCACGGAACAACCGTGCGACGGCGGTCGCCTGTCAACGCTCTCCACCAACTCTATCCACAACCCACATCTTTCGCCCCGGTATCCTCAGCCCGTGCCCTCCACGCCCTCATACACACGCACCATCCTCTGGCTCGATCCGCAGCAGGTCGCCTTCGCGCACCACATCGCCCAGACCGTCCCCCTCAAGGTCATCGCCTGGGGCTTCCCGCCGGGCGCTCGCCCCGCCGCCGACGACCCCACCGAGGCGTTCCCCGATGCGACCCGCTTCGACAACCCCCGGCGCATCCTCCGAGACAACGAGCCCGCCTTCTTCCTCCAACTCTCCGGCGCGCCCGCCGCCGATGCACCCGGAGACGGCCCCCCCTCCGACGATCCCGAGTTCATGGAGGAGTGCCGCGATCGCGCCATCACCGTCGCATCCCTCGAACCCACCCCCGCCACCGCATCCGCGTGCTCCGAGTTCTCCCACGCCGGCGCTCCGGACCCCGCGCACATCATCCCCCTGATCCGGGACACCTCCGCCTGGCGCGACGCCGCCGAGGCCATCGAGCACTTCGGCCCCATCCGCACCGTGACCATCTCCTGCCGCGCCCCCGCGCGGACCGGCTCCCTCGCCGCTCGCTTGCTCGACGCCATGCACCTCTTCCACGCGCTGCTCGGACTCCCCGAGTCCATCGACGCCGCCCACGCCGCCCCCTCCGCGCCCGGCGGCGGACCACCCGTCACCTCGCGCTCGCTCCGACGCATCCGGGGCGACCTCACCGCGAACCTCCGCGTGGGGCTCCAGCGGGCCGCATCGCTCACCGTCTCCGACCGCGCAGGCCAGTGGTTCCGCGGCGTGACCCTCCTCGCCGAGAGCGGCTGTCTCCGCCTCGACGAACGCGGCTTCGAGCATCACGACCCCGAAGGCGCGCTCATCGACTCCTCATCCGTCGAGCCCGAACGCCTCCACCCCGACGCCGCGGTCGATGCCGTCTCCCACACGCTCAGGCGCTTGCTCGACCACCACCGACCGCCCATGGCCCCCATCGACCACCGCACCATCCTCGCCATGTGCGAGGCGGCGGTCCTCAGCGCTGCCACCGGACAGGCCGAGTCCCCCCAGACCATCCTCCAGATCGCTCGCGGCGGACTCTGACCCCCCCCGGAAACCCCTGAGCCCCCCGGAAATCACCCGGATCAGGAGGCGACCATCTTGTCCGCCATCTCGGCGAACTCGAAATCCTTCTCCGTGATCCCGCCCGCATCGTGCGTCGAGAGCGTCAGCGTGACCTTGTTGTAGCGGATCAGGATGTCCGGATGATGCTGGCGCGCCTCCGCAGCGTCCGCCACATGCGTCACGAACTTCATCGCGTGCACGAAGTCCTTGAACTGGAAGGTCCGCTGTATCGCGCCGTTCAACTCCGACCAGTTCGGCAATGAATCCAACCGCCCCGTGATCTCATCGGTGGAAAGTTTGCTCACTCGCTTCTCCGTGCATTGAAAGACGACCGGCCGCACCATCCGCGCTGCCGAGTCGGATCGACCCCGACGGGACAACCGCCGTGGGTGGTATCTTCGACCCACCGATGCCCCAGTCAAGCCCACCGCGATCCACCCCCTCTCACGCTCAGGAATCCACGATTCCACCACAACCAACCACCCGACTCGCCCCATCTCCCACAGGCGCTCTCCACCTCGGCAACGCCCGCACCTTCCTCATCAACTGGGCACTCGCGCGCCGCAACCGCTGGCGCATCGTCCTCCGCATCGAAGACCTCGACACGCCGCGCACCAAGCCGAACGCCGCCGCCGAAGCCATCGACATCCTCCAGTGGCTCGGCATCGACTGGGACGCTGGCCCCTTCTACCAGGCGCACGACCTCGCCCCCTACGAGCAGGTCATGCGCGCCCTCGCGCGCGATGCCCGTGTCTTCCCGACCACGCTCTCGCGCAAGGAGATCGAGGAAGCCGCCTCCGCGCCCCATCCCACCGAGGGCCACGAGGTTCCCTTCCCGCCCGAACTCCGCCCGCCCCTCGTCCCCCTCGACTTCGACGCCATCCGCGCCACCCACGCCGATCAGCCCGCCGGGTGGCGCTTCGCCACGCCGGACGATCACATCCATTTCGACGACGCCTTCCTCGGCCCGCAGTCGCTCCACCCGCGCAGCTCCATCGGCGACTTCGTCGTCTGGACCCGTCAGGACCAGCCCGCCTATCAGCTCGCCGTCGTCGTCGATGACCATCGCCACGCCGTCACCCAGGTCGTTCGCGCCGATGACCTCCTCGACTCGACCCCCCGCCAGATCCTCCTCTCCCGCGCTCTCGGCTACGACCCCATCCCCACCTACACCCATCTCCCCCTCGTCGTCGGCGAGGACGGCCGCCGCCTCGCCAAGCGTCACGGCGACACACGCCTCGCCGCCTACCGCGACGCCGGGGTCGCCCCCGAGCGCATCATCGGACTCATCGCCCACTGGTCCTCCCCCGGAAGTTCCACCCCTGCCCCCACGCCCATGACCGCGTCCGAGTTCGCGGAGCGATTCGCACTGGATACCATGCCGCGATGCCAGACCATCTTCACACAGCAGCACGATGCGTGGCTCCGCGCCGCCGACTGACCGCCGCGATCATCGGCACGCTCTCGGTCCTCCTCGCGCTCGGCTGCACCGCATGCGAGAAGCCCGTCCCCGAAGGGCGTTTCCTCGTCACCATCAAGGGCGAACGCTTCTACCTCGAGCCCGCCGTCACCCAGCGGCAGCAGTCCCTCGGGCTGGGCGGACGCGAGTCCATCGAGCCCAACGGCGGCATGATCTTCTACTTCCCGGTCCCGCAGCAGCGCGAATTCGTCATGCGCGACTGCCTCGTGCCCATCGACCTCGCGTTCACCGACGATACCGGACGCGTCATCGCCCTCCACGCCATGACCGTCGAGCCGCCCCGCGCCGAGGGCGAATCCGACATGGAATACGAACTCCGCCTCAAGCGCTACCCGAGCCGCTACCGCGTTCGGGTGGCGATCGAAGTGGCTGGGGGGACTTGGGCGCGTCTCGGGCTTGAAGAAGGCGATCGTGTCTCGTTCGACGCCGACAAGCTCAAGGAACTCGCCCGACGCGCCGATCCCGCTCGCTGACCGGACGGGCTCGTCACACCGATGCGCCCGATTTCCGGACCCCCGGAACCCCGGACCCCCGGAACCCCCGGGTTCCCCGGACCAAGGCCCGGACCAAGGCGAGGCGGTGAGGCGTGACTCCAGCGTTCCAGAAAGCCAAGCACGGTGTGATCTCGATCATCTCGAACCACACCACGCCGCCGATTCTCGGCGCGCTGCAATCCGCGTGGCCCGCATACCTGCCGCGACCAGAGTTCCGAATCCAGACGATCGCGCAGGCGGGCGTCTACCCCGGACGGAGCGCCACCGGCCACCCCGCGCTCCCCCTCGCCGATGCTGTGCTCATCACGCCCGACTGCCTCGAAGACGATCACGCCCTCTCGGCAGCGCTCGATGTCCTCTGGGAGTTCGCGCGCCCTGCTCTGGTGCTTACCGAGTCGTACGACGCCGCACGCTTCGGCGAAGGCGTCCTCCCCATCCCGCACGACAGCGACCCGGCGCACATCGCCGGGATGCTCGGCGCGTTCCTGATGCGCCAGCCCACCGTCGAGACCATGCGCCGCGATCTCCACACCGCCCAGCGCTTCCAGGGCGGGCTCACCGGCGAGATCAACAAGCTCCACGAGGAACTCCGCCTCGCCGCCACCGTCCAGCAGGCGTTCCTGCCGCAGTCGCTCCCGAGCGTGCCCGGCTTCGACTTCCGCGTCTTCTTCCGCGCGGCCGGGTATGTCTCCGGCGACATCTACAACATCCAACGGCTCGACGAGCAGCACTTCGGCATCTTCATCGCCGATGCCGTCGGCCACGGCGTGCCCGCCGCGCTGCTCACCATGGTCATCGCCCGCGCCACGCAGATGAAGACCATCACCGGCAACCGCTACACCATCCACTCGCCCGCCGATGTCCTCGACAAGCTCAACGCCGAACTCATCCGCCACAACGGCCACGCCACGCGCTTCGCCACCGCCATCTACGCGCTGGTCAACATCGAGACGCGGCGCGTCACGCTCGCCGGCGCGGGCCATCCCCCGGCGCTCATACTCGCCCCCGGACGCGAGCCCAGCCCCATCGAGACCGAGGGCGGACTCCTGGGTGTCTTCCCCGAGCACACCTTCCCCTCCGTCGAGTTCTCGCTGGAGCAGGGCGAAGTCCTCGCCCTCTACTCCGACGGCTTCGAGACCGCCTTCCCCGACAACGCCGACCGCGACCGCAAGGGTCGCGCCCTCCCCACGCGCTACTACCTCGACCGCTTCACCCGCCTCGCCGAGGAACGCAACGAGCTCGGCATGAGCGAGGCCATGCGCCGATTCGTCGACGACATCGACTCGCAGGCCGGATCCCTCCATCAGGTCGACGACCTCACCGCGCTCTTCATCTCCCCCAGCGCCGCCTGCCCGCTCGACGATCTCTTCGAGGGCCGCCCCGCCACCCACGCGCAACGCTGAATCGCTCCCGCCGGGCGTATAATCCCCGCTGACGCCGGCGCTCCCACGCAACGCGCCCGCGAGCGAGCCCACATGCCCACTTCCGCAGCAGAAGCCATCCACCCCACCGCGCGCATCCACGACTCCGCACGGATCGACCCCTCCGCATCCATCGGACCCGAGGTCACCATCGAGCCCGATGTCATCGTCGGGCCGCACTGCGCCATCGGTGCGGGCACCACGCTCCGCGCCCGCGCCATCATCGTCAGCCACACCACGATGGGCGCGAACAACGATGTGCATCCGTACGCAGTCCTCGGCGGCGATCCGCAGGACCGCGCCTATTCCCCCGACAAGCCGGGTTCGCTCGTCATCGGCGATCGCAACATCTTCCGCGAGGGCGTCACCATCTCGCGCTCCACCGGCGACGGCCCCGTCACCACCATCGGCGACGATTGCTTCTTCATGAGCCAGTCGCACGCGGCGCACAACTGCCGCGTCGCCAACCGCGTCACCCTCGCCAACGGCGCATGCCTCGCCGGATACTCGGAGGTCGCCGACGGCTGCGTCTTCTCCGGATTCACCGGCACGCACCAGTTCACCCGCGTCGGCGAGCTGGTCATGTTCCGCGCGGGCGCGCGCGTCGGCATGCATGTGCCCCCCTTCGTCGTCGTCGCCGACGGCAACCTCATCGGCGGGCTCAATGTCATCGGACTCCGGCGCGCCGGCTTCAATGCACAGGAACGCGAAGACCTCAAGCTCGTCTACCGCGCACTCCTCCGCGACCGCGGCGCCACGCCCATGCAGAGCGTCATCGACCGGCTCGAAGCCCAACAGAACTGGTCCCGCGCTGCACGGAGATTCCTCGACTTCTTCATCGAGTCCCTCGCCCTCACCGGCCGCCAGGCCCGCGGCATCTGCCCCGCCCGCACACGCCACAGCGCAGAGCACCACACCGACCACGACTGATTCGGGTGCCACTGGTGGCTTTGCCCACCAGTGCTGTCTCGACCAGCCCCGAACGCGAGTGAGGGGGTTTGTCTTTACCAGCCGTCGGGTGCCACTGACTGTCTTTACCAGCCCGGAGCGTCCAAGCGACGGGGTCGACATTGACGGGTGCCACTGGTGGCTTTGCCCACCAGTGCTGTCTTGACCAGTCCCGAGCGCCTCCGGGGGTCATGCCTTCCCTCTTCCCTCTTCCCTATTGCCTCATGCCAAGTGCCTATTGCCTTCACCACCCTCACCTCTGCCCGAACCGCTCCAGATGGTGCACCACCATCTTCGCCAGCACATCCGCCTCGATGTTCACCCGGTCCCCCACGCTCAATTCCCCCAGCGTCGTCTCCGACAGCGTCGTCGGGATCAGCGCCACGCCGATGCGGTCGGCATCCAGCCGCGCGATCGTCAGCGACACGCCCGAGATGCAGATCGATCCCTTCGGCGTCGCGTACTTCGCAAGCTCCGCCGGCACGCGGACGGTCATCCGCCAGTCCGAGGGATCACGCTGAATCTCCACCACCTCGCCCACGCCGTCGACATGCCCCTGCACGAAGTGGCCGCCGAGCAGCGCATCGGCGCGCAGCGCATGCTCCAGATTCACCCGCGCCCCCGCCTCCAGCGAGCCGAGCGTCGTCTTCTCCAGCGTCTCCGCCACCACATCGAAGAGCGCCACGCCCCCCTCCATCCCGGCCCCAAACTCAGAAACAGTCAGACAACACCCGTCCACCGCGATCGAGGCCCCCAACTCCGGCACATACCCCCATGACCCCATCTCCACGCCCCCAATCCGCACAGACAGCCGCACCCCCGCCGCACGCTGCTCCACGCGCTCGACCACCCCGACATGCTGAATCAGTCCTGTGAACATGGTGGAACGATATCGCCCATCGAGGGCTGGGGCTTGTCATCGCCGTTTCGCGAGCAACGCCAGGAGTGATCAGCATGGGATATATTTATGAACCCACATTCTGAAGTAGTTGAATCGTTCAATGTGGTATCGACCTAGAGGGAGTGAAGCATGTCATTGTACTTGTCTGTTGCGTGTGTGCTGATTCAGATTTCGGCAGCAGGTGTTTCCGTAGTCCCGAATCAGCCGGTTTTGTCGTACAGCGCAGGCCTAGGTCCTGTCGCATATGACCCAACATCGATTCAAGGAGGTTCGTGGCAATCCGAGGGACCCGCTACTGCGATGCCAGTCATCGATATGGGATTGCCAGCATGGCGTATCGAAGATCTATCCGCGACAATCGGTACAGTTTATCGCCAGCCCCTTTCGATTTCAGAAATCAACGAGCTTGAATCATATGGTTGGTCACTCAGTGCAACGCTCAGGATGATCGATGGCGGCACAAACGAGGAAAGGCGATTCCCCGCATCCATCTTCTTCGGGTTCGCGATTGACGGTGCCCGATGGGATATCTACGCGGATCTTGATGCGAATGGTGATTTGCTTCTTTATCAGGCATCAGAACTCTCGGAGGTCTTGCAGGCCATTCAGGTGACGACAGACATGTCGGGCTCGGAGGACTACCACAAGATTGAGATACTCCGTGAAGCTGGTGCCACAGATGCGAAAATTCTGATTGACGGATTGATCGTGGGCGCAATTAGCCCAACGAATCTGCTCTCGGATGGTCCCGAAGGGATTCGCTTTGGAGCAGGATCAAGTCAAGGGGAAGGTGTAGCCAACTTTCGAAGTGTCGAGTTGGTTGCTTTGCCCGCTCCGGGCGCATTCGGATTGGCGGCAACGGTGTGCATTGTAATGGCTCGGCGTCGTCGGTGAACCATGACCAAAACACAATCCCCCGCGCAAATGCGCATGGAACCTCCAGCCGGATGCCTCTATGAATAGGAACTTGTCCTGGCGATCTCGCTTCCGTGTGGTGCTGGTTGGTGGCTTGACCCCCTATGTGTTTTACATTTTGGGCGGAATGGATCCGCTCATGGCTTTGGGGCCGCTGATTGTCACATTATTCACCACTCTTTTCGCTGTGGGTGTCTTCGTTCCTGATCCGCCGGGTCAGGATCCCGCAGGCCCATTCCTGCGTTACCTCGTCGCCGAGTTCCGCCGATGGCCGTGGACCGTCCCGCACGCCACTCGTCGGTGGTGTGGCATCGTCGGCATCCTCGCACCGGTAGGAATGGGTGTCGCGCTCGCTCTCCAAGGCACAGGTTGGTTCGGATTCTTCTTTATGCTCTCGCTGGCGCCCATGACGATCTCGATTACCTGGTACTTCGGATGGTTCGACTCGCTCACCGGGCAGAACGAGTCACGCACGCAGCCGCTCGCCTGATCGCATCGGCTCACCCTCCGCGTTCCCTCCGCTCGAATTGGCTCACACCTACTACAGAAGCCGATGAGAGATGCATGCCCCGCCCGCGCGCAGTTCTGCTTTGGTTGCTGCTGCTCTGTCTGATCGGTTGCACAAGCACGCGACCGGTCCCCTCTGCCGAGCACGGCACGATCGATCCGAAGTATCTCGCCCTCATTCAGGCCCACTATCCCGACACCGCTCCGCACCCCACGCCCGGGAAGCCGATCATCTTCGAGAAGGTGCGGTGCATCGGATCTGTACGGGCCGAGGGGACAATGTTCCATGCAATCGTGGTTCGACGACGCATCACCGACATGCTCGCACCACGCGGGATCAGCGATCTTGTGGTCGTTGATGACAGGGGCGAGTTGCTCAAGAGGGAAGCACTCACAGAGGGTGCGAAACTCGATGGATCGATCCTGTATCTGGGCGCAACCGATGTGGGCGTCGATCTGGGTTCTTCACTCGAGCGCCGCCTCTGGTCCACCAATGAAATCGGTCTTGTCGATGCGAGTAATTCTCTCGGTTTCTGGTACGAACGCCTGCGCTCCGCGCTCCACGATCTGCCGAGTTCAGATCCCGAGAGTGTCACCGCTGCGCTCAAGCCGGAATGGAACAGCTCGATCATCGGCATCAACATCCTCACCCCTTCCGACGCCGCAGCCGAGTCCATCACCCTCGCCGAGTTCGCTCGAAGATTTCAGCATGCCGACATCGCGATCCATCGCCCCACCGTCTCGGATGTGCAGTTCACTCAAACGCACCGCACCGAGTACGACCGGATCGAACGCCCCTGGGCCGGCATCGTCCGTGCGAGCATCATCGATCAGCACGACGAACGGTGGGACATCCACTTCCTTCTCGCAGGCGCGAAGCCCGGCTCCTGATCACCCAAACACAATCCCCTGCGCCAGCGGCAGTGCATCGCCGTAGTTCACCGTGCAGGTCTGGCGGCGCATGTACTGCTTCCAGGCGTCGCTCCCGCTCTCGCGTCCGCCGCCGGTGTCCTTCTCGCCGCCGAACGCCCCGCCGATCTCCGCGCCCGAGGTCCCGAGGTTCACATTCGCGATGCCGCAGTCCGAGCCGTCCGGCGCGTAGAACCGCTCCGCACTCCGCGTGCTGCCCGTGAAGATCGCCGAGCTAAGCCCCTGATCCACCGCGTTGTGCTCCGCCATCGCCTCGTCGAACGAGTCGAACTCGAAGACATACAGAATCGGCGCGAAGGTCTCCTCGCGCGTGATCGCGGGCGTCTTGCCCTTGGGCACGCGCACGATCGTCGGCGCGACGAAATACCCCGGCTTCTTCGAGTGCGCCTCAATTCCGTCGATACCGCCGCACACCACAGCGCACCCCTCCGCCACCGCGCGATCCAGCGCGGTGCGCATCCCCGTCACCGCATCCGCGTTGATCAGCGGCCCCATCAGCACGCCATCCGCCAGCGGATCGCCGATCTTCACGCTCCTATACGCCTCGACCAGCCGCGGCAGCATCCGCTCCGCGGCATCGCCCACGCACAGCAGCCGGCGCGTCGTCGTGCATCGCTGCCCCGCCGTGCCGACTGCGCCAAAGACGATCCCGCGCAGCGCGAGGTCCATGTCCGCATCCGGCATCAGCACGATCGCGTTGTTCCCGCCCAGTTCCAGCAAGCACTTGCCCAGCCGCCCCGCCACGCGCTGCGCCACATGCCGCCCCATGCGGCACGATCCCGTCGCGCTCACCAGCGCCATCCGCCGATCCGCCGTCAGCGCCTCGCCGACCTCGTCATCCGTCCCGATGACCAGCCCCAGCAGATCCTCCGCGCGCACGCCCCCCTCCGGCGTCCACACATCCTGCTCGCGCAGCACGCGCTGCGCCACCTCGGTGGCGCCGATCGCCACCAGCGGCGTCAGCAGCGACGGCTTCCACACCACCGGATCGCCGCACACCAGCGCCACCATCGCGTTCCACGCCCACACCGCGATGGGAAAGTTGAACGCCGTGATTACGCCCACCACACCCAGCGGGTGCCACTGCTCCATGAGCCGATGCTGCGGGCGTTCCGAGGCGATCGTCAGCCCGTACAACTGGCGCGACAACCCCACCGCGAAGTCCGCGATGTCGATGCACTCCTGCACTTCCCCGACCCCCTCCGCACGAATCTTCCCCATTTCGAGGGAGACCAGGGCGCCCAGATCATCCCGGTGGCTCCGCAGCGCCTCGCCGATGAGGCGCACGATCTCGCCGCGCTTCGGGGCGGGCACGACCCGCCATTGCAGAAACGCCGCCTGCGCCCGCGCGGCCGCCTCCTCGTACTCCGCCCGCGACTGCAACCGCACCGAGGCGATCGCCTTGCCCGTCGCGGGGTTCTCCGTCTCGACCCAGCCCGCGCCGGATTGCCCCGGTGGGGCGATGCGTGCGTGCTCCGCGATCTTCAGCCGTTCCAGAATCGGGTGTGCCATGCCCCGAGAATACACCCCGCCCGATTCACGCCGCCCGCGGATGCGACCACATCACCGGCACCGCTGCCTCCAGCAGCGACCCCAGCACCCGATCGTGCGTCGCCCCGGCATCCTCCAGCGACCGCCACAGCGACGCCATGTCCAGCCCAACCTCGCTATCCGTCCGCTCCTCCCACACATCATCACAGAGCAGCCAGACGATGAGCGTCGAGTCCATCGCATCGCCCACCAGCCCCGATTCGCCCTCGCGTTGGGCCTCACGCAGCGCCCGGTCGCACCCGCCGATGACGGCGCGGAGTCGGTCCGCGATGTCGTCCAGCCCGGCACGCTCCGCCGCCTCGCGCGCCTGCGACAGGGCCCCCCGCGCCCCCGCCGTGGCCACCGCGTTGCCGAAGCCGCCCCCGGCACGCTCCAGATCCAGAATCCGGTCACACATCTCCCCGGCGGGGCCCGACCACGCGTAGGTCAGCTCCAGAAACCGACGAAGACCCAGAGCCAGCCCGACAACCATCGCCACCTCGGGGTGCTCGAGGCGCAGACGAGCGGTGAGCGGCAGGGGACGCCCATTCTCCAGCACCGCGTGCAGCAGCGCCAGCGGATTCTCGTCGCAGGACAGGTCGTGGATTCGGTTCAGGGTCAACATGGTCGGGCCTCCGCAGGGGATTTCCTCGTGGCCCCGCCCCAGAGGGATGTTTCCGGGGATTTCGGAGGGACGGGGTTTGTTCGTTTGAAGTATGGTCGGTGTTTGCGGGGCGGTCAACGAATAAACGGAATCTGTTTGGGTCACCACTGACCATATGTCGTCACCGACCCCCGGAACCCCCCGGAACCCCCCCCCCCGGAGTGAACCCCCCCGATCCCCCGGTTTCCCCCTGCTGACACCCATCCCGTCTCCCGATATCCTCCCTGCCGAAGTCCGAACCAATCACAGACCGCCGGGGCACGCACGCCGCGCATCCGGACCGGGAATCCCTTCGGAGCAGTCCAGATGAACAACCCCAACGATCCGTGGCAGCAGAACGATGATCAGCAGTCTGGGTGGGATGAGCCCGCCCCGAGCCCCGCATCGGGCACCAATGTTCTGGGCATCGTCGGCTTCATCTTTGCTTTCTGCCTCCCGCCGCTGGGACTGATCCTCTCGCTGATCGCGCTGACCAAGCGGCCGCGCGGCTTCGCGATCGCGGGCACGGCCATCGGTGTTCTGGGCTCGCTCGTGCTCGCGGGATGCCTGTCTTTCGGGGTCATGTTGTGGGACGGCATCCGCATGTCGATCGGTGTCAGCAGTCTGCCGCAGGCGCTCGAACAGCTCCGTACGCAGCAGGGCGCGTTCCCCGAATCGCTGGATGCGCTCGGGATCCCCGCGTGGATGCAGACCGACGCCTGGGGCACCAGCTTCCGTTACGAGCAGCTCGACGACGGCGACGGCTGGCGCATCACGCTCGCCGGGCCGGATCGCCAGTTCGACACCGATGATGACATCGTCATCGATTCCGACATGCGCGACAGCGAATTCCAGCGCATCGCTCAGGACATCTTTGAGAAGTGGGTGCAGTCACGCTGAGCACCAGACATTCCGGAAAGGGAACGATCATGCCCCGCACGACACGCCTCGCCCTCATCCTCGCCGGCGCACTCCTCGTCGTGTTCGCATCTCTCTCGCTGAAAGGGTGCGGCCAGTCCTCCGAACAACTTCCTCAGGAAGTCACCACACGCTACGACAACTTCACCGACATCCCCACACGCTTCGACTACCCCGCCGACTTCCTCGAATGGTGGGGCGACGATCAGATTGCCATTGACTCGTTCATCAACTCATACAAGCTCGCCGCTCAATCCGAGTTGACCGAGAAGCAACGACGATTCGTCGAGACGGACATCATCCCGAGATTGAAGTTCGCGACCTACCAGTTCTACATCGCTTCCGAGGATGAGATTCCCAATCAGTGGGAGGCGGCTGGCTCCACCATGCGATATGGACATCAGATGGCTGCGCTCCTTTTTGCAGTCGAACATCCCGAACCAGTGCCCAACCTTCCCCTCGACACGGAGCTTCCAACCCCCACCCCCGGAACAACCTCCGGAAGCCCTGTCACGGCTCCCGAAGTTGTTCCCGACGATCCCGCTTCCTGATCACCACACGCCCGAAAGGCCGACACCATGACAAACGGTCAACCAGTCCAACAAGTCAACGGCCTCGGCCTCGCGGGATTCATCTGCTCGCTCGTCGGTTTCTGCACCGGTGGGCTGCTCAGCCCCATCGGCCTCATCCTGTCCCTGATTGCACTCGGTAAGCCGCCGCGTGGCTTCGCCATCGCGGGCGTCGTCATCGGCGCGCTCGGATCCTGCGGCATCATCGTCGCCGTCATCTTCTTCCCCGTCCTTCTCCTCGGGCTCCTCGCCACAGCGGGCATCGGCGCCGGCATCATGTCCATGCTCGGTCCGGATCTGGAGGTCCGCATCGACACCCTTGCGCTCCAGACCGCCATCGCCGATGTCCAGAGCGACACCGGGCGCATCCCCATCTCCGTCGACGAGCTCACCGAACTCCCCGAGATCCTCCGGCGCGACCCCTGGGGACGCCCGTACTCCATCTACCAGATCCCCACCAACGACTTCGTCATCGTGTCCTACGGCGAGGATGCACAGCCCGGCACCGATGACGACTGGTTCCTCCGCTCCACCTCCGACGATGTCGAACGCGGACCCGGCTGGCAAACACTCGTTCTCCCCGCCCCCGCCCCCGGA
>ERZ869909.1075-NODE-1075-length-24380-cov-5.087355_pt1 | contig 24380 bp, 28 predicted proteins | sample MGYA00520892_ERZ869909 | MGnify/ENA primary metagenome ERZ869909 (study PRJEB32215, sample SAMEA104723947) | bioreactor metagenome | biome: bioreactor; feature: anaerobic bioreactor; material: water | place: China | collected 2015-03-12 ... | reverse complement strand
TGGTCGTAGATCGGTCCGAACAGTCGCATCAGAGGGGTCGCATCCGTCAGAGGGTGCCGGCGAGCAGCGGCACGAACGAGACCGCGCCCAGGTCTTCCTGGACCACGCCCTCGGCGGTCTTGCGCAGCCGCAGCAGCTGCTGTCCCGAAGGACCACCGACCGGCGCCACCAGCACGCCGACCAGCGCGGTGAACACCACCAGCGACATCACGCGCGGCTTGAGCAACTGCACATAGTCGCCGAAACCGGCCTCGCCGGGCTCACCCCGCACCGTGAGATCTGCTTGAACGTCGCTCATCGTATCCTCTGGCTTGGCGGCGGCGGGAAAGGCCCCGCCGCGCGGCCTTGCTGTGCTGATCAGTCGCCGACCACGGTCTCTTCGGCGGCGGCCAGTTCAACACTGGCGTCATAGCCCGGGAAGGCGGCAAGGTTCTCGGCGCCCTGCTCCTGCAGCCAGGCGATGTATTCCTCGTCGCTGACCGCGCGCACGGTGATCGGCATGAAGGCATGGGCCTGGCCGCAGAGTTCCGAACACTGGCCGAAATAGATGCCCGGCTCATCGACATTGAACCACAGCTCGGCCAGACGGCCCGGCACACCATCCTGCTTGACGCCGAAGGCGGGGATCGTCCAGGCGTGGATCACATCGGCGGCGGTGACCTGCATCACCACATTGCGCCCGACCGGCACCACCACGGCGGTGTCGGTGGCCAGCAGGTAGTGACGGTCCTCATAGCCGTATTCGGCCAGTTCGTCGCGCTCCAGCATGTAGCTCATGAAATCGACGTTGTGATCGACATATTCATAGCCCCAGAACCACTGATAGCCGGTCACCTTGATGGTCACATCGGCCTGCGGCATGATCTGCTGACGGAACAGCGCCGGCACCGAGAAGGTGCCGATGACCACCAGAATCAGGATCGGCACCACCGTCCAGCCCACTTCCAGCACCGAGTTGTGCGTGAAGCGCGAGGGCACCGGGTTGGCGCGACGATTGTGGAACACGATCACCCACAGCAGCAGCCCGACGACGAAGATGCTGATCGGCGTGATGATCCACAGCAGCATGTTGTCGAGCCAGACGATCTCGCGCATCAGCGAGGTTGCCGGCTCCTGCAGCGCGATGCCGCCGGGCTGCGGCTCGCCGCGAAACGGCAGCTCCTGCGCCATTGCCTGCCCGGCAACGACGACCGCCACCGCCGCCCCGGCGAGGCGCGTGAAAATCCGGGTAAGGTCTTGAGAAAGGTACATCTGTTGTTCCCGTCTAGTTCGCGGCTCTGCGTCCGTCCCTTGCTCTGCCGCCTGCATGACCGATTGGTGCCGCGCAACAGCGCGGGGCACCGCAAGGGCGCAAACGGCAGTTTCCAATCCACCTAAAACCATATTAGCATCGTCAGGACAAGCCATAGTGCTGCGGCAGTTCGCCGCCAGTTGACGCAAATCAAAGACGCGCCCCAAGAGGCCGCGCGCCACCGAAAGGACCGCCATGCCCGCCTCCGCCGCCGCCCGGCCGGTTGCAGACCGTTTCCGCCCCTTCGAGACCGAACTGGACCGCGCGAGGGCGCTGTCAAGCCTGCGCAGCGCGTTGACGGGCGCCGATGATGGCGAATTGTTCCTGGAGCGGCGGCGTTCCGAATCGCTGGTGCTCGATGACGGGCGCATCCGCTCGGCGGGTTATGATGCCTCCGAAGGCTTCGGGCTGCGGGCGGTGCGCGGCGCGGTGGTCGGCTATGCGCATTCGACGCATCTGACCGAGGCCGCGCTCAAGCGCGCTGCTGCCACCGCGCGGCTGGCGGTCGGCGCCGGGGGCGGCACGCTGGCATTGCCGCCTTCCGGCACCAATACCCGGCTCTATACCGATGCCGACCCGCTGCTGGATGCGCCTTTCGCCACCAAGATCGACACGCTGCGCGCCATTGACGATTATCTGCGCGGGCTCGATGCGCGGGTGGTGCAGGTCAGCGCCTCGCTGGCCGCCGGGCTGCAGGAAGTGGCCATCCTGCGCCCCGAAGATCTGTTGCTGACCGACACGCGGCCGATGGTGCGGCTGAATATTTCGGTCATTGTCGAGCAGGACGGGCGGCGCGAAAGCGGCTCGGCCGGCGGCGGCGGGCGGCATGGGCTGACGGGACTGCTGGAGCCGGCGCATTGGCAGGGCGTGGCGCGCGAGGCGCTGCGCATCGCCACCGTCAATCTGGGGGCCGAACCGGCACCGGCCGGCATGATGGACGTGGTGCTGGGCCCCGGCTGGCCCGGCATCCTGCTGCACGAGGCCGTCGGCCATGGGCTGGAGGGCGATTTCAACCGCAAAGAGACCTCGGCCTTCGCCGAGCTGATGGGCCAGCGCGTGGCGGCACCGGGGGTGACGGTGCTTGATGACGGCACCCTGCCCGACCGTCGCGGCTCGATCACCATTGATGACGAGGGCACGCCCTCGGCGCGCAACGTGCTGATCGAGGATGGTATTCTGGTGGGCTTCATGCAGGACCGCCAGAACGCGCGGCTGATGGGCGTGGCCCCTACCGGCAATGGCCGGCGCGAAAGCCATGCCCATGCGCCGATGCCGCGCATGACCAATACCTATATGCTGGGCGGAAAGGCCAACCCCGCCGATCTGGTCGCCGGATTGCGCGACGGGATCTATGCCGTGGGCTTCGGCGGCGGGCAGGTCGATATCACCAACGGCAAGTTCGTCTTCAGCTGCACCGAGGCCTACCGGGTGAAGAACGGCGTGATCGGCGCGCCGGTCAAGGGCGCCACGCTGATCGGTGACGGGCCGACGGCGCTGAAGAATGTGCGCGGCATCGGCAATGACATGGCGCTCGATCCCGGCATGGGCAATTGCGGCAAGGCCGGGCAATGGGTGCCGGTGGGCGTGGGCCAGCCCAGCCTCTTGATCGGCGGGCTTACGGTGGGTGGCGTCGCCTGATGGCGGTCTGGCGTTCGACGCCCGGCCATGACCGGCACACCCGCTGGAAGGATTGGGCGATTGCCGCGGTGGCGGTCTGGCTGGGGGCGGTGCCACTGGGCCTTGCGGTTCTGGCGCTGGCCTATCTGCTCGGCACGCTGCCGGGGCTTTCCGGCGCGCCCGGCGTCACCCATCCGCTGGCCGCGCTCTATATCCTTGGTTATGTGCTGTTCTTCTCGCCGATGCTGTCCTGGGCGGGGCTCTTGCTGGCGCTGCCACCGGCCTGGCTGATGCTGCGGCGCGGTTTCGCTGGCTGGGGCAGCTTCGGCATGCTGGGGCTGATCTCCGGCACGCTGGCCGGCGGCTTCTTTGACGGGTTCACCCCGACGGTCGCCGGATTGCACGGGCTGGCGGCCGCCCTGGCCTTTAGATGGATTTTATTTCGATTGTCGCCGGAAATCTTTACTGCCCGTTAACCTTCTGCCCTCAAGACTGCTATTCGAATGAGGCGAGGCTGAGATGGACGGGACACTAATTTCTTCTCCCACACCCTTCACCCCACCCACCACGGAAGAAGACCGCCTTTCCTGGCTTCGCCTCATTCGATCCCGCCGCATCGGCCCGGGCACCTTCGCCCGCCTGCTGAGCGAGCATGGCAGCGCCGCGCAGGCTCTTGAGGCCCTGCCCCGGATCGCCCGCGCCGCCGGCCAGAACGATTACACCCCCTGCGACCAGGCCACCGCCGAAGCCGAATACCGCGCCGGGCAACGCATCGGCGCGCGGCTGCTGTGTCTGGGCGAACCCGATTACCCCGAGGCGCTGGCTGCCATCGCCGACGCGCCGCCGGTGCTGTGGCTGCGCGGGCAGCTGCCGCTGCTGGCGAGGCCCGCCGTGGCGCTGGTGGGCGCACGCAATGCTTCCAGCCTGGGCCGGCGCATGGCGCGCAAACTGGCCGAGGGGCTGGGCTATCACGGGCTGGTCGTGGTGTCGGGGCTGGCGCGCGGCGTCGATACCGTGGCGCATGAGGCCGCGCTTGCCAGTGGCACCATTGCGGTAATGGCCGGCGGCGTCGATGTCATCTATCCCCGCGAGAACGCCGCCCTCGCCGCCCGCATCGCCGAGCAGGGCGCGCTGGTTTCCGAACAGCCCATCGGCTTGCAGCCGCAGGCGCGCCATTTCCCCCGCCGCAACCGCATCATCTCGGGCCTTGCCAGCGCGGTGGTGGTGGTCGAGGCCGCCGAGGGTTCGGGCAGCCTGATCACCGCCCGCGACGCGCTCGAACAGGGGCGCGAGGTGCTGGCGGTGCCGGGCCATCCACTCGATCCCCGCGCCGCCGGCGGCAATGCGCTGATCCGCGAGGGCGCGCGGCTGGTGCGCGATACCGCCGATCTGCTGGAGGCGCTGGAAGGCGCGCTGCCGCAAACCGCGCCCCTGAAAACCGCCACCTCGCGCCGTATCGCAACACCCGGCCCGGCCCCGGCACCCATGGCCACCACCCCGGGCAGCCTGCTGGCGCTGCATGGCCGCATCCTCGATCTTCTGGGCAGCGCGCCGCAGGCCGAGGATCAGCTGATCCGCGATCTGGCCCTGACCGGCGCCCAGATCGCGCCGGCACTCCTGACGCTGGAACTCGATGGCCGCGTGCAACGGCTGCCCGGCGGCCTGCTGGCCCGCGCCTGAGCCCGGGCGGCGGCGGGCGCCGAAGCCCGCTCTGGACAGGCCGCGACGGCGCACCAGATTGACAACCGCCCCGGTTCTCGCCCATCAAGGCCCCGCGCGACAGCCCCGGCCCCCGCCGCCGATCGGGCAAAGTCGAAAGTATTATCAGAGGTTTGAATGGCAGTCGTCGTCGTCGAGTCGCCCGCAAAGGCCAAGACAATCAACCAGTATCTGGGCTCCGGCTTCACCGTTCTGGCCTCGTTCGGCCATGTCCGCGACCTGCCGCCGAAGGATGGATCGGTCGATCCCGAGCAGGATTTCGAGATGAAATGGGAGGTCGCCGCCGATAGTCGCAAACATGTGCGCGCCATCGCCGAGGCCCTGAAGGACGACAACGCGCTGATCCTCGCCACCGACCCCGACCGCGAGGGCGAGGCGATCAGCTGGCACCTGCTGGAAGCGCTGGCCAAGTCCAAGGCGCTGAAAAAGGACACGCCGGTGCAGCGCGTGGTCTTCAACGCCATCACCAAGAGTGCCGTGACCGAGGCGATGAAACAGCCGCGCGAGGTCGATATGGAGCTGGTGCGCGCCTATCTGGCCCGGCGCGCGCTGGACTATCTGGTGGGGTTCAACCTCAGCCCGGTGCTCTGGCGCAAGCTGCCCGGCGCCAAATCGGCCGGGCGGGTGCAATCGGTCTGCCTGCGGCTGATCGTCGAACGCGAGATGGAGATCGAGGCTTTCCGCGCCCGCGAATACTGGAGCGTCAGTGCCGCCCTGACCACCCCGCGCGGTCAGGATTTCAGCGCCCGGCTGGTCAGCCTCGGCGGCAAGCGCTTGGACAAATTCGACCTGTCCACCGCTGAAAGCGCCGAACTTGCCGTGGAGGCCGTGCGCAAACGCGACCTTATCGTGCAATCGGTCGAGGCCAAGCCCGCCAGCCGCAACCCCGCCGCACCCTTCATGACCTCGACGCTGCAACAGGAGGCCAGCCGCAAGTTCGGCATGGGCGCCAAGCAATGCATGTCGGCGGCGCAGCGGCTCTATGAGGCCGGGTTGATCACCTATATGCGGACCGACGGCATCGACATGGCGCCCGAGGCGGTGATGGCGGCGCGCGACGAGATCAAGCGCCGCTTCGGCGAAAGCTACGTGCCCAAATCGCCGCGCATGTACAAGAACAAGGCCAAGAATGCGCAGGAAGCGCATGAATGTATCCGCCCCACCGATATGGGCACCGATCCTGACAAGCTGCGCCTCACCGATGCCGACCAGCGCCGCCTCTACGATCTGATCTGGAAACGCACCATCGCCTGCCAGATGGAGGCCGCCCGGCTGGAGCGCACCACCGTCGAGATCGGCAGCCAGGATGGCCAGGTCGGGCTGCGTGCCAGCGGTCAGGTGGTGCTGTTTGACGGTTTCCTCAAGCTCTATGAGGAAGGCCGCGACGACAGCCCCGAGGAAGACGACAAGCGCCTGCCGCAGATGGCGGCGCGCGATGCGCTGGCCAAGGGCACGGTCACGCCCGAGCAGCATTTCACCCAGCCGCCCGCGCGCTACACAGAGGCCACGCTGGTCAAGCGCATGGAGGAACTGGGCATCGGGCGCCCCTCGACCTATGCCTCCATCGTCTCGACGATCCAGGACCGCGGCTATGTGCGCAAGGAAAAGAACCGCCTGATCCCCGAAGACAAGGGCCGGCTGGTGACGGTCTTCCTGGTGAATTATTTCCGCAAGTATCTGGAATATGATTTCACCGCCGATCTGGAAGAGCAGCTTGATGATGTCTCGGCCGGCGAGCGCGACTACAAGGAAGTGCTGGCGCGTTTCTGGCGCGATTTCTCGGCCGCGATCGCCGAAACCGCCGATCTGCGCATCACCGAGGTGCTGGAAAAGATCGACGAGGTGCTGGCGCCGCATCTCTACCCGCCGCGCGCCGACGGCTCTGACCCGCGGGTCTGCCCGACCTGCGGCAAGGGACGGCTGAACCTGAAGACCGCGCGTTCGGGCGGCGCCTTCATCGGCTGTTCGAACTATCCCGAATGCCGCTACACCCGGCCGCTGGCCGGTGATGAGGGCAATGGCGAGCTGTCGGGCGATGGCAAGCTTCTGGGCCATGACGCGGGCGATCCGATCTATCTGCGCGCCGGCCGCTTCGGCCCCTATGTGCAGCGCGGCGAGGCCACCACCGAGAACCCCAAGCCGCCCCGCGCCAGCCTGCCCAAGGGCTGGGCGCCCGACGCGGTGGATCTGGAACGCGCGGTGACGCTCTTGAACCTGCCGCGTCTGGTCGGCCACCACCCCGAGGATGGCGTGGCCGTCGAGGCTGGCATCGGCCGGTTCGGCCCCTATGTCAAACACGGCTCCACCTATGCCAACCTGCCCGAGGTGGACGAGGTTTTCACCATCGGCATGAACCGCGCGGTGGAACTGATCGCCGCCAAGGCCAGCCGGGGTGCCGGGCGCGGCAGCACCGCCGCCCCGCTGCGCGAATTGGGCGAGCATCCCAGCGGTGGCAGGATCGCGGTGATGGCCGGGCGCTATGGCCCCTATGTGAAATGGGAAAAGGTCAATGCCACGCTGCCCAAGGATATCGAGCCCGAGGGCGTGACGCTGGAGCAGGCGCTGGAACTGATCGCCGCCAAGGCGGGCAAGGGCGGCAAGGCCAAGAAACCCGCCGCCAAGAAACCCGCCGCAAGGAAGCCGGCGGCCAAGAAAGCGACAACCGCCAAGACGGCTGCCAAGAAACCGGCAGCGAAAAAACCGGCGAAGAAAGCCGCCAGCGGCAGCACCGACGAATGAACGGCGGCGGGGCGCCATGCCCCGCCAGAACCGTTTGCGCCAACGGTGATTGACTTCGCTGCACCGCCGCGTCACAACTGGCGCCGCGAATATTGCGGGGGAAACTATGCAGAAAATCTACGGCTCGGCCGCCGAGGCCCTTGACGGGCTTCTGTTCGACGGGATGACCATTGCCGCCGGCGGCTTCGGCCTGTGCGGCATCCCCGAACTGCTGATCAGCGCCATCCGCGATGCCGGCGTGAAGGATCTGACCATCGCCTCGAACAATGCCGGCGTCGATGATTTCGGGCTGGGCCTGCTGCTTCAGACGCGGCAGGTGAAGCGGATGATCAGCTCCTATGTCGGCGAGAATGCCGAATTCATGCGCCAGTATCTGTCGGGCGAGCTGGAGCTGGAATTCACCCCCCAGGGCACCCTGGCCGAGCGCATGCGCGCCGGCGGCGCCGGCATTCCCGGCTTCTACACCCGCACCGGCGTCGGCACCGTGGTCGCCGAGGGCAAGGAGCTGAAGGAATTCGACGGCGAAACCTATGTGCTGGAGCGCGGCATCGTCGCCGATCTGGCGATCGTCAAGGCCTGGAAGGCCGATGACACCGGCAATCTGGTGTTTCGCAAGACCGCGCGCAATTTCAACCCGCCGGCGGCGACCTGCGGCAAGGTCTGCGTCGTCGAGGTCGAGCAGATCGTGCCGCGCGGCAGCCTCGACCCCGATCACATCCATCTGCCCGGCATCTATGTGCACCGCCTGATCCAGGGCCAGCACGAGAAGCGGATCGAACAGCGCACCACGCGCCAGGCTTGAGGAGGGCTTGACCATGGCTTGGGACCGCAACCAGATGGCCGCCCGCGCGGCCCGCGAACTTGAAGACGGCATGTATGTCAACCTCGGCATCGGCATTCCGACGCTGGTGGCCAATTACATCCCCGAGGGGATGACCGTCACCTTGCAATCGGAAAACGGCATGCTGGGCATCGGCCCCTTCCCCACCGAGAACGAGGTTGACGCCGATCTGATCAACGCCGGCAAGCAGACCGTCACCGCGCTGCCCCATACCGCCTATTTCGACAGCGCCCAGAGCTTTGCCATGATCCGCGGCGGCAAGATCGCCATGGCGATCCTCGGCGCGATGGAAGTGGCCGAAAACGGCGATCTGGCCAACTGGATGATCCCCGGCAAGCTGGTGAAGGGCATGGGCGGCGCGATGGATCTGGTGGCCGGGGTGAAACATGTGGTGGTGGTCATGGACCATACCAACAAGGCCGGCGAATCGAAGGTGCTCAAGGCCTGCACCCTGCCGCTGACCGGCAAGGGCGTGGTCAACCGCATCATCACCAATCTCGGCGTGCTCGATGTCGTCGAGGGCGGGCTGAAGCTCGTCGAACTGGCCGATGGCGTCAGCGAGGCCGAGCTGCGCGCCGCCACGGAAGCGACCATCGTCAACTGAATCCGGGCTGGCGCGGGGGCCCGGCGCTTGACAGCCGCCCCCTCGCAGCCCATGAAGCCCACTGACCGCCGCCCCCGCCGGGGCGGCGTTTCGCAATCTGGCCAGGGAAGCGGACAAGCGCATGAGCAGCAGCACGGCAGGCAAGAAGGACGGTTGGTTCGAATCGGTGAAGACCGTGTTCTGGGCCCTGGTCATCGCCGGGGTGTTCCGCACGCTGTTCTTCCAGCCCTTCTGGATCCCCTCGGGTTCGATGAAGGAAACCCTGCTGATCGGCGATTTCCTCTTCGTCAACAAGATGGCCTATGGCTATTCGCGCTGGTCCTGCCCCTTCGGCCTCTGCCCGATCAACGGCAGGCTTTTCGCCAGCCTGCCCGAACGCGGCGATGTGGTGGTGTTTCGCCATCCGGTTTCGGGGGCCGATTACATCAAGCGGCTGATCGGTCTGCCCGGCGATCGGGTGCAGATGCGCGAGGGCGTGCTCTATCTCAACGGCGAGCCGCTGCCGCAGGAACCCGCCGGCGTGTTTACCGAAACCTATGAGCGTCAGGGCTCGGCCGGGCAATATCCGCGCTGCGAGAATGCACCCGTCGGTCAGGGCGGGGCCTGCACCAAGTCGCGCTTCACCGAGACCCTGCCGGGCGGGCGCAGCTATCCGGTGCTCAACATCGAGGATCGCGGCTTCGCCGACAATACCCCGGTCTATACCGTGCCCGAGGGGCATTTCTTCTTCATCGGCGACAACCGCGACAATTCGGTGGACAGCCGCGCGCCGCAAAATATCGGCGGCGTGGGTTTCGTGCCCTTCGACCATCTGATCGGCCGCGCCGACCGGGTGATGTTCTCTTCCGCCGGCCGCTCGATGCTGGCCTTCTGGACCTGGCGCAGCGACCGTTTCTATCACCGCATCGAATGAGCGCCGGCATGAAGCCCTCGGCCGAACTTCTGGCCTTCTGCGACCGGCTCGGGCACCGTTTCCAGCGCCCCGAACTGCTGATGCGTGCCCTGACCCATGCCTCGATCTCGTCGAAAACCCGGCCCGACAACCAGCGGCTGGAGTTTCTGGGCGACCGCGTGCTGGGGCTGGTGATCGCCGAGACGCTGCTGAACGCCGACCGTGGCGCCAGCGAGGGCCAGTTGGCGCCGCGCTACAATGCACTGGTGCGCAAGGAAACCTGCGCCGATATCGCCCGCGAGATCGGGCTGGGCGATGTGCTGCGCATGGGCCGCTCGGAAATGCTCAGCGGCGGGCGGCGCAAGGCGGCGCTGCTTGGCGACGCCATGGAGGCGGTGCTGGCGGCGGTCTATCTCGATGCCGGGCTGGAGGCGGTGCGCGCGGTGATCGCCACGCATTGGCAGGGCCGCATCGCCCAGGTTGACAGCGATTCCCGCGATCCCAAGACTGTGCTTCAGGAACTGGTGCAGGCGCGCGGAGAAAACCCGCCGCTCTATGTCGAGATCGCCCGCGACGGCCCGCCGCATGCGCCGGTCTTCACCATCGAGGCCCGGCTCGCCGATGGCGCCAGCGCCCGCGCCAGCGCCGGTTCCAAACGTCAGGCCGAACAGGCCGCCGCCCGCGACCTGCTCGCACAACTGGAGACAAAGCCATGACCGACACCCCCACCCGCGCGGGTTTCGTGGCCCTGATCGGCGAACCCAATGCCGGCAAATCCACCCTGACCAACCGCATGGTCGGCGCCAAGGTCTCGATCGTCACCCACAAGGTGCAGACCACCCGCGCCCGCATCCGAGGTGTGGCCATGGAGGGTGCGACGCAGATCGTCTTCGTCGATACGCCGGGCCTGTTTCGCCCCCGGCGCCGGCTTGACCGCGCCATGGTCGCCGCCGCCTGGGGGGGCGCATCGGATGCCGATATCGTGGTGCTGCTGGTCGAGGCGCATCGCGGCCTCACCGAGGGCGTGCAATCGATCATCGACACGCTGGCCGAACGCATGCCACGCGGCCATCCGGTGGCGCTGGCGATCAACAAGATCGACCGCGTCAAGGCCGAGGTCCTGCTGGCGCTGACCGAAAAGCTCAATGCCGCCTATCCTTTCGTCGAGACCTTCATGATCTCGGCCGAAAAAGGCCATGGCATCGAGAAACTGCGCCGCTGGCTGGCCGAAACCCTGCCCGAAGGCCCCTGGCTCTATCCCGAGGATCAGATCGCCGATCTGCCGATGCGCATGATCGCCGCCGAAATGACGCGCGAGAAATGCACGCTCAGGCTGCATCAGGAGCTGCCCTACGAGCTGACCGTCGAAACCGAGCAATGGCAGGAGCGCAAGGACGGCTCGGTGCGCATCGATCAGGTGATCTATGTTGCGCGCGATGGCCACAAGGGCATCGTGCTGGGCAACAAGGGCGAGACCATCAAGGGCATCAGCCAGGCCGCCCGCACCGAGATCACCGAATTCCTCGGCCGGCCGGTGCATCTGTTCCTGCAGGTCAAGGTGCGCGCCAACTGGCTGGAAGAGGCCGAGCGCTACAACGAGATGGGCCTCGATTTCCGCGATGGCAACTGACCGCCGCCTCCTCTCGCCCGAAATACGCCTGCGAGGGGCCGCGCGCCCCTGCCCCGGCCACCGCCCGCGCCGCCCATGACCCCGCGCCTGACTGCCGATTTCTGGGTGCGCGCCTATCTCACCCGGCTGCGGCTGGCCGATATCCCGGCCTTCGTTACCGCGCGCGGCGATGCCACCGGCGGCGCGGTGATGGTCAAGCTCGCCACGCTCGATGGTCAGGCCCGGGTTTATCAGCGGATGTTCGATCTGATGCAGGACCGCCGCGCCTGGGTCCTGCGCCTTGCAGGCCCGGAGGCCGAGATCGACGCCCTGATCAGCCGTGAGCGCGCCCGCGACCCTGATCTTTGGGTGATCGAGGTCGAGGATCGCGCCGGGCGGCATCTGCTCGACGAGCCGGGCCTTTCCGAATGAGCCCTGCCGCCCTATCTTGCACCCTGAATCCCCAGGAGGCCCGCGATGCTCTTCTCGTCCAAACTCTATGACATGGTGCCGGCCGCCGAGGCCCTGCCCGGCCGCCCCGATCCGATCCCCACGGCGGACACCCATTTCCTCACCGCCCGCCCGCTCAAAGCCGCTCCGCCCGAAGGCATGGAGGTGGCGATCTTCGGCATGGGCTGTTTCTGGGGTGTCGAACGGGTCTTCTGGCAGCTCGATGGCGTCTGGCTGACCATGGTTGGCTATGGCGGCGGCTATACCCCCAATCCGACCTATCAGGAGGTCTGTTCAGGGCGCACCGGGCATAACGAGCTGCTGCGGCTGATCCATGACCCGCGCATCATCAGCTATGAGCAATTGCTGAAAACCTTCTGGGAAAACCACGATCCCACGCAGGGCATGCGGCAGGGCAATGACCGGGGCACGCAGTATCGCTCGGGCATCTATACCACCTCGCCGGCGCAGGAAGCCGCCGCGCTGGCCAGCCGCGAGCTCTATCAGGCGCGGCTCACCGAGGCCGGGCTCGGCGTCATCACCACCGAGATCCGCCCCGCGCCGGAATTCTTCTTCGCCGAGGATTACCACCAGCAATATCTGGCCAAGAACCCCGATGGCTATTGCGGCATCGGCGGCACCGGCATCAGCTGCCCGGTGGGTCTGGGCGTCTGACGCTTGACGCTACCGGGCCGGGGGGCTAAGCGCGAGCGATCAGCGAAAGGCCCCCCATGCCCACCTATACCGCCCTGACCACCCTGCCCGACGAAGCCCGCGCCAATGCGCTCGGCGAAGCCCTTGAAGCGCTGGAGCCCGAACCCGTCGGCGTCGGCGTCTTCGAGCTGGAGGACGGCTCGGCGCTGTGGGAAGTCGGCGCCTATTTCACCGAAAGCCCCGACGAGATCGCCCTGGCGCTCTTGGCAGCCGCCCATGGCGCCCAGCCCTTCGCCATTTCCGAACTGCCCGAGATCGACTGGGTGGCGCATGTGCGCCGCGAGCTCAAACCTGTCGAGGCCGGGCGCTTCTTCGTCTATGGCAGCCATGATGCGCACAAGCTGCCCGAGGGCCGCATCGGTCTGCTGATCGAAGCCGCCATGGCCTTCGGCACCGGCCATCACGGCACCACCCAGGGCTGCCTGCGCGCCCTTGACCGGCTGGCCACGGCAGGCTTTCAGGGCCGCCGGGTGATCGATGTCGGCTGCGGCACCGCCGTGCTGGCCATGGGCGCGGCGCGGATCTGGCCCGATCCGGTGCTGGCCTCGGATATCGATGCCGTCGCCGTCGAGGTCGCCGAGGCCAATGTCGAGGCCAACGCGCTGGCCGGCCGGGTGCAATGCATCGAGGCCACGGGCTTTGATCACCCCGATATCGCCGCCCAGGCGCCCTTCGATCTGATCTTCGCCAATATCCTCAAGGGGCCGCTGATCGCGCTGGCGCCCGATATGGCCCGCCATGCGGCACCGGGTGGCAAGGCGATCCTCTCGGGGCTGCTGGTCGAACAGGCCGATGATGTGCTCGCCGCCTACACCGCGCAGGGCTTCACGCTGGAGCATCGCGAGGATATCGGCGAATGGGCCACGCTGACGCTGCATTTCCCCGGCTGAACGGGCGCGGCTGAGCAGCCCGGCAGCGGCACGAAGACGCCCAAATTCTGCCCGCTTCCGGCGCTAGCCTCGGCGCCGGTTGATGATTGCAGGAATTTGCCGCATGGAAAGCACCGCATTTCAGCAGCGCAAGGCGCGCATCCTTGCTGCCCGCGCCGCCGACGAGCGCCGCCGCCAGCGCCCGCGCAGCCGTCGCGCGGTGGGCATCCTGATGGCGCTGCTGGCCAGCCTGATCTGTTTCTTCCTGCTCAAGGGCGCGACGCTGGCCCATCTCGGCGAAGCCGGTTTCGCCGCTCTCGCCCCGCAGCAGGGTGACGAGGGCAGCGCGCTGGTGCTCTGGTTCACCGGCGCCGATCCGCTCACCCGGCTGATCGCCGAAACCCTGCGCCCGGGCACCCTGCGCTCCTGAGCCCCGTCCGGCACCGAAACGCACAAAGAAAAACCGCCGTCCCACTTCTGCGGGCGGCGGTTTCCGATTGCGCTGTTCCGCGCTTTCCGGGGTCTGGATCAGCGCAGCTGATCGACCACCAGATCGATGTCGGCGCGGCAAAGACCGATGTCTTCCAGCTCACGATCCGACAGTTTCGACAGCTCACGACGGGTCACGCGCTTGTCGTTCCATGCCACCAGGGCGGCGAACATATCACCGAGCGAAAAGCGGAAACCCCCGGCAAACACACCGTCAGCGACGGGGCGACTTTGAACAAAGAATGCCATGACAGGCTCCTGATATACGATTCTGATTCTGCTGAAGCATTGTGCTTCTGCGGTCCAGATAGGCCGAAAATCGGTCATTGAGTAGCTGGGGAGATTGCAGACCCGGCATGCAGCCATTGCATGACGCCGCACCGCAGAATGGGGCCGTCACAGCGTGGCGCGGCCCTTCACGGGTTGTTTACAGCCATGCGGCAAAGGCTGCAACCCCGTGATGCCCCGTCCTCCCCATGGCTTTCCCGCTGGCGTCTGTTCACTTTTCGTGCTAGTTCGTGATGCAAACCCGGCACAACCGGGACAGCCGCGAACGAGGGCAGGGCCAGACATGCGGGTATTGGGCATCGATCCGGGATTGCGCAACATGGGCTGGGGCGTGATCGATGTCGCCGGCGCCCGGCTCAGCCATATCGGCAATGGCGTGCTGCAATCGCAAGGCAGCGATCTGGCCTCGCGGCTCCTGAGCCTGCACCACCAGTTGAGCGCGGTTCTGGCACGGTTCACCCCTGATTGCGCCGCGGTCGAGCAGACCTTCGTCAACAAGGATGCCGTGGCCACGCTCAAGCTGGGCCATGCCCGCGCCATCGCGCTGCTGGTGCCGGCACAGGCCGGGCTGACGGTCGGAGAATATGCCCCCAATGCGGTCAAGAAGACCGTGGTCGGCGTGGGCAAGGCGGCCAAGCAGCAGGTCGATCACATGGTGCGCATGCAATTGCCCGGCGCCGCCATCGCCGGGCCCGATGCCGCCGATGCGCTGGCCATCGCCATCTGCCACGCCCATCACATGCAATCGGCCGGTCGCTGGCAGGCGGCGCTCGAAACTGCCGAGAGGGCCGCGCGATGATCGGCAAGCTTTCGGGCCGGATCGATTATCGCGGCAGCGATCATGTGCTGATCGATGTGCGCGGCGTGGGTTATGTGGTGCATGTCTCCGAGCGTACGCTGGCCGCGCTGCCCGGCCCCGGCGGCATGGCGGCGCTTTATACCGAGCTGCTGGTGCGCGAGGATCTGTTGCAGCTTTTCGGCTTCCTGACCCTTGCGGAAAAAGAATGGCACCGGCTGCTGATCTCGGTGCAGGGTGTCGGCGCCAAGGCGGCAATGGCGATTCTGGGCACGCTGGGGCCTGAAGGCGTGGCCCGCGCGCTGGCGCTGGGTGATGCCGGCGCGATCCGCAAGGCGCCCGGCGTCGGGCCGAAACTGGCGCAGCGCGTGGTGATGGAGCTCAAGGACAAGGCGCCGGTGGTGATGGCGCTGGCCGGCGCCGGGGCCGATCTTGGCGCCCTGCCCGATGATGCCCCGGTCATCGAACCCGCCGGGCCCGCCGCAAGCGCGCCCCCGCGCCCGGCACCGCGCCAATCCGCGCAGGCCCAGGCCGATGCCCTCTCGGCACTGACCAATCTCGGCTATTCCCCCTCCGAGGCCGCTTCGGCCATCGCCCAGGCAGCCGAGCACGAAACCGAGACCCCGGCCCTGATCCGCGCCGCCCTGCGCCTGCTCGCCCCGAAAGCCCAGCCATGAGCACCAAGCCATGAGCCCCCCTGACCCGACCCTGCGCGCCGAGCGCCAGCCCGATGATGCCGACCGCGCCCTGCGCCCCCAGGCGCTGGATGATTTCATCGGCCAGCACGAGGCCAGGGCCAATCTGCGGGTCTTCATCCAGTCCGCCCGCATGCGCGGCGAGGCGATGGACCACACCCTGTTCTACGGCCCGCCCGGCCTTGGCAAGACGACGCTGGCGCAGATCATGGCGCGCGAACTGGGGGTGGGGTTTCGCATGACCTCGGGGCCGGTGCTGGCCAAGGCCGGTGATCTGGCCGCGATCCTGACCAATCTTGAACCCCGCGATGTGCTCTTCATCGACGAGATCCACCGCCTCAACCCCGCCGTCGAGGAAGTGCTCTACCCGGCGATGGAGGATTTCCAGCTCGATCTGGTGATCGGCGAAGGCCCGGCGGCGCGCACCGTGCGCATCGAGCTGCAGCCCTTCACCCTGGTCGGCGCCACCACCCGGCTTGGCCTGCTGACCACGCCGCTGCGCGACCGGTTCGGCATCCCCACAAGGCTGCAATTCTATTCCCAGGCCGAACTGGGCCAGATCGTCGCGCGTGGCGCCCGGCTGATGGGCATCGAGGCCGAACCCGAGGGTCTGGCCGAGATCGCGAAACGCGCCCGCGGCACCCCGCGCATCGCCGGAAGGCTCTTGCGCCGGGTGGTCGATTTCGCCCTCGTCGAAGGTGACGGGCAGCTGTCGCGCGCGCTGGCCGATGACGCGCTCACCCGGCTCGGCGTCGATCACCTCGGCCTCGATGGCGCCGACCGGCGCTACCTGCGGCTGCTGGCCGAGGGCTATGGCGGCGGGCCGGTGGGGGTGGAGACCATCGCCGCCGCACTCTCGGAAAGCCGCGATGCCATCGAAGAGGTCATCGAACCCTATCTGCTGCAACAGGGGTTGATCGCGCGCACCCCGCGCGGGCGCATGCTCACCGCCAATGCCTGGCGCCACCTCGGGCTGGAACCGCCCCGCCCCGCCGCCGGCCAGTCCGAACTGTTCGAAAACGGCAAATAACCCGCCCGTCTTTGTGCGCCAAATATCCTGGGGGTGAGGCGCAAGGCGCCGAGGGGGCAAAGCCCCCTGCCCCGCTCAGCCCAGCGGCCGCGCCTCGATCACCACGAAGGCCTGCGCCCAGGGGTGATCATCGGTCAGCGTCACATGCACCAGCGCCTCATGGCCGGGCGGGGTCATGGCCGCCAGCCGCTCGGCGGCCCAGCCGGTCAGATGCATCACCGGCTGGCCGGTGCGCAGGTTCGACACCGCCATGTCCTTCCAGGAGATCCCCATTCTCAGCCCGGTGCCCAGCGCCTTGGAACAGGCCTCCTTGGCGGCCCAGCGCTTGGCCAGGGTGCCGGCCTCGTCGCGCCGGCGCGCGGCCTTGCGCAGCTCGGTCTCGGTGAAGACCCGCTGGCGAAACCGGTCGCCGAAACGCTCCAGCGTGCCGGCGATGCGCTCGATATTGGCCAGATCGGTGCCGATGCCCAGTATCATCCCGCCGACCTCATGCCCTATTCCACCACCACACTGCCCAGCGCCTGATTGATGCGCAACTCCATCCGCTCGGCAATGCCCGGCTGACCAAGTTCCACGCCCTCGTGCCAGTGGAACACCGGCACGCTCAGCAACAGGCCCCGCGCGGGGTCATACTGCGCCTCGATCCCGGCGATGCCGATATTGTAGAACCCCAGCCCCGGCGCGCCCGAGACCACGAAACACTGCCGATACACCGGCCCCTCAGCGAGCGAGGAGGGCGCCAGAACCAGCAGATGCGCCGAGCAGCAGACCGGCTCGCCGCCGGTATCGAGCAGCGCCACCCGGATGGCGCCATTGGCATAGGCCTGGCTCTGCTCGGCCCAGGGCTCGGCGATATTGGCCGGATTGGCGATCCAGTCGCAATCCGACACCACCTGCCCCAGGGCAGTGCTGGCCAAAAGGCCCGGCGCCACCAACAGCAGCGCGGCGAAAGGACGAGCGACATGGCGCATGGTCAGGCTCCGTCGTGGGATCAGCGTCGCGGGATCAGCCGCGTGCATCATCCATCATGCGGCGCATTTGAGCAATCGCCGGCGCCAGCCCGATGAACACCGCCTCCGAGATCAGGAAATGGCCGATGTTCAGCTCGCGCAGCTCAGCCATCGCGGCAAAGGGCGCGACGGTGGCAAAGTTCAGCCCGTGGCCGGCATGCACCTCCAGCCCGGCGGCATGGGCCTCCTGCACGGCGCGGGTCAGGTGCTTCAGTTCGACCTCGGCCTCGGCGGCGCGCCCCTCGGCGATCAGATCGCAATACTGGCCGGTGTGGAACTCCACCACCGCCGCACCAACGCGCACCGCCGCGTCGATCTGGCGCGCATCATGGCCGATGAACAGCGACACGCGGCAACCGGCCTCGCGCAGCGGCGCGATGAAATCGGCCAGGCGACTGGCATCGCTGGCGACATCCAGCCCGCCCTCAGTGGTGCGCTCCTCGCGCCGCTCGGGCACCAGACAGACGGCATGCGGGCGGTGGCGCAATGCAATGGCCTGCATCTCGGCGGTGGCCGCCATCTCGAAATTGAGCGGCACCGCAATCGCCGCCATCAGCCGGTCGATATCACCGTCGCGGATATGGCGCCGGTCCTCGCGCAGATGCGCGGTGATGCCATCGGCACCGGCCTCCTGCGCCAGCAGCGCGGCACGCACCGGATCGGGGTAATCGCCGCCGCGCGCGTTGCGCAAAGTGGCGACATGGTCGATATTCACCCCCAGCCGCAGGGCGGGCTTGCTCATGGGCCGTCTCCTTTTTCACGCTCGCGCTGGATCTGCCGCGCGGTCTCGAAGCGTTGCTTCAGCTTGTTGTAGCGTCGGCGCTGATAGGCCTGCACCAATGGCAGACAGAGGTAATACATCGCGATCGAGGTGGGAATGCCCAGGATGGTGCCGCCCAGCATGAACGGCAGAAACACCCGCCACAGGAAGACATGCAGCCGCCCCCAATGCGCGGTATCCTCGTTGAACAGCGACATCAGATTGAAGGTCAGCTCCGATGTCGCGCGGCCGATGGCCCCCATCACCTCGGAAAAGCCCATGCTGCCGGGATTTCCGAGAAGCCAGTTGCCCAGTTCCAGCGAGGTGACCGCGATGATCGGAAAGGTGATCGGATTGCCAAAGAAGGTGCCCAGAAGGGCCGCCAGGATATTGCCGCGCAGCGCCCAGGCGATCAGCCCCGCCAGCAGGAAATGCAGGCCATAGAGCGGCAGGAAGGATACGAAACACCCCGCCCCGATACCGATGCAGATGCGCTCTGGCGTATCGGGCAGGCGGCGCAGCCGATGCAGCACATAAGAGGTCGAGCGCCGCCAGCCACCCTTGGGATAGAGAAACTCGGCGACCTTGCGCAGCACGCCTTTTTTTGTTCGCCTCTTGAACACCGCCCGCGCCCTCGTCGCTCAAGGCTGCCGCGTCGGATCGCGCAGGCGGAATACCTGCGCCACATCGCTCTCGGCATTGAGCACCGTCAGTATACGGTGCAGATGTTCGGCATCACGCACATCGGCCTCGACGAACAGGCGGAAGAAGTCCGGCTTGCGGTCGATGAAGCGCAGATCCGAGATATTGGCCTTCTGCTCGCCGATCAGGCTGCAGACCCGGCCCAGCACCCCGGCGCTGTTCGAGATCGTCAGATCCAGCGCCACGGCATGCACCGGCGGATGCCGCCCCTCGTGCCAGCGCAGATCGATCCAGCGTTCGGGCTGATCCTCCAGGCCGGCCAGCACCGCGCAATCAATGGCATGCGCCACCACACCCTTGCCGCGATAGGTGATGCCCACGATACGCTCGCCGGGCACCGGCTGGCAGCAGGCGGCGCGGCGAAAGCTCTGCCCCGGCTCCAGGCCAACGACCGGGCGGGCGGCATCGATTTCCTCGGCAGGCAGGGCGGCCAGCTCGGGATAAAGCTGTTCGACCACACCGCGCGCGCTCAGCTCGGCGCTGCCGATCCGCGCCAGCAGATCCAGCGCGTCCTTCATGCCCAGCGCCTTGGCGGCGGTATCGAGCGCCTTTTCCGTCACCCGCCGGCTGACATTCTCGAAGGCCACGCGCATCAGTTCGCGCCCCAGCCGGATGAAGCGCTCGCGGTCTTCCTCGCGCAGGGAGCGGCGGATCGCGGCCTTGGCGCGGCCGGTATGCACCAGCTCGATCCAGCTCGCTTGCGGGCGCTGGCCCTCGGCGGTGATGATCTCCACCGACTGACCATTGCGCAGCCGCGTCCAGAGCGGCACGCGCAGCCCGTCCACCTTGGCCGAGACCGTGGCATTGCCGATGCGGGTATGGATCGCATAGGCGAAATCGAGCGGCGTGGCGCCGCGCGGCAGCTGCACCACATCACCCTTGGGGGTGAAGCAGAACACCTGATCGGAATACATCTCCAGCTTCACATGTTCGAGGAACTCGTCATGGTCCTCGCTGCTGTCGAGCCGTTCGGTGAGCGTGGCGATCCATTTCGCCGGATCGACGGCAAAGGGGTTGGCGGTGCGGGTGCCGTCCTTGTAGGCCCAATGCGCCGCCACACCGGCCTCGGCAACCTCGTGCATTTCGCGGGTGCGGATCTGCACCTCGACGCGCTTGCCGTCGCGCCCCGACACCGTGGTATGGATGGAGCGGTAGCCGTTCGATTTCGGCTGGCTGATGAAATCCTTGAACCGGCCCGGAACGGCGCGCCAGCGACGATGAATCAGCCCCAGCACCTGATAACATTGATCGACGTCATCGAGGATGATGCGGAAGCCATAGATGTCGGAAAGCCGCGAGAAGGCCAGATCCTTCTCCTGCATCTTGCGCCAGATCGAATAGGGCTTCTTGGCGCGGCCATAGACTGTACCGTCCAGCCCTGCCTTCTCCAGCTCCAGCCGGATATCGGCGGTGATGCGCGCGATCACATCGCCCGATTCGCGCTGCAGGGTGATGAAGCGGCGCAGGATGGAATTGCGCGCCTCGGGGTTGAGCACGCGAAAGGCGAGATCCTCAAGCTCCTCGCGCATCCATTGCATGCCCATGCGCCCGGCCAGCGGGGCAAAGATATCCATGGTCTCGCGCGCCTTCTGGGCCTGCTTTTCGGGCCGCATGGAGCGGATGGTGCGCATGTTGTGCAGCCGGTCGGCCAGCTTGACCAGGATCACCCGCAGATCGCGCGACATGGCGATCAGAAGCTTGCGGAAGTTCTCGGCCTGCTTCGCCTCGGAGGAGGAAAGCTGAAGGTTGGTCAGCTTCGTGACCCCCTCCACCAGTTCGGCAACCTCGGCGCCGAACAGCCGCTCCACTTCATCATGCGTGGAGCGGGTATCCTCGATGGTATCGTGCAACAGCGCGGTGACGATGGTCGCATCATCAAGCCGCATCTCGGTCAGGATCGAGGCGACGGCGACGGGATGGGTGAAATAGGGCTCGCCGGAATGGCGCGTCTGCCCCTCGTGCATGCGCGCGCCATATTCCCAGGCGCGGCGGATCAGCGCCTCGTCGCAGGTCGGATTGTAGTTGCGAACCAGCGCAACAAGGTCATCGGGCGTGATCACGGCTTGACCCCGCCCTCCCTGACCTTGTGGCCATGGGCTCACCCCTGCTGGCTTTGCGCTTCAAGAAGCTGGCGCAACATCTGCTCTTCGGTCATGTCGTCAGTGGCCGGCTGGTCGGGCTGGGCACCCATCAGCAGCGCCATGTCGTCATCCTCGGGCATATCGACCTCGATCTGGGTCTGCATGCTCTCGATCAGCCGCTCGCGCAGGTCATCGGCGCGCTGGGTTTCCTCGGCGATCTCGCGCAGGGCGACGACGGGGTTCTTGTCGTTGTCGCGGTCAACGGTGATCGCCGCGCCGGCGGCAACCTCACGCGCGCGATGGGCGGCAAGGATCACCAGTTCAAACCGGTTGGGGACTTTGTCAACGCAATCTTCGACCGTCACGCGGGCCATGCAACACTCCAGTTCCGTCACAGGGGAGGATCAGCCTGTGGTATCTAACGGCAGAATCAACCATTGACAAGGCGCGAAGGGCCAAAGCCGCTTCACAGCCGGGTCAAATGGGCCGAATTTCCGCCAATGCGGCAGGATCCAGCGCCGCCAGCAGCTCGTCAACGCTGGAACCCAGCAGCGGATGGCGCCAATCACCGGCGATTTCGGCCAGCGGCACCAGCACGAAGGCGCGCTCATGCAGGCGCGGATGCGGCAGGATCAGCTCACCGGGGGCCTCGCGGCGCTGGGCATCAAGCGGCAGCTCCATCCAGTGGCGCAGCGTGGCGGCATCGGGCAGCACCTGCTCGCCCATCGCCAGCAGGTCCAGATCAATGACCCGCGCGCCCCAGCGCTCACGCCGCTCTCGCCCCAGTTCGGCCTCGATCGCATGCAGGAGCGCCAGCATCTGCGCCGGGCTTTCGCGCGCTTCGATCACCGCGCAGGCATTGACGAAATCCGGCCCGCTGCCGGCGGGAAAGGCCGGGGTGCGATAGAAGCGGCTCGTCATGGTGGAAACGCCCGGACGCGCTTCAATCAGGGCGAGCGCGCGGCGCAGCATATCGGCATTTTCCTGCACGGAAGGCGCCTGATTACCCCCCAAAGCAAGGAGGAAACGGTTGCGATTTGCAAATTGCATACTTAAAGATGATCCACCCGTGCCGTGTGTCAGTATTCCCTAACAGGTTGATGAAATCGCCACCAGTCGTGTGGCGCGGCAGCTCAGCCATGGGTTCCTCGGCCTGAACGTGGCACGGCTTCGAGAGGGAGCACAATGTTTTACAAAGACGAACGGCTTGCGCTGTTCATTGACGGAGCCAACCTCTTTGCCGCCGGCAAGGCGTTGGGATTCGATATCGACTACAAGCTGCTGCGGCAGGAGTTCATGCGCAGAGGCAAGCTGGTCCGCGCCTTCTACTATACCGCGCTCCTGGAAAACGAGGAATATTCCCCCATCCGGCCGCTGATCGACTGGCTGAACTACAACGGCTACACGATGGTCACCAAGCCAGCCAAGGAATACACCGACAGCGCCGGACGCCGGAAGGTGAAGGGCAATATGGATATCGAGCTGGCGGTCAATGCGATGGAACTGGCGCATCGGCTGGACCATGCGGTGCTGTTCTCGGGCGATGGCGATTTCCGGCCGCTGGTGGAATCGCTGCAACGTCAGGGGGTGCGGGTTTCGGTGGTCTCCACGATCCGCAGCCAGCCGCCGATGATCGCCGACGAGTTGCGCCGCCAGGCCGACAACTTCATCGAACTCGATGAGCTGCGCGATGTCATCGGCCGCCCCCCGCGCGAGCCGCGCAGCGACCGCGACGATCCCGCCGGCGATAGCGACTGACGGCCACCCGGCGTGCTCTGGGCGCTGACCGGCCTCTTTGCCGCAACCTTTCTGGCCGCCACCGTGGTGCCCTTCCAGTCCGAGCTGGTGTTTGCCGGGCTGCAACTGGGCGCGGTGGCGCCGCTCTGGCTGTTGATCGGCGTGGCCAGCGCCGGCAATACGCTGGGCGCCTTCGTCAATTACTGGATCGGCGCGCGGCTGGAACATGCCGGCGCCCATCGCTGGATGCGCATTGACGAAACCCGCCTTGCGCGGGCCCGGCGCTGGTGGCAGCGCTGGGGGGTGTGGTCGCTCCTGCTGAGCTGGGCGCCGGTGCTGGGATGGTTCACGGTTGTCGCCGGCATGATGCGCACGCCGCTTTGGCAATTCGCGCTTCTGGTCTTGCTGGCCAAGACCGGGCGGTTCGTGGCGCTGGGATGGCTGACGGCGCAGGCCATGGCGCTCGCCGCCGGCACCGAGATGCCGGAAGGTCTGGACGGATCGGGCGCGGGGCCTTAGGTCTGGCTTGACACGAAACGGAGGCCCCGATGCCCGCCAGACCGCCGCTGACCCTTTATCTTGCCGCGCCGCGTGGTTTCTGCGCCGGCGTGGACCGCGCCATCAAGATCGTTGAAATGGCGCTGCAGAAATGGGGGGCGCCGGTCTATGTGCGCCATGAGATCGTGCATAACAAATATGTCGTGGACAGCCTGCGCGCGCAGGGGGCGGTGTTCGTCAAGGAGCTAGAGGAATGCCCCGATGACCGCCCGGTGATCTTTTCCGCCCATGGCGTGCCGAAATCGGTGCCCGCCGCCGCCGAGGCGCGCGAGATGATCTATGTCGATGCGACCTGCCCGCTGGTTTCGAAAGTGCATATCGAGGCCGAGCGCCACCACGAAAACGGCCTGCAGATGGTGATGATCGGCCATGCCGGCCACCCCGAGACCATCGGCACCATGGGTCAGTTGCCCGAAGGCGAGGTGCTGCTGGTCGAAACCGTCGCCGATGTCGCCACGTTGGAACCGCGCGATCCGCAGAAACTGGCCTTCATCACCCAGACCACGCTCTCGGTCGATGATACCGCCGAGGTCGTTGCCGCGCTGCAGGCGCGTTTCCCGGCCATCGTCGGCCCGCACAAGGAAGATATCTGCTACGCCACCACCAACCGTCAGGCCGCCGTCAAGGAGATCGCCGGGCGCATCGACGCGCTGCTGGTGGTCGGCGCGCCCAATTCCTCGAATTCCAAACGTCTGGTCGAGGTCGGTCGCGCCGCCGGCTGTAGTTATGCCCAGCTCATCCAGCGCGCTGACGAGATCGACTGGCGCGCGCTGGAAGGCGCCCGCGCCGTGGGGCTGACCGCCGGCGCCAGCGCTCCCGAGGTGCTGATCAACGAGGTGATCGACGCTTTCGCCGCGCGCTATGAGCTGACCCGCGAACTGGTCGAAAC
>ERZ869909.1074-NODE-1074-length-24415-cov-5.718301_pt1 | contig 24415 bp, 23 predicted proteins | sample MGYA00520892_ERZ869909 | MGnify/ENA primary metagenome ERZ869909 (study PRJEB32215, sample SAMEA104723947) | bioreactor metagenome | biome: bioreactor; feature: anaerobic bioreactor; material: water | place: China | collected 2015-03-12 ... | reverse complement strand
GGGGCGCGGCCGCGATGCAGGCCGGCACGGTGTGGATCAACACCTATCGCGCGGTTTCCTACATGGCCCCCTTCGGCGGCTACAAGCGCAGCGGCGTCGGCCGCGAGAACGGCCGCGAGGCGATAGACGCCTATCTCCAGACCAAGACGGTGTGGATCGACACGCTCGGCAAGACGGCCAACCCGTTCGTGATCCGGTAGGGGGCAAGCGTGGCGGGAGCGTCCGAATCCGTCGTGATCGTTGGAGGCGCGGTCGTCGGCAGCGCGATCGCCTGGTTCCTGCGCGAGCTCGGCTTTGCCGGCTCCGTCACCGTCATCGAGCGCGACGCGACCTATCGGCAATCGTCCACCGCCTTGTCGGCCGCCGCGATCCGCACCCAGTTCGGCACGCCGGTCAACATCCATATGAGCCTTTACGGCGCGGATTTCCTGCGCCGGATCAAGGAGCATTTCGGGCCGGAGGCGGATGTCGGCTTCGTCGAGCGCGGCTATCTCATTCTCGGCGACCCGGCGAGCGTTCAGGCGCGCAAGGCCGCGGTGGCGATGCAGCGCGCCGAGGGCGCCGATGTCGAGGCCTTGTCGCCACGCGAGGCCGAGGCGCGGTTTCCCTGGCTCAACGTCGAGGATATCGGCGTCGCCACCACGGCGTCGCGCCACGAAGGCTGGTTCGACGCCTGGTCGCTCCTGTCGCTGTTTCGCCGCGCGGCGCGGCAACGCGGCGTCGCCTATGTCGAGGCGCAGGCCGCCGATCTCGACATAGTCGGCGGTCGCGTGCGCGGCGTCAGGCTGGCGGATGGCGGCGCGGTGGCGGCCGACCGCTGCATCGTCGCCGCCGGCGCGTCGTCGGGCGCGCTGCTGCGGGGGGCGGGCATCGACCTGCCGGTCACGCCGCGCAAGCGCACCGTCTTCGCCATCCACGCGCCGCTCGACGGGGCGGACGTGCCGATGCTGTTCGACACGACCGGCGCATGGATCAGGCCGGAGGGCGAGGGCTTCATCTGCGGCATCGCGCCGTCGGCGGACGACGACCCCGACGCCACCGGCGATTTCGAGCCGGCGCACGCGCTTCTCGAGGAGCGCCTGTGGCCCGCGCTCGCCCATCGCATACCGGCGCTGGAGCAGCTGCGGCTCGAGCGCGCCTGGGCCGGCCATTACGAGGTCAACGCGCTCGACCACAACGGCATCGTCGGGCCGCATGACGAGATCGCCAACCTCGTCCTGGCGACCGGCTTTTCCGGCCATGGCGTGATGCATGCGCCGGCCACCGGGCGCGGCGTGGCCGAGCTGATCGTCAAGGGCGGGTTCGAGACGCTCGACCTGTCGCCGCTGGGCTACGGGCGCATCCGCGCCGGGCAGCCGCTGCGCGAGAGCGTGGTGTATTGAAGAAACCGAAAAGGAAGGAACGCGGGATGAGACTGGAAGGCAAGATCGCGATCGTCACCGGGGCGGCGCGCGGCATCGGCCGCGCCTGCGCCGAGCGGCTGCTGGCCGACGGCGCCAGGGTCGTGCTGGCGGACATCGACGCCGCGCGGCTCGACGAAGCCGCCGCCGCCCTCGGCGACGCCGACACGGTTCTCGCCGTCGTCACCGACGTCAGCCGGAAGGAAGAGGTCGAGGCGCTGGTCGCGGCGGCCGTCGAGAAATTCGGCCGCGTCGACATCATGGTCAACAATGCCGGCATCGCCATGGTGCAGGACTTCCTCGACATCACCAAGGCCGATTACGACAAGGTGCTGGGCGTCAACCTCGAAGGCGCGTTCTGGGGCACGCAGGCGGCGGCGCGCCAGATGATCGCGCAGGGGCAGGGCGGCGTCATCATCAACATGTCGTCGATCAATTCCGGCCTCGCCAACCCGCGCGTCGCCACCTACGCCATCACCAAGGGCGGCATGAACCAGATCACCGGCACGGCCGCGGTCGCCTTCGCGCCGCACGGCATCCGCGTCGTCGGCGTCGGGCCGGGCACCATCGACACCGACATGATCCATCAGGGCTTCGTCTCCGACGCCTCGGTGCGCGGCATCCTTTCGCGCACGCCGCTCGGCCGCTACGGCAAGGCCTCCGAGGTCGCCTCGGTGGTGTCGTTCCTGGCCAGCGACGACGCGTCCTACATCACCGGCGAGACCATCTATCCCGATGGCGGGCGGCGCGTGCTCAACTACACCGTGCCGGTCAAGGAGTAGCCCGATGGGAATCTTCGACAAGCTGCATCACGTCTGCATCGTCGTCCACGACATCGACAAGACGCAGGCCTATTACGAATCCATCGGCATCGGCCCCTGGGAAGCCTACCCGCCGCTGGCGGAATACGAGGAGCTGGAGGTGCCGCATCGCGGCGGCTTCATGGCCATGCAGTACCGCATCTGCAACCTGCCGAACGTCCAGCTCCAGCTGTGCCAGCCGAATGCGGACCCCACGCCGCAGCGCCTCCACCTGGATAGCAAGGGCGAAGGGGTCTTTCATATCGGCTTCGAGGTCGCGGACGCGGATGCGGCGGAGGACGCGGCCGGGCGGAGCGGGCTTTCGCCGCTGATGCGCGGCCGCCGCGAAAACCGCACCGGCTTCACCTATTACGACACCGCCGACAAGGCAGGCGTCGTCATGCTGACGCGCGCCACCAACCTGCCGGGCAAATAGCCCGCCGGACGGGCGAGGGGTAATCGGGACGGGCAAGGCGGCAATGACGAGAATCGACCTCAATTCCGATCTGGGCGAAAGCTTCGGTCCTTGGCGCATGGGCGACGACGCCGCCATTCTCGGCGTCGTCACCAGCGCCAACGTCGCCTGCGGCGGCCATGCCGGCGACCCCGCCACCATGGTCGAGACGCTGGCGGCCGCGCGCGAACGCGGCGTGGTCGTCGGCGCGCATCCGGGCTTCGCCGACCGCGAGGGCTTCGGGCGACGCCTGATCCCGCTGACGCCCAGGGAGGTCGAGCAACTGGTCGCGACGCAGGTAGGGGCCTTGATGGGCGCGGCGGCCCTTGCCGGGGCGAGCGTCCGCTACGTCAAGCCGCACGGCGCGTTCGGAAACTGGGCCGCGGACGACCGTTCCGCAGCCGACGCGGTCGTGCGCGCGACCAAGGCGGTCTCACGCGATCTCGCGATCCTGGCGATCTCAGGCACCGAGCTGGAGCACGCCGCCCGCGATGCCGGGCTCGTCGTGTTCAGCGAGATCTTCGCCGACCGCGGCTATCTTGCGAGCGGCCGGCTGGTCCCGCGCGGCCGGGACGGCGCGATGATCCACGATCCCGCCGCCGCGTCCGCCCGGCTAGTCGGGTTCTTGTCGACCGGCCTGATGCCGACCGTCGACGGCGCGGCGATCCCGCTCGACGCGCATTCGATCTGCGTCCATGGCGACAGTGCCGGGGCGCTCGCCATGGCGCACCATGTCCGCGCCGGGCTGGAGGCGGCGGGCGTCACGGTCGCGCCCTTCCTGCAATCGGTCGGGAAGGATGCGTGATGGCCGCCGCGCTTCGGAGCCGTCGAAGGCGTCGCGTGACGTGAGCGCGGACCTGACTGCCGGCGCGGATGCGTTCCCGCGCTGCCTCCCGGTCGGCGACCGGGCGCTCCTCGTCGAATTCAGCGCGGCGATCGACAGGCGCAGCCATGACAGGGTCGTCCAGCTCGACGCGGCGCTGGCGGCCGCGCCCTTCGACGGCTTCGTCGAGGCCGTTCCCGCCTATGCCAGCCTGCTCGTCTGCTTCGACCCGCTGGTCGTCGGGCACGGCGCGGTGGAGGAGCGGCTCGCGGCGCTGATGGCGCTGGGCGCGGGAAGCCGCGGCGCCGGCAGGCTGCGCGAGGTCGAGATCTGCTACGACGACGACCTCGCCCCGGACCTCGCCGCCGCGGCCCAAGCGAGCGGGCTGACGCCGCAGGACGTCGTCACGGCGCATCTTTCCGGCGAATACGACGTGGCGATGTACGGCTTCGCGCCGGGCTACGCCTATCTCGCCGGCGTGCCCGAGCCGATCAGGCTGCCGCGCAAGCAGGCGGCGATCCGCGGCGTGCCCGCCGGCAGCGTCGTCATCGCCGGGCCGCAATGCCTGGTGACGACGCTGGCCATGCCGACGGGCTGGTGGATCATCGGCCGCTCGCCGACCCGCATCCTGCGCGGCGAGGACGCGGACCGTCCCTTCCTGTTCGACGTCGGCGACCGGGTCAGGTTCCGCCGCATCGCGCGGGAGGAATTCGACGCGCGGGAAACGCCATGAGCGAGGCGCTTCTCGCCGTCGGCTTCGCGGGGCCGCACGTCTCGATCCAGGATGCCGGGCGGCCGGGCTTCATGCGTTTCGGCGTGCCGGCCTCCGGGCCGATGGATCGCGCCTCCTTCGCCGCCGCCAATGCGGCGCTGGGCAATCCGCCCGGCCACCCGGCCATCGAGATCTCCATGGGCGGGCTGGTCCTGGAATGCCTGTCGGGCGCCGTCACCTTCGTGGTCGCAGGCGGCGGCTTCATCGTCGAGCAGGGCGGGCGCAAGGCCGGTTCCTGGACCATCGCCACCCTGCGCGCGGGCGAGCGGCTGGCGATCCGGCCGGGACATTGGGGAAGCTGGACCTATCTCGCCTTCGCCGGCCGCATCGAGGTGCAAGGCTGGCTCGGCAGCCTCTCCACCCACGCGCTTTCCGGGCTCGGCGGCGGGCGTCTCGCCTCGGGCCAGCGCCTGAGCGTCGCCGACGCCGAACTGCGCGAGGAGCGCGAGGGCGCCATCCCGTGCCCCGTCACCGCGCGCCCGCGCCAGCAGCTGCATGTCGTGCCCGGCCCGCAGGACGGCCTGTTCTCCGCCGAGACCGTCGCGGCCTTCCTCGCCGGTCCCTACCGTCTCACCGACGCCTACGACCGGATGGGCGTCAGGTTGCAGGGACCTGGCCTGCCGTTGGGCGCGGTTCTCGACATGCCTTCGGGGCCGATCGTGCGCGGCTCGGTGCAGGTGGCGGGCGACGGCGTCGCCACGGTGCTGCTCGCCGACCACCAGACCACCGGCGGCTATCCCAGGATCGCGACGGTGATCGACACCGATCTCGACGCCTTCGTGCAGTTGCGCCCGCGCGACGCGATCGCGTTCCGCGCCGTCACGCCGGATCATGCGGTGGAGCAGGCGCGGCTGCGCGCCGCCTCGGCCGCGCGCTATCTCGCCGCCATCGCCAGGCCGCGCGGTACCTTCGAGCAGCGCCTGATGGGCGAAAACCTGATAGGCGGCGTCGTCGACGCCCGCCCCACGACGGAGGAGACCGGCGCCGATCCTTAGGGTATCATTACCCCGTGCCGCCCGATTCACGCCGGAGATGACGATGCCCTCGCGCCCAACCGCCCTTTTCCTGCCTGGCCTGCTTTGCGACGCGGCGTTGTGGGCGCATCAGGTCGAGCATCTCGCCGACCTCGTCGATCCGGTCGTGGCCGACATGACCCGCGACGACAGCATCGCCGCCATGGCGCGGCGCGCGGCCGACGGCGCGCCCGAACGCTTCGTCGTCGTCGCCTTGTCGATGGGCGGCTACGTCGCCTTCGAGCTTCTGCGCACGGTGGCCGACAGGATCGCGGGCGTGGCGCTGGTCGACACCATGGCCTCGCCGGACACGCCCGAAAAGGCGGCCGAGCGGCGGGCGGGCATCGCGAGCCTGGCGGCGGGGCGCTTCGCCGGCGTGACGGCGCGGCTGTTGCCGCAGCTCGTCCATCCGGACCATGTCGACGGTCCCGTCGGCATGCAGGTCAGGTCGATGACGGAACGGGTCGGCGGCGACGCCTATATACGCCAGCAGAACGCCATTCTCGGACGCCCGGACTCGCGCCCGCTCCTGCCGCATATAAGGGTGCCGACGCTGGTGGTCGTGGGCGAGCAGGACGTGCTCACCCCGCCGGCCGAGGCGCGGCTGATGCACGAGAATATCGCGAACTCCACGCTGCATGTGATCCCGGATTGCGGGCACCTGCCGCCGATGGAGAAGCCGGACACGACGACGGGGCTGCTGCACGACTGGCTGAAGCGGGATGTCCTGCCGGCGGCGTAGCCGACCGGCTTTCTTGCGAATTTCCGCTGGCCGGTGTCGTCTGCCCGGCCATGGCGCGCAACGGGAAACCCCGTGCGCGCCGCATCCGAAGAGTTGGTGCGTTACTGCACCAGCGGGCAGTTGCCCTGATCCAGCGGGCGGAAGGCTTCCGCCGCCGGGACCGTGGCCACGGTCTCGTAGTAGTCCCACGGCCCGGTGGACTGGTCCGGCGACTTGACGCGGAACAGGTACATGTCGTGGATCTTGCGCCCGTCGACGCGGATCTCGCCCTGGCCGAACAGCGGATCGTCGGTCGGCAGTTCCTTCATCTTGGCCATGACGGTTTCGGTGTCCTTGGTGCCGGTCGCCTCGACCGCCTTGAGGTAGTGCAGCACCGAGGCGTAGACGCCGGCATGGTTCATCGTCGGCATGCTGCCATTGTGGGCGCTGGCGAAACGCTCCGACCAGGCGCGGGTCTCGTCGTTGAGGTTCCAGTAGAAGCTCTCGGTCAGTACCAGGCCCTGCGCCGTCTCGAGGCCGAGCGCGTGAACGTCGGTGATGAAGATCAGCAGGCCGGCCAGCGCCTGCCCGGCCTGGGTGATGCCGAATTCGGCCGCCTGCTTGATCGAGTTGATGGTGTCGCCGCCGCCATTGGCCAGCCCGATCACCTTGGCGCCCGAGGCCTGGGCCTGGAGCAGGAACGACGAGAAGTCGCTGCCCGGGAAAGGATGGCGCACGGAACCGACGACCGTGCCGCCCGCCGCCTCGACCACGGCCGAGGTGTCGGCCTCGAGCGCGTGGCCGAAGGCATAGTCGGCGGTGAGGAAGAACCAGGTGTCGCCGCCGGTCCTGACCATGGCGGTGCCGGTGCCGTGCGCCAGCGACCAGGTGTCGTAGGTCCAGTGGACGGTGTTGGGCGAGCATGCCTTGCCGGTCAGGTCCGAGGACGCGCCCGTCGACACCAGGAAAATCTTGTTGCTGTCGCGCGTGATGTCATGCACGGCGAAGGCGGCCGACGAGGCGGGAACGTCGGCGATGACGTCGACGCCGTCGCGGTCGTACCACTGGCGGGCGATGGTCGAGGCGACGTCCGGCTTGTTCTGGTGATCGGCCGAGACGATCTCGACCTTGATGCCCTTGTCGGCGGCGCCGAAATCCTCGACCGCCATGCGCGCGGCGATCACCGAACCCTCGCCCGAAAGGTCGGCATAGATGCCCGAGCGGTCGTTGAGCACGCCGATCTTGACCGAGATCTCGTCAGAGAGCGCGCTTGTCGTCATCAGCGACGCCGCGAGCGACGCCAGCAGGAATCCAGTCTTTCTCATGTCCTTTTCCTCTCCTGTTCAAACATCCGGATGGGCTTCGATGCCGTCATCGGGGATCGTGTCGGCGGCTGCGCCCTGCTTGGCGGCATGGCGGCGGCCGGCCGTCGCCGCGGCGAAGCGCCTGCGCTTCGGCCCTGTCATGGCTGCATGGGCGTCCATGCCGATGTTCCCCTTTTCGGTGACCATGGCACGGCCCGGATGTAACGACCACGAAAGTCGTGAATGATCAGATATCGAAAAATTTTATAGATCGGACGCAGCCGGCGGATGCCCGGGCGCAGGCAATGCCGGGGCCGAACAGGTCGCGTCGCCGGGTCAGGTCAATGCTTGCCGGCGGGCGGCAGGTCGGTGCATGCGCCCTCGAACAGCTCGGCCGCCATGCCGATGGTCTCGCCCAGCGTCGGATGCGGGTGGATGGTCCTGCCGATGTCGAGGGCGTCGGCTCCCATTTCGATGGCGAGGCAGATCTCGCCGATCATGTCGCCGGCGTTGGGGCCGACGATGGCGCCGCCGATGACGCGATGCGTGGCGGGATCGAAGACGAGCCTGGTCATGCCGTAGGCCGCGCCGTTGGCGATGGCGCGGCCGGACGCGGCCCAGGGGAACTTCGCCACTTCGACCTTGCGGCCGGCGGCCTTGGCCTCGTCCTCGGTGACACCGACCCAGGCGATCTCGGGGTCGGTATAGGCGACGGACGGGATCACCGAAGCGTCGAAATGGCTCTTCATGCCGGCGGCGGCCTCCGCCGCCACATGGCCCTCGTGCACCGCCTTGTGCGCCAGCATCGGCTCGCCCGCGATGTCGCCGATGGCGAAGATATGCGGCACGCCGGTGCGCATCTGGCCGTCGACGGCGATGAAGCCGCGCGCGTCGGGCGCGATGCCCGCCGCCTCCAGCCCGAGCGACGCGGCATTGGGCCGTCGCCCGGCCGCCTGAAGCACGAGGTCGTAGCTGCGCTCGACCGGCGGCGAGCCGGCGATGGTGCCCGCGATGGTGACTGTGATGCCGTCAGGCCCGGCGACGGCCCTCTCGACGCCGACGCCGAGGAAGATGTCGCCGAGGCGGTGCGCGTTCTGCTTGCGCCAGATGGCGACCGCGTCGCGGTCGACGCCGGCGAGCAGGCCGTCGAGCCGCTCGACCACGTCGACCCTCGCGCCCAGCGCGCTGTAGACGGTGGCCATTTCGAGGCCGATGATGCCGCCGCCGATCACCAGCATGCGCTTCGGCACGAAGGGCAGTTCCAGCGCGCCGGTGGAATCGACGATGCGCGGATCCTCCGGCAGGAAGGGCAGATGGACCGGCGAGGAGCCGGCGGCGACGATGCAATGCTTGAAGCCGACCGCGCGGCCGCCGCTGTCGGTCGCGATGGCGAGGCTGTGGGGCGAGGCGAAGCGCGCCGTGCCGTGGATCACCTCCACCTTGCGCTGGCGGGCCATCTGCGCGAGGCCGCCGGTGAGACGCGAGACGGTGGCGCTCTTGAAGTCCCTGAGCTTGTCGAGGTCGAGCGCCGGCTCGCCGAAGGCGATGCCGTGCGCGGCGAGCCTTTGCGCCTCCTCTTTCACCGCCGCGACATGCAGCAGCGCCTTGGACGGGATGCAGCCGACATTGAGGCACACGCCGCCCAGCATCTCCCCACGCTCGATCAGCGCGACGCGAAGCCCGAGATCGGCGGCGCGGAACGCCGCCGAATAGCCGCCCGGCCCGCCGCCGATGACGGCGAGGTCGAACTCCGGCGCGTCGTCCGTTGCGAGGGCGGCGGGAGCCGCGACGGGTGCGGCGGCTTGCGGCGCGTCCGCCGCCGCGAGCGCGATGGTGCCGATCAGCCCGCCCTTGGAGACGCGGTCGCCGACGCCGACCGCCAGCGTCTCGATGCGCCCGGCGAAGGGCGAGGGCACGTCGAGCGTGGCCTTGTCGGATTCGAGCGTCAGCAGCGATTGCTCGACGGCGACCTCCTCGCCCGGCTTCACCAGCAGCTCGATGACCGGCACGTCGGCGAAGTCGCCGATGTCGGGAATGCGGATCTCGACGATGTTCGCCATTTCGTCCCTCACAGCGCGGCGCGGCGGAAATCGGCCAGCGTGGCGGCGATGTGACCGAGGAAGCGGGCGGCGGCCACGCCGTCGACCACGCGGTGATCCCACGACAGGCTTATGGGCAGGACCAGCCGGGGCCGGAAGGCCGCGCCGTCCCACACCGCTTCCGTCGCCGCGCGCCCCGCGCCGAGGATCGCCACTTCCGGCGCGTTGATGATGGGGGCAAAGCCCGCGCCGCCGACGCCGCCGAGCGAGGAGACGGAGAACGAGCCGCCCTGCATGTCGGCGGCCGCCAGCGTGCCGGCGCGCGCCTTGTCGGCCAGGGCGCGCATCTCGGCCGCGATCTCGACCAGCCCCTTGCGGTCGCAATCGCGGATGACGGGCACCATCAGCCCCCTGGGCGTGTCGGCGGCGAAGCCGACATGGACATAGTCCTTCAGCACCAGCTCGTCGCCGTCGAGCGAGGCGTTGAAGCGCGGGAACGCCTTCAGCGCCAGCGCCGACGCCTTGATGAGGAAGGCGACCATGGTCAGCTTCGCGCCGGCCGCGGCTTCCGCGTTGACGCTCTGGCGGAAGGCCTCGATGTCGGTGACGTCGGCCTTGTCGAAATTGGTGACGTGGGGAATGGTCAGCCAGTTGCGGGCGAGGTTGCCGCCGGAGATCTTCTGGATGCGCGACAAGGGCTCGCGCGTGACCGGGCCGTATTTCTCGTAATCGACGGACGGCCATGGCGGCAGGTCCGCGCCGATGCCGGCTCCGCCTGCGGTCGCCGGCGATGCGAGCGTCCGCTTGACATGGGCGGCGACGTCCTCGCGCAGGATGCGGCCCTTGGGGCCGGTGGGCCTGATCGCCGCCAGGTCGACGCCGAGTTCGCGCGCCAGCGCCCGCACGGAAGGCGTGGCGTGGACGTGGCCGCCGACGGGCTGCTGCGGGGCGGGGATAGGGGCCGCAGCCGGCGCGGACGTCTTCGGCTCGGCCGGGGCGGGGGCGGGCGTCGGTGTTTGCGCAGCGGGCGCGGGCGTTGCGGCCTTTTCTGCCGCCGAGGCCAGGACCATGATGAGCGTCCCTTGAGAGACGCGGGTGCCGACGCTCACTTTCAGCTCGTGCACGGTGCCGGCGGCAGGCGCCGGCACCTCCATCGTCGCCTTGTCGGACTCGATGCTGATCAGCGGGTCGTCGGCCGCAATCGCGTCGCCGGGCTTCACATGGATCTCGACGACGGGAACGTCCCTGTAATCGCCGATGTCGGGCAGGGTGATGTCTATCAGATTGCTCATGGCCAGCCTTCGCTTCACACGGTCCAGGGCGCGGGCGCGTCGGGCGCTATGCCATAGCGCGCGATCGCCTCGGCCACCGTCTCGCGCGGGATCGCGCCGTTCTTCGCAAGTGCTGCAAGGGCGGCCAGCGCGATCTGGTGGCGGTCCACCTCGAAGAAGGCGCGCAGCGCCGCGCGGGTGTCGCTGCGGCCGAAGCCGTCCGTGCCGAGCGCGGTGAAGGGCGCGTCGACATAAGAGGCGATGAGCTGCGGCCAGGCGCGGACATAGTCGGAAGCCGCGACGACCGGGGCGTCGCCCGGCAGGGTGGCGGCGAGATGGGAGACCCGCGGCTCGTCGAGCGGATTGAGCCGGTTGCGGCGCTCGACCTCGCGGGCATCCCTTGCGAGTTCGGAGAAGCTGGTGGCGGAAAAGACCTCCGAGCCGACGCCCCAGTCCTCCTTCAAGAGGTTCGCGGCCGCGACCACTTCGGGCAGGATCGCGCCGGAGCCCAAGAGGCGCAGGCTCGGCCCGTCCTTCTCGGGCGCGTGCGTCGCCAGCCGGTAGAGGCCCTTGACGATGCCGGCCTCCGCGCCCTCCGGCATCGAGGGCTGGGCGTAGTTCTCGTTCATCGCGGTGACGTAATAGAACTCGTCCTTCTGCTCCTCCATCATGGCGCGCGCGCCGTGGTCGAGGATGACGGCCGTCTCGTAGGCATAGGCCGGGTCGTAGGCGCGGCAGTTGGGGATGGCGGCGGCCATGACGTGGCTCGACCCGTCCTGATGCTGGAGGCCCTCGCCGCCCAGCGTGGTGCGCCCGGCGGTCGCCCCGATCAGGAAGCCGCGCGCGCGCTGGTCGGCGGCGGCCCAGATCAGGTCGCCGACGCGCTGGAAGCCGAACATCGAATAGTAGATGTAGAAGGGCAGCATCGGCGTAGCGTGGGCGCTGTAGGCGGTGGCGGCGGCCGTCCAGGACGAGATCGCGCCGGCTTCCGTGATGCCCTCCTCCAGAAGCTGCCCGTCGACGGCCTCCTTGTAGTAGAGCATCGAGCCGGCGTCCTCGGGCTCGTAGAGCTGGCCGACCGGCGAATAGATGCCGACCTGCCGGAACAGGTTGGCCATGCCGAAGGTGCGCGCCTCGTCGGCGACGATGGGCACGATGCGGGGGCCGAGCGCCTTGTCCTTCAGCAGGTTGCCGAACAGGCGCACGACCGCCATGGTGGTCGACATCTCCTTGCCGTCCGCCTTCAGCGCGAAATCGGCATAGGTCTCGAGCGCCGGCACCCGGACCGTGGGCGCGGTGCGCCGGCGCTGGGGCAGGTAGCCGCCGAGCGCGGCGCGGCGCTCGCGCAGATAGGTCAGCTCCGCGCCGTCCTCGGCCGGGCGGTAGAATTCCAGCGCCTCGACCTGCTCGTTGCTGAGCGGCAGGGCGAAGCGGTCGCGGAAGGCGAGAAGCGCGTCGATGTCGAGCTTCTTGGCCTGATGCGCGGTCATGCGCGATTCGCCCGCGCCGCCCATGCCGTAGCCCTTCTTGGTCTTGGCGAGGATGACGGTGGGGCGGCCCTTGGCGGCGCGCGCGGCCTCGAAGGCGGCGTAGAGCTTGCGGAAATCGTGGCCGCCGCGCTTCAGCCCGTCGACGTCGTGGTCCGACATATGCGCCACCAGCGCGCGCACTTCCGGGTCCTCGTCGAAGAAATGGGCGAGGTTGTAGGCGCCGTCCTTGGCCCCTAGCGTCTGGTACTTGCCGTCCACGGTGGCGGCGAAGCGGCGCAGGAGCGCGTGGTTGACGTCGCGCGAGAAGATGGCGTCCCATTCGGAACCCCACAGCACCTTGACCACGTTCCAGCCCGCGCCGCGAAACAGGCTCTCCAGCTCCTGGATGATCTGGCCGTTGCCGCGCACCGGCCCGTCGAGGCGCTGGAGGTTGCAGTTGATGACGAAGGTGAGGTTGTCGAGCTTCTCGCGGGCCGCCAGCGACAGGCCGGCGATGGATTCCGGCTCGTCCATCTCGCCGTCGCCGAACACGCCCCAGACGCGGCGGCCGTCGGTGTCGGCCAGCCCGCGGTCGCGCAGGTAGCGCATGAAGCGCGCCTGATAGACGGCGCTGAGCGGGCCGATGCCCATCGAGCCGGTGGGAAGCTGCCAGAAATCGGGCATCAGCCACGGGTGCGGATAGGAGCACAAGCCCGGCCCGCCGATCTCCTGCCGGTAGCGTTCCAGATGCGCCTGCGACAAGCGGCCTTCGAGGAAGGCGCGGGCATAGACGCCCGGCGCCGAATGCGGCTGGAAGAAGACGAGGTCGCCGCCGCCTTCCGCATCGGCCCCGCGGAAGAAATGGTTGAAGCCGAGCTCGAATATCTCGGCCGCCGAGGCGTAGCTGGCGATGTGCCCGCCCAGTTCGCCATAGGCCTTGTTGGCGCGCATGACCATGGCGAGCGCGTTCCAGCGCAGGATGGCGGTGATCCGCTCCTCCATGTCGATGTCGCCCGGGAAGGGCGGCTGCGCCTCCAGCGCGATGGTGTTGCGATAGGGCGAGAAAGGCGGCGTGTCGGGCAGGACGCCCAGCTCCTTGGCCTTCTCCTCCAGCGCGGAAAGGACGTAGCGCGCGCGGTCCTTGCCGCCCTGGCGCAGAAGCGAGTCGAGCGAGGCCAGCCAGTCCAGCGTCTCGGCCGGGTCCGCGTCGCCCTCGGGCCGCGCGGTCGGGATGGGGGTCGGGTTGTCGTCGGTGTACATGAGCCTGCACCCTCGTGCGATAAATCGCAGGGAAAATAGCAGTCCGCCCGCAGTAGTTCATGCCGAACACGTTGAGACGTTCGCCTTTTCCGGCTACTCATGCTGCATGAAAGCCAAATCACGGAATAATGTTTCGAAATTGGACCTCGATGCAATCGATGTGAAGATACTCACCGAGTTGCAGGAGGACGCCAGCCTTTCCAATGTGGAGCTGGCGCAGCGGATAGGATTGTCGCCCTCGCCGTGCCTTGCCCGCGTGCGGGCGCTGGAGGTGTCGGGCATCATCGCGCGCCGGGTGACGCTGCTCGACCCGGTAAGCCTCGGCGCGACGATCAGCGTCTTCATACAGGTGGCACTGGAAAAGCAGACGGAGGCGCAGCTCGAGATTTTCGAGGAGGCGATCCTCGGCTTTTCCGAGGTCATGGAATGCTATCTGATGACGGGCGACTCCGACTATCTCCTGCGCGTCGTGGTGCCGGACCTGATCGCGCTCCAGCACTTCATCGTCGAGAAGGTGTCCAAGACGCCGGGCGTGGCCAATATCCGTTCCAGCTTCGCGCTCAAGCAGGTCAAGTACAAGACCGCGCTGCCGGTCAGCGACTTGCTGGGAAACGCCAGGGAGCAGACGCGCCGCTAGGGCGGCGGGCGTTGTGACGAACGCGGCTTCCACCGCTCCCGCTTCTCATCCACCCCGATCCGGATCGAGCCACGGCTCCCTGGCCGCTCGAAGAAATTCCCGCATTTTGCGTCGGACGGGACATGGGCCTGGTTCGCTCAACACCGGCTTGCATTCTATCGCTATCCGGATATTGTATCCATAGAAGGGTCACTGAAAGGCTCATACGTCCGATCTCTTCCGATCCTTAGTGGCGACAATGAAAGGGGAACAGCAATGGAAAGAAGAAGATTTCTGCTCGGTGCCGCGGGTGCTGGCGTCGGTGCCGTCGGCCTGAGCGCGCCGGCCATCGCGCAAGGTGCGAAGTATCGCTGGCGTCTCGTTTCGAGCTATCCCAAATCCCTCGATATGTTCTTCGGCGCGGCGGAGCTCTTCGCCGACAATGTGCGGGAGGCCACGGAAGGGAATATCGACATCAGCGTCTACGCCGCGGGCGAGATCGTCCCGGCGGCGCAAGGCCTGGATGCCGTTTCGGACGGCACCGTCGAACTCTGCCATACGGCGAGCAACCATTATATCGGCAAGGATCCGACATTCGCCTTTGGCACGACGCTGCCCTTCGGCCTGAACTCGCGCCAGCAGGATGCCTGGCTGACGGAAGGCGGCGGGCAGGAGCTGCTCGACAAGTTCTATGCGAAGTACAATGTGCGCAGCTTTCCCTGCGGCAATGTCGGCGCCCAGATGGGCGGCTGGTTCCGCAAGGAGATCAAGTCGATCGAGGATCTGGCCGGTCTCAAGTTCAGGATCGGCGGACTGGCCGGGCAGGTCATCCAGAAGCTCGGCGTCGTGCCGCAGCAGATCCCGGCGGGCGACATCTATCCGGCGCTCGAGAGGGGCACGATCGACGCGGCCGAGTTCGTCGGTCCCTATGACGACGAAAAGCTCGGCTTCAATAAGGTGGCCCCCTATTACTACTATCCCGGCTGGTGGGAGGGCAATTCCACCATCACATTGTTCATGCAGTCGGCGATCTGGGACGAGCTGCCGCCGCACTATCAGGCCATCATCAAGCTGGCGGCGGCCCGAGTGAACGAATGGATGCAGGCTCGTTACGACGACAGGAATCCGGCGGCGCTGCGCCGGCTTGTCGCCGCCGGCGTGCAGTTGCGCGCCTTCCCGGACGACATGTTCGAGGCCGGTTTCACGGCGGCGCAGGAGATGTTCGACGAGATCGCCGCGCAGAACGCGGACTTCAAGGAGATCTACGACCACGTCATCGCATACCGGCAGCAGCAATATAGCTGGTGGCAGTTCGCCGAGCACAAATACGACGACATGATGATCAGCGCCCTGCGTCGAAGGCGCTAGGGTTCGGGGCGTCCCGTGCCCCTTGTCTTTCGGTTCCGTCCGGCTGCCGGCGTGCTTGGCTTCGCTTCAAGCGCGCCGGCAGCCGGCGGTTCTCTCCATGACGTGTCGGGGGGCGCCTTCCATCGGCGTCGGCGCTCTCGAATGAATGAACCGCGTCCGGGTACCGCGAGGGCTCGGCTCCCCTCATTCAATACTTGGCATCGGTTCGGGATCGGTCCTCGACAGGGGCGGGATGCGCAGAAAGGATGGCAATGACCGGATTGCTCAATCTGTCTCACGGTATCGACTATGTAACGCGAACGATCGGCAGGAACATCTCATGGATCATTCTTGTCGCCGTGCTCGTCAGTGCCGGCAATGCCATGTCGCGTTATATGTGGAGCTTGACCTCCAACGGCTTGCTCGAGTTGCAATGGTATCTTTACGGCACCGTTTTCATGCTGGCGTCCGCCTATACCTTGCAGCGCAATGAGCATGTCCGCATCGACGTCCTCGCCGCCCGCTGGTCCAAGCGCACGAGGGACTGGATCGACCTGATCTGCCACATCTTCTTTCTCGTGCCGTTCTGCGTGCTTCTGGTCTGGCTCTGCTGGCCCTGGTTCATGCGCTCCTTCAACTCGGGCGAGTATTCGTCGAGCGCGGGCGGGCTGATCATCTGGCCGGCGAAATCGGTGGTGCTCATCGGTTTCGTGCTCCTGCTGGCTCAGGCGTTCTCCGAGATCGTGAAGCGTTTCGCGGTCATCATGGGGAAAATCGACGATCCCTTGCCGCAACAAGACATCGCGGCCGACAGGTCCGGGACCTCTCCAGAGACGGATGTGAAGCGCGGTGATTGATTTTATAGCGCATAATCTGGCCCCCATCATGTTCTGCTCCGTCATGGGGCTTCTGTTGCTGGGCTATCCCGTCGCGTTCACCCTGGCGGCGGGAGGGTTGATCTTCTTCGTCGTCGGCGTGGAATTGTCCGTCTACTCGAACGAAATCAGGCTTGCCTGGCCGCTGCTGCAATCCCATCCCGAGCGCATCTACGCGATCATGTACAACGATACGCTGCTCGCGATCCCGTTCTTCACCTTCATGGGGCTGATACTCGAGCGCTCCAAGATGGCCGAGGATCTGCTCGACACCGTCGGGCAGCTGTTCGGGTCGATACGCGGCGGCCTGGCCTATGCCGTCATCCTGGTGGGGGCGCTTCTCGCCGCGACCACCGGCGTGGTCGCGGCCTCGGTGATCGCCATGGGACTGATCTCCCTGCCGATCATGATGCGATACGGGTATCACAAGGGCATCGCTTCCGGCACCATCGCCGCCTCGGGAACGCTGGCGCAGATCGTGCCGCCTTCCCTCGTGCTGATCGTCATGGCCGACCAGCTCGGCCGCTCGGTCGGCGACATGTACCTGGCGGCGCTCGTTCCCGCGCTCATGATCATCGTCAGCTACTGCCTCTTCATCTTCGCCATTTCCGTCGTCCGGCCTCAATGGGTTCCGGCCTTGCCGCCCGAGGCGCGCACCCTGGAGGGCAGCTTGTGGCCGCTCGCCGCGCTCTTCGTCTTCGCGGTGCTGTTGTACCTGGCGCTGTACAACTATGTCTTCGATTACCTGAGATACGAGGTTCGGCTGGTCTGGTCGGCGGCGATCGCGTCGGGCGCGTGCCTGCTGATCAGCCTCGCCAACAGGCGCTTCAAGCTGAATTTGCTGTCCCGGGCGAGCGAGCAGGTCGTCATCGTCCTCGTGCCGCCGCTATCGCTGATCTTCCTCGTCCTGGGCACCGTGTTCCTGGGAATCGCGACGCCGACCGAAGGCGGGGCCATGGGCGCGACCGGCGCGCTGCTGCTGGCGCTGGCGAAGGGCCGGCTGTCGAGCGCCACCCTCAGGCAGGCGCTCGAGACGACGACGAAGCTTTCCGCCTTCGTCATGATGATCCTCATCGGCGCGCGCGTCTTCGGTCTCACCTTCTACGGGATCAATGGCGACCGATGGATCGAGGAGATATTCCTTCAGGTTCCGGGCGGCGTGACCGGCTTCCTGGTCGTCGTGACCATCATCATCTTCATTCTCGCCTGCTTCCTCGATTTCTTCGAGATCGCCTTCATCGTCATCCCCTTGCTGGTGCCGGTCGCGAACGCGCTCGGGATCGACCTGATCTGGTTCGGCATGATCATCAGCATCAACCTGACGGCGTCCTACCTGACGCCGCCATTCGGCTTTTCGCTGTTCTATCTCCGATCCGTCGTACCGACGCATGGCTGGTACGACGAGATCAGCGGCAAGACGCTTCCGGGAAGCTCGACCATGGAGCTGTACAAGGGCGCCGTGCCTTTCATCTGCATCCAGCTTCTGATCATATTCCTGATCATCGCATTCCCGGAACTTGTGATGCACGACAACGCGCCGCCGGCGGTCGACAATGTCGACGACATTCTCTGGATGCCGGAATAGTCGTTCGGGAGGGTGCGGGGAATATCTGTCCCAGGATATGATGCCAAGGAGATGCCATGCCGACGACAGCAATGACGCTCGATGAAATACACGATCTCGCCCGAGCGGCATTCTTGAACAACGGTTGCGACGAGGAGAACGCCTCGGCCCTGGTCGAGACCGTCGTCGACGCCGAACGCGACGGATCGCATTCGCACGGCCTGTTTCGCGTCCCGGGATATGTCGATGCCTTGCGAAGCGGAAAGGTGAACGGCAAGGCCTCTCCCACCGTCGTCCGCAAGACGCCGGCGATCGTCCAGGTCGACGGCGACAACGGCTTCGCCCCCTTGGCTCTCAGGCGGGGCGTTCCCGAACTCGTCCTGGCGGCCCGCGCCATCGGGGTCGCGGTCATGCCGATCGTCCGCACGCATCATTTCGCCGCGCTGTGGCCGGAGACGGAGGCGATCGCGCAGGAGGGCCTGGTCGGCATGGCCTGCGTTTGCTACACGCCCTGCATGGCGCCGTCCGGCGGGGCGACGCCTTTGTTCGGGACCAATCCGATTTCGTTTGCCTGGCCGCGGCCGGGCACCTTCCCGATGGTCTTCGACATGGCGACGGCCGCGATGGCGCGCGGCGATATCCAGATCGCCGCCCGCGACGGGCGAAGCGTTCCGGCAGGAACGGGGCTGGACGCCGCCGGAAACCCGACCACCGATCCCGGCGCCATTCTCAAGGGGATGCTGCTGCCCTTCGGCGGCTACAAGGGATCGGCGCTCGCCCTGATGGTGGAGCTGCTGGCGGCCGGCGCCACCGGCGAGCACTTCAGCTACGAGGCCGCGAAGGAAGTGGAAGGCGAAGGGGACATACCGCGCGGAGGAGAATTCCTGCTCGCACTGTCTCCCGAGCTGCTGGCCGGGCCGGATTGGGTCGCGCATTGCGAGAAGTTCTTTCGCGCCTTCGAAGCCATCGAAGGGGCTCGTCTGCCGGGCGCGCGCCGCCATTCGAACCGCATGTCGGTCGAGGCAAGGCAGATCGATACGGGCCTGCTGGAAAAAATCCGCTCCCTCGTCTGAGGCAAGCGGGAGAGGGGCAAGGGGACTTTATCCGGCGCTGCGGTGGCTGGCCGACGAGATCGTCGTGGAAGCCGGCGGCCGTTCGGCGAAGGGCGCAGCGTGCGCATCTCCGGGCAGGAAAAGAATGAAAAGCCGAAGGATTTCGGCTTTTCCGATGGCGATCAGTACACCTGTTCCCGGATGGGGTCGTTTCTTTCGATCCGCTCGAACTGGAACGGGGTGAGGTCCAGCGTGCGGTACTTTCCATGAAGGATAAGCTCCGAGACGCCCAATCCCGCCGCGGCGGAGTGCATCATGCCGTGGCCGCTGAAGCCGTTGGCGAAGATGAAGTTCCCATAGCCCGGAGCGGGGCCGATGACTGCGCTGTTGTCGAACTGGTTCCAGTCGTAATTGCCGGCCCAGGCCCGGAGCAGCCGCGCCTCCTCGAACGCCGGGATCCGGTGGGCAAGCGAGGGCCAGATGACCTCGTCGAAAAGATCGTAGTCGACGTCCAGGCTGTAGTCGTCGGGGTCGTTCCTGATCCTCGGAGAGGCCGAGCAGAGAAAGAACTTTCCCTCCGGCCTGGCCCAGGTGCCCGACGTGTCATGCGTGACGTGGCCGCCAGGCAATGAGCCGGGGCTTTCGATCACGAACACATAATGCCGGCTCGGCACCACCGGAAGCGGGATGCCGGCGAGCCTGGCAACGCGTCCGCTCCACGCCCCGGCGGTGTTGACCGCATGTCCGCATCCCATCGTCTCGCCGCTCGCGAGAGCCACCTCGGCGATGTTTCCGTCCCTGGCCGTCAAGCCCGTGACTTCGTCATGAATGAAGGTGACGCCCTGTTCCTTCGCCTTGCGGCGGAAAGCCTGAAGCAGCGCGGGGCCGTCGAACCATCCTTCTCCGGACAGCCCGAGCGAGCCGATTCCCACGCCCTCGGTGTTCATCATGGGATATTTCTTCTTCAGCTCCTCGGGACCGAGCAGCCGGACCTTTGCGCCCTCGCTTTTCTGGATCTCGTGCACCTGCTCGAAATGGCTCACCCGCGCCTCCGATCCGAGGAACAGGAAGCCGCCTTCGTGAAGGCCGATATCGCCGTCGCTGTCCGCCGTTTTCAGATGCGTCCTGGTGTCCTTGATGAAATCGTAGTTCACGAGCGACATCTGGATGTTCGGGCGCGTGAAGAACTGATGGCGGAAAGCGCTCGCCGAAAGCGCTGACGACGCCGTACCGTAGAAGGGGTCCTTCTCTATGACCGCGACGCTCAGCGGCCTGCTTCCCTCCCGCGTCAGGAAATAGGCGCTGGCGCACCCGATTACACCGCCACCGATAATGACAACGTCGAATGATCTTTTCATCGTCTCTTCTTTCGTAAGCCTGCCGGCAATGGCTGCGAGAATGTTCGATCCGCCGCCGAACCGGGCGCTTCGGCAGCGGGCATGCGCGAGGCGGTGCGCCTGTCACCCGGCTGCTTGGACGTATCTGAGCAGCGGGGCGCCATAGCCGATGACGTCGCCATCGGCCGCGCCCATCTCCTCGACCGTCCCGCTTTCGGGAGCGAGCACGGGCTTCAGGCACGGTCCCACTTCCAGGAATGCGAGGCACTCGCCTTTCTTGAACGCGCGCCCCGGACCGAGCGGATCGCCCGCGCCCGAGGGATGCCGAAGCCGGAGAACGCCGATTTGCCCGGCTCTGATCACCGGGTTCCCGGGCCCGGTCATCGCCGGCAGCGGCTCGGCGGCTTCGGTCGGGCGCTCGCAATTCAGTCCGCCGAGGCGCAGCGAGCGGGACCCGCGCTGGACGAAGGCCTCGTTCATGCCGTGGCGCTGCGCCGCCGCGATGAATTCTCGTATCTCGTCGATGGTCATGAGCCTCACCTAGGGGCGCGTCGCCTTCAGGCGCCGTTCCAAATGATGGATGTCAACGCCGCCCGCGACGAATGCGTCGTCGCCGAGCAATTCGATGTGCAGCGCAATATTCGTTTCGATCCCGGAGATCGCCGTCTCCGATAGGGCGCGCCGCATTTTCCGGATCGCGTCGTGGCGCGTCGACCCGTGGGTTATGATCTTGGCGACCAGCGAGTCGTAGTGCGGCGGGACGCCGTAGCCGGCGTAGAGGTGCGAATCGACGCGCACGTCCGGTCCGCCCGGCGGAATCCACTGGGTCACGCGGCCGGGCGAGGGCAGGAACGACACCGGGTTCTCGGCGTTGATGCGGCACTCGATGGCATGGCCCTGCAGGCGTATCTCCTCCTGGGACCATGGCAGCGCCTCGCCCATAGCGACCCTGAGCTGGGCCTGGACGATGTCGATGCCGGTGAGCATCTCCGTCACCGGATGCTCGACCTGCACCCGCGTGTTCATCTCGATGAAGAAGAATTCTCCGTTCTCGTACAGGAACTCGAAGGTGCCCGCGCCGACATAGCCGATGGCGCGGCATGCGTCGCAGCAGCGGAGCCCGAGGGCGCTGATCCTGTCGGGGTCGATTCCGGGAGCGGGGGCTTCTTCGACGATCTTCTGGTGGCGGCGCTGCATCGAGCAGTCGCGCTCGCCGAGCCACAGGACGTTGCCGTGACGATCCGCCAGCACCTGTATCTCGATATGCCGCGGATGTTCGAGGAAGCGCTCGATATAGACGTCGCCGTTGCGGAAGGCGCGCGTCGCTTCCTCGCGCGTCAGCGCGACGGCCTGATCGAGCTCGTCAGGGCCCCTTACGATCCGCATGCCGCGTCCGCCGCCGCCGGCGGCCGCCTTGACGATCAGCGGATATCCGACGGCGTTCGCCAGCGCGCGAACCGCAGCCGGGTCGTCCGGCAGAACTCCCTCGGATCCGGGCACGCACGGCACGCCGGCCGCGGCCATGGCCCGCTTGGCGGAAACCTTGTCGCCCATCAGGGCGATCGTGGCGGAGGAGGGGCCGACGAAGACGAGGCCGGCGGCCTCGACAGCCGCGGCGAACTCGGCATTCTCCGAGAGAAAGCCGTAGCCGGGATGAATGGCCTCGGCGCCGGTGACGGCGGCGGCGGCGAGAATCTCCCCGACGTTAAGATAGCTTTTCGCCGCCGGTCCCGGCCCGACGCAGATCGTGCGATCGGCCAGGGCCAGATGGCGCAGGTCGGTGTCGGCATCCGAATGGATCGCCACGGTCTTCAGGCCCATCTCCCGACAGGCGCGCTGGATGCGCAAGGCGATCTCGCCCCGGTTGGCGATAAGGACTGTGCTAAACATCGGCCGGTTTCATCTCTTCGATCACGACGATCTCGTCGCCGACGCCTATACTTTCGCCGTCCGCCGCCTTGATTTCGACGATCCGCCCGGTGAATTCCGACTCAACCGGGTTGAGCATCTTCATGGCTTCGACGATCCCCAGCGTATCGCCTTCCTGAACGGTCTGGCCGGGGGAAACGAAGGGCTCCTCGCCCGGTGACGGCCTTGTGTAGAAAGTGCCGGCCACGCCCGCCCGGACAACGCGCCTCGACGCGTCGGGCGATGCCGGGACGGGTCGGGAGTCGAGGGCCCTTTCGGGCGTCGGCCGAGTTTCGGCTTGCGCGGGCGCGGGACGGGCTGCAACCTGGCCGCCCTTGACGAGCCTGATGCGTTCGTCGCCATCGACGAATTCCAGTTCGCCGAAGGCGCTCTCTTCCAGAGCGCGCATCAGTTGCCGGACAAATTCAATATCCATCGGTTCCAACCAACGTCCTGATCGACCATGCTTCGATGAAGACGGCACGCGTCCCGTCGCGCCGTGGTCTCGCTACGCGAAACTGCGGATGGATACGCCCGCCTTTTCAAGTTCCCGGCGCACGCGCGTGCCGAGCGCCACGGCCGAGGGATTGTCGCCGTGCAGGCAGATGGAATCGATGACCCGCGGGATGAGCTTTCCCGAAACCGTCTCGATCGCTCCGGCCTCGACCATGCGCACGACGCGCGCCGCGGCAAATTCGGGATCGTGGATGACCGCCCCCGGCAACTTTCTCGACACGATGCGTCCCTCGTCGTCATACGCCCTGTCGGCGTAGATCTCCGAGGCCACGGCCATGCCCATCTCGCGCGCCGCGCGATCCTGGCAGCCATCGGCGATGGACAGGCAGATCAGCTTCGGGTCCACGGCTTTGACGGCGTTGGTAACGGCGACTGCGACGTCCATCTCGTTCTCGCACAGGTTTCCGAGCGCGCCGTGCGGCTTCACGTACTTGATCGGATTGCCAGCATAGGCGGACAGCGCCTGGGCGGCGCCGATCTGATAGGCGACCATCCGCTCGATTTCGCCGATGGTGTGGGGAACGACCCGGCGGCCGAAACCCCATAGATCGTTGAAGCCAGGATGCGCGCCGACGGTGATGTTCTTCTTGCGCGCGTCGCCGAACGTCTTCGCCATGACCTCGGGATCGCCGCCATGGAAGCCGCAGGCGACATTGGCCGACGAAACGACCTCCAGGATCGCTTCATCCTCACCCATACGGTAAAGACCGAACGCCTCGCCCATATCGGAGTTCAAATCGACCGTCTGCACGGGCGAGGCTTCGCTCATTGCCAAGGACCTTCTTCATCGGACGCACGGGCGACGAACGCGTGCGAACGCGGTTTCTGCTTCTTATCATCGGATACAATATCCATGACAACAGATCAAGCAGGTCGCGGCGGCGCCGTGGCAACCGTCGTCACAAAATCATCTTCGGTGCGAAAGGGTTCGGTCGGGCCGTCGCGCAGACGGCCTGCCCGGAGGCAGCGGCGCTCCTGAAAAGGCGCGCCGGACGCACGGCCGAATGACCGGATCGTCGGCTAGGGCGTATATTCCTTCGCCTCGGCCTCGAAATTCTTGTCCCGCATCCTGTGCAGGCGCTCGAGGAGCATGCGGCCGCCCTCAATGAGGTGTATCTCCAGCAGCCGCGTCGCCTGCTGGGTTTCTCCGGCCTCGCAGAGCTTGACGAGGTCGAGATGCTCCTTGTTCTGCTGTTCGGCTATCCCCACCATCTGCGTCACCATCCGGGTGTAGCGCTCGGCATCCTGGTGCAGGCGATGGGCGAACTCGATGCCGACGCTTTTTCCCGACGGCGCATAAAGCGCATGGTGAAAGTTCCAGTTCGCCTCGTAGCTGAACTCGCTCTTGCGCCCCAGCGTCGCGAACGTCTCGGCATGGCGGCGCGCCAGGGCGAAGGTTTCGGCCGTCATGTTCGGAATTGCGAGTTCCAGAAGCCACGTCTCGACGCGGGCGCGCAGTTCGAAGCGCTCGAGGATCTCGGAATCCGAAACTGAGGTGACCACGGCTCCCTTGTGGGAAATCAGCTGGACGAAACCTTGCGAGTGCAACTGATGCAGCGCCTCGCGCACCGGAATGCGGCTGACGTTGAACTCGGTGGCGATTTGCTCCTGCTTGAGCTGCATCCCCGCGGCGTATTCGCCCGACAGAATCCGCTGGCGTATCGCCTCGGCAACCTGAGCCGATATTGTTTGGCGCTGAATACCAGCTTGAGCTGTCATGGCTCCTCCGAGTGATGCTCTAGCGACATTGCGGTCGGAAGGCAGGGTAGGGCAAAATTGCGATGCGTGGGGAGCGGGAGAGGCGGAACGTCGCGGCAGCGTACCCCACTATGCCGCCGATGCGGCTGCGCTTGCGGATCGGGTGTCGCCATGGC
>ERZ869909.1073-NODE-1073-length-24420-cov-34.750359_pt1 | contig 24420 bp, 14 predicted proteins | sample MGYA00520892_ERZ869909 | MGnify/ENA primary metagenome ERZ869909 (study PRJEB32215, sample SAMEA104723947) | bioreactor metagenome | biome: bioreactor; feature: anaerobic bioreactor; material: water | place: China | collected 2015-03-12 ... | reverse complement strand
AGCCGGTTCGTCGTCCACGTCGCTCTCCCCGGCAACATGCTGTGTCGGCTGAACGGATTTCGGAATGGTCATCGTAGTGTTTCCCTCTGAACGTCCGCACATGACGCCAGCCCATAACATGGAGTTATAAGGAAACCGGAATGGGGTTCCTTCCGGCCGGCAGCCCCCGGGGGCAGATGCGCAAGAGGGGTAAGTGTGCTGGCGCTCCCCCCCACACGATGATCCCCCACGCGATGGATTGTGGCCCGCAAAATCGCCAGTGTCTCCTCCACCATTACAACGTCCAATGTCCGGACGGCTTCGACCGGACGCCCAACGACAGAAACCGTCTTTATATTCAATGCTCTAACGCCCCCGGCGCAAGACCCCACGTCTTAACCTACGTGCTTCGGCCCGCGCATGGCCGTCGTAGCCAGCATCCGAAACGCGGGAGCAGCCCGCGGGTTCCATGGGTCCCATGCCCCGGGCCGCGTTTTTTCGGACCATGGCAAGGCAGCAAACGAAGGCTCGGTGGAACCGCCCTGGGCCCGGAGCGTTAACCCGCCACCCTCGGGCATCCGATGGGGACGAGTGCCTGGGACGCGGCCCAGAGTCTCGGCCGCTAAATCAGTTCGCGTAGCTGACGCCGTCCGCACCCCCTCCCCGACCCTAGAGCACGGGTGGCGTCATGCTCGTGGTGCCGGCAGGCAGCTCCCTCCCGAATCCTGCCGCCGGCACCACTCCTCTTCGGGGGCCTTAATCAAAAATCAAACAACCCGAATGGGGGCCCGCGTGCCTGCGCGGGACCGGCTGCCAGGAGACCGTCCGATCCCTGCTATCGCGCTGAGGGATCGCCGGCTTCGCTGTAGGCATGCGTCAGCGCCGCGCCGAAAAGCAGGATTTGAGCGGCGTAATAGACCCAGATCAGAAGAACGATGATGGAGCCGGCTGCTCCATAGATGGACTCCAGCCCCTGCGTCGCGACGTACCAGCCGATCGCCAGTTTCCCGACCTGAAAAAGCAGCGCGGTCGCAAACGCGCCGGGCCAGACGTGAGCCCATGCGACCGGGGCGTTCGGAAAGAACTTGAACATCAGGGCGAACAAGACCGTCAGCACTCCAAGCGAGACGGCAGCCTCGACCACTTGCCAGAACAGTCCTTCGCCTTCCATACCGAGCTGAACGGATATGGCGCTGATGGCAGTGCTTAGGATGAGCGAGATGGCCAGCAGGAAGCCAAGCGCAAGGATGCCGGCAAGCGAGATCAGATAGGTCCGGATATAGGACCAGACGCCGGAATCCCGTTCGTCTTCGACCTCCCAGATCGTGTTCATCGCATCCTTAAGCTGGACCACGACGCCCAGCGCAGCCACGATGAGGAGGCCGACACCGACAAGCGCCGCTGTTCGTCCCGATGCCGGGTTTGCGGCACCCGCCATCATCGCCTCGACGGCTTGGCTCCCCGCTTCTCCCAGCAGACGGTTGATTTCCGTCGCCAGCGTACCGCGTATCGCGCCGGCATCGAAAAAGATGCCGGCAACGGCGATGACGATCAAAAGCAACGGGCCAAGGGAAAAGACCGCGTAGTAGGCAAGGGCTGCACCCAAGCGAGGACCTCGGTGGCGCAACCAGTCATTGGCGGCGCGGACAACGAGCGAACGCATGTCATTCCATCTGGTGAGCATGATCGGCCGGATTTTTTGGGCGATGAAGGCACCCCGAAAGCCGGGGCAAGGGCGACCTCCGATCACCCGTTGAAGCGAAACACACTCGGGATCTCCAAGGTTCACGCTCCGGGCCGTCGATGCGGTGGATTGATATCGCCTTCGCCTTGGAACTCGGGTGCGACGGCCGTGCTTGTATGTCTTGACGTCGCAGGTGAGTTTGGATGGGCGCAATGAAGGTGGCGACACCGACGTTCGAGGAAGGGTTCAGAGTCTCGATCGGAAACGAAAGAGGCCAAGGAGCCGTAATGGTGTTGCCCCCCGGCGACAAAGAGGGCGGGCCTGACAACCGCCATCGTGGCGCCGATCAGTGGATGTACGTCGCCGAAGGGAGCGGCGTCGCAAAGGTGGACGGCCGGACCGTCGAACTCGCGCCGGGGTCGCTGCTGCTCATCGAAGCCGGCGAGACGCACGAGATCCGGAACTCCGGAAGCGAACCGTTGAAGACGATCAACATCTACCTACCCCCTGCCTATGACCCCGACGGAAATGCTCTGCCGGCAGGTCGCGGGTAGCGCAGCGGACAATCAGCCGCCGTCATCCATGACCGGCATGGCGAACGTGCCATATCTCGTCGGCATAGGTTGTCACGGATCGGTCGGCCGAGAACCTGCCCATCTGCGCGATATTGAGGAGTGCCCGGCGCGACCACTCGCGCCGATCGCGCCACAGCGCGTCGACCTCCCGTTGCGCACGCCAATAGTCCGAGAAATCGGCGAGAACCATGAACGGGTCTCCGTCCAGCAGCAGGGATCTCACGATCGGCTCGAAGCGATGCGGGTCATCGGGAGAGAAGTCGCCGCGGGCGATTTGCTCGAGCACGGTCCGCAGGCGGGTGTCCGCGTTGCATATCTCTGCCGGCACGTAGCCTTCGCGCTTGAGGCGCTGAACCGCATCGACATCGAGACCGAAGGAAAACACCAGTTTCTCTCCCACCGCCTCGGCGATTTCGATATTGGCGCCATCCCGCGTGCCGATCGTCAGCGCGCCGTTGAGAGCGAGCTTCATGTTTCCGGTTCCGGACGCTTCCGTCCCGGCGAGAGAGATCTGCTGCGAGAGATCGGCCGCGGGGATGATGCATTCTGCCAAGCTGACGTTGTAGTTCGGCAGCAAGACCAGCTTCAGCAGGTGCGACGTTTCGGGATCGGGGTTGATGCGGCACGCGACGTCGTGAGCGAGCTTGAGGATCAGCTTTGCGAGCCAATAGCTCGACGCCGCCTTTCCGGCGAGCACGACCGTTCGCGGCGCCCAACCGGCGGCCGGATCCGTCTTGATCGCATTCCACCGCGCAACGACGCCAAGAATGTTCAGAAGCTGCCGCTTGTATTCGTGGATGCGCTTGATCTGCACGTCGAAGAGAGAAGCGGGATCGACCTCGACATTCGTACGCTGGCCGATGACGGCGGCAAGGCGGCGCTTGTTCTCCGCCTTGACCGAACGCAGTTCGGCGAGCACGTCGTCGCGGTCGGCCAAGGAACCGAGCGCGCTCAGGTCAAAGCTTCCTTGCCACCCGTCGCCGAGATGCCGGTCGATGAGCTCGACGAGGCGGGCATTGGTCTGAAAGAGCCAGAGGCGCGGCGAGATTCCGTTCGTGACGTTGAGAAAGCGGCCCGGATAGAGGGCAGAAAATTCGGGAAACAGCCGCGTCTTCACGAGGCCGCTGTGAAGCCGCGATACGCCGTTGACGCGATTGCTCATCAGGACGGAGAAACGTCCCATGTTGACCGTGCGCATCTGGTCTTCGCCGCGAACGACGGCAACGCGATCAGGGGCGATGCGTTGCGGCGCAGCCTTGAGGCTGGAGACGAAGCGCCGGTCGATCTCTTCTATGATTTCAAGATGACGCGGCGCGATGCGGCGAACGAGGTCCGCTTGCCACACCTCAAGCGCTTCCGGCATCAAGGTATGATTCGTATATGAGAACGTCGCCTGAGAGAGTGCGAGCGCCTCCTCCCAGGGCACAAGGTGCATATCGACGAGCAAGCGCATCAGCTCGGCCGGTGCCAGCGCGGGGTGCGTGTCGTTGAGATGGATCGCCACCTGATCCGGCAGGCGCGACCAGTCCTCACCGTGATCTTTTCGGAACCGGCGGACGATATCCTGGACGGACGCAGACGCGAAGAAGTGCTCCTGGCGAAGCCGCAGCTCGCGACCCTCGGCGGTGCTGTCATCCGGATAGAGGAGCCGGGTCACCGCCTTCGAGCGGATCTTCGGCGCGAGCGCCTCCAGATAACGCCCCCGATTGAAACTCGCGATATCGAAGGCGTTGACGGGTTTCGCCCCCCAGAGACGGAGCGTGTTCACCGTGTCTCCGCCGAGGCCCGGCACGAGCACATCGTGGATGACCGCAATGATCTGCTCGGCAGGGTGCCAGATCGCACGCTGGTCGCGATGCTCGACATGCCCGCCGAAACCGATAGTATAGCTCGGCTCGGGACGCTCGAATTCCCATGGATTGTTGTAGGCGAGCCAATCGTCCGGTTGCTCGATCTGCCACCCATCCGCGATCTCCTGGCGGAACATCCCGTATTCATAGCGGATGCCGTATCCGAAGCCATGGATGCCACACGTGGCCATCGATTCCATGTAGCATGCGGCCAACCGGCCGAGGCCGCCGTTTCCGAGCGCGGGATCGGGCTCGAGTTCGCACAGATCGTCCAGCGCAATTCCGCACCCAGCCAACGCCTCCACGTAGGCGTCGCGCAATCCCAGCGCGAGCAGCGCGCCCTCCAATTGGCGGGCCATGAGGAATTCCATCGAAAGGAAGGAAACCTGCTTCGCCTTCTCCTGTGCCAGGCGACGGTTCATGTCATGATAGCGGTCCACCAACTGCCCGCGCACCGTCAAAGACGTGGCGCGAAGCCAGTCGCGAGGCGTCGCATCGGCTTCTGACACGCCGACATTGCGGCGCAGCTGAACGATCAGCTCCCGGCGAATATCGTCGGAGCTTTGGGGGGGCGTGCGGTTCACCGGATTGAGCAAAGCCACCTCCTCGAGCACGTGCGGGTGGGAGTTCAGTTGATGAGCACGGCGACTGGAAAGGTGCCGAACACCTGCTCCAGGTCGATATGTGCGTCATTGATCGATGTGCCGTGCGGATGGAGAACGCTCGAAAGCCGGGTTGCGTTCGTTCCGGGCGGGCACACGACGCGCGTTCCGCGCCAGATCTCCGCCGGCAACGGTGTTTGCGGGGCGGAATCTAAAAGACCCAACGCAAAACGGGTTCCAATGACGACGGCGGTTCTACCTCCGTCTCTCCTCGCAAAGGCGAAGATATTGTCGGAGCGTGGCCCTTCAACGGCAAGCGGCAGATACTCCGCGTGGACGATGCCCGTAGCGAAGCGGGCGCGCACCGCGAGAGTGGCGCGAAGCACCGCGAGCTTAACGGCACCGTCCTCCCAGGAAGCGGACAATTCCGCAGGGCTGCGCGCGGCATCCGCCAGAAGCGCCTGCCGCCGGTCATAGTCGGCCGGTCTTCGGTTATCGGGGTCGACAAGCGAGAGATCCCACAGCTCGGTGCCCTGATAGATATCGGGGACGCCAGGCGCGAGCAGCTTGACGACGAGCTGGGTGAGGCTCGTAATGCTGCCCGCCAAAAGAAACGGACGCCCCGTCTCGGCAAAGTCGGCTAGAAAGGCCGCCGAACGCCTGGGGTCGAGGCTTTCTCTCACGAATGTCTCGAGTGCACCCTCATAGGCCGCATCGATGCGCGTCCAGCTCGTATGGCGCTTCGCCTCGCGCGCGGCTTTCACCATGTATGCCGCCATGCGGGACGCAAGGCGAGCAAGCCCCTCGCCGTCATCCGGCTGGAGGTCCGCCGGCCACGCGCCCAGCAGCGACTGGTAGTAGAGCCATTCAGTGTTCGGATCGGGCAGCGCCTCCCCGCCCGCATCCGCACGCAGCGGCGCATTGAGGCGCATCCAGCGGGTGACGGCGGCGCTCCAGCGTGCAGGATCCTCGCTGATCGCATAGAGGCGCGCACGCGCATCCTCGCCCCGCTTGGTATCGTGCGTCGCCGTTGCCGAGAGTGCGCAGGGAGCCTGATCGAGGCGCCGCAGCATGGCCGCGTGCACCTCATCGGGCGAACCGCCGTCCAGGCGCGCTTCGCCCCCCACTTCGTTCAACGCGATAAGACGGTTGAAACGGTAGAAGATCGTATCCTCGAGCGACTTCGCCATCAGCGGGCCGCTCGTCTGCTGGAAGCGCGTGGCAAAACCGAGCGCGGCAGCCTGGCGCTCGGGCGTATCCCCCGCCAGGGTCAAGAGATCGGCCAGGAGATCGAAAGCCAGGTCATCTTCGACCTCGCCGGACGCGCGGGCTATGGCAAGGCTCCGCGCAATCAGATCCCGATCCTCCGGCGCAGCCCCGCCCGCATCGATATACGTGCGATAAACCGGCAACGCCGACGCCAGCTCGACGATGGCCCGGCGCAGCGTGTTGCTGCCGAGATCACGCGTTTTGACGTCCCCGTGCGCGAGATCCGCCGCGAGATGAGTGAGGTAATCCAGCTCGCCTGCGAGATTGCGGTTGAACGTTCGCCTCTTCGCAGCGGTCACGGCCGCGTCGAGATCGGGGCTTTCCCCGGTCGCCGCAACGTAGGCTTCCGTCAAGGCGTCCGGACCGGAACGCACGAAGATCTTCGCCAGATCGGCGATGAATTCGTACCCCGTCGTCCCGGCCACAGGCCAGCTCCGCGGCAACGTTTCGCCAGGGCCGAGGATCTTCTCGACAACGATGTACGTCTCTTCGCCAACCACCGCGCGCAATCGGCGCAAATACCCCAGCGGGTCGGCAAGACCGTCGATGTGATCGATGCGAAGGCCGTCCACGAGCCCGTCCCGCACGAGTTCGACGACGGAGGCATGGACATCGTCGAAGACGGCCGGCTCTTCGACGCGAACGCCGACGAGATCGGAAATCTCGAAGAAGCGCCGGTAGGTGAGATTCTCGCGCGCCAGGCGCCAGTGCGCCAGCCGCCAGACCTGCTGCTCGTGAACATGATGAAGCGCGGCCTTGTCGGCGTTGATCGCCGAGACGGCGGCATCGAGGCCGGTTCCGTCGGCAGCGAGCAACTCGGCCAAGGCCGTCCTCAATTCCTGGGCGCCCGTTTCGGAGCTCGTGGCAAATCTGAGCGCGAGCTCGGACAGGCGATCGTCGGCGGCGAGGCTGAGCACATGGCTGTAGGACGGCGGTGTCAGCGGCAGTTCGAGCTCCCCGTAATTCAGCGACAGCGTGCCCGCGTCACGATCGCAGGAGAGCGTCAGCGCGCCATCCGCAAGCGCCGCCGCGTAGTGCGTGCCGAGCACCGGAACCAGAAGCTTCGGGGCGCTCCAATCGATGTCGAAATGATGCGCACGCGCGCTCGCCCGGCCCCACTCCAGAACATCGCGCCACCATGCGTTCCTGGGGCTCGCCGCCATATGGTTCGGCACGATGTCGAGCAGGATCTTGAGATCATGGCGCGAAAGCGCGCGCGCCATGGCGACGAAGCCATCTCGGCCGCCGAGCACCGGGTCGATGGTGGCGAAGTCGATAACATCATAGCCGTGAGCGGATCCAGGCATGGCCGCGGTGATCGGCGAGAGATAGACGTGCGAAACGCCAAGCGTCTCGAAGTAAGGCGCAAGCGCCGCAACGGCACCGAAGTCCATGCCATTGCGCAGCTGAACGCGGTAGGTCGCGAGCGGAACCGTCATCGGAGGGGCCTCGGCCGTTCGCGGGCAACCGCAGCGAGCGTCCGCCGGAAGAGCGGATCGCCCGCCATCTCCTCCAAGGTGCGGGGAAGCCTCAGGCTCCAGTTGCGATAGTCCTTGTGGGTGCCGGGCACGTTGACCTGCTCGGTCGCGCCCGCAAGATCCTCGAGTTGAACGGCGAGCAGCCGACAGGGCGTGCGCGCCAGAAAGACGTGCGCGGCAACGGCCAAATCGTCCGGAAGCAGGTCCGAGACCTTACCCCGGTCCGCGACGAGGCCTTCCTCTGCCAGGGCTTCGAGCAGGTGCCGACGAGCGGCGGCACGCCGCGTGCGCTGCGCTTCGGCTTCTTCCGCATCGAGCTTGCCAAGATCTTGGCGAACGGCGATGTCGCGGCCGCGCCACCAGCCGAGGAAGGGGGGAAGATCGTGCGTGGAAATGCACGCCATGGCCTGGGAAGCGTAGCCGTGAGGCGGACGAAACCGACAGTCCGCCTCCGTCTCGAAATAGAACACACGATAGCCGAGCAGGCCGGCCTCCTCCATGAGGTCGCGGAACCCCGGCGGCACGGTGCCGAGATCCTCTCCGATGACGAGAACGCGTGCTGCTTGCGAAACCTCGGCGAGCACACCGAGCGTGGCGTCCAAAGGATATCGGATGTAGCCGCCGCAGCGCGCATCGAAGCCTTCGGGAATCCAATAAAGGCGCTTGAGGCCCATCGCATGATCGAGCCGCACCGCACCGGCCGAGCGCATTGCCGCTGCCAGATCGCGTGAGAAAGCCGAATCCGCGCCGTGCATGGCGCGCGGCCGAAGTGGTGACAGCCCCCAGTCTTGGCCTGCACTATTGAAGAGATCGGGCGGTGCGCCGATGCGCGCTCCGGAGGCGTAGCTTTCCGGCCGCGCCCACGTGGCTGCACCGTCCGGCGCCACGCCAACGGCGAGGTCGAGGTAAAGACCGATGCGCATACCGGCTGCGCGTGCGCGCGTCTGCACGTCGGCAAGCTGCCCTGCTGCGATCCATTGCAGCCACATATGGAAGCGAACACGCGACGCGTGCGCCTGCCGGAAGGCCCGCACCTCATCCGACCTCGCGGATCGGAAGCGCTCGGGCCAGCCGTGCCATCCGGCGCCATACCCCTGCGCGGCCAACCATTCGCTCAGCGCTTCGAAGGTGGCGAAATCCTCCAGCCCCGTCCCGTCGCGATCGCAAAACTCGGCAAACGCCGGCGCATCTGCCTGCGTTGCAAAAACCTGCTCCAGGGCATGGCGCTTGGCCCGGACAACTGCTGCAGTGTCGACATGCTCCCCTTCGCACAACGCCGTCCTCTCGGAGCTGGACAACACGTGGTCTGCGCCGTCCACCCGGTCGAGTGCGATGTAGAGCGGATTGAGAAACTCCCGCGAGGAAGGAGAGTAAGGGCTCGTCCGTTCCGGGTCGGCAAGGAAGAGCGCGTGCACCGGATTGATGCCGAGGAAGTCCGCACCGAGCGGGCCGAGAAGCTCGCAGAGACGCGCGGCATCCTCAAAATCCCCGATGCCGTGGTTGCGCGCGGATCGCACGCCGAAGAGCTGGACCGTCACGCCCCACGCCCTGCCCTCTGCCAGCCACCCGGGAATGAAACAGCGTCGATTTTCCTCGAGCCGGCCGCCCGCATCGGACGAAGCCTCGACGCTCTCGCCCACGGCCTCGATGAGCGCGCGCTTCGTATCGTCGCCGACAACCGAGCGCTCCCCCATCTCGCTGATGTAGGAAAGCTCGATCCCCCTCTCCTCGCAGCGCCGGTCGAGATCGGAGGTCATGGCCAAGGCTGCCCGATTTCAAACAGAGCCGATCCGGGCGGCACGGTGCCCGCGGCGATACGAACGGAGAGATCCGGCTCGGATTCGAACACCGCACGCCCGCCGGAAAGCGACGCAGGAGCAGCGGCAACGGGCGCGTCCTCGAAACTCGCGATGCAACGTAGAACACCCTCGTCCAGCCGCCATTCCACGGCAAACGAGCGGCTCGAGAGCACCTTGCGCGCCCGCGAGCCTCGCTGGAGGCCGGCAAGACGCGGCACGATCTCGCTCGCCCTCAACGCGAGAAGATCGCGAACGTAGGTAAACCGCCTGGCCCCATCCGGACGCTCTTTGGCGGCCCAGTCGAGCAGGCACGCGCCCATCGTCGCGGGGTCGTTCGGATCGGGAATCCGCTCGCGCGTAGCGGGATCCTGAAACTGAGGCCACTTGCGAAACTCGGTGCGCCGCCCCTCGCGGACGTTGCGTCCAAGATCGCCCGAGAAATCGGTGAAGAACAGGAACGGCCGTGTCTCGGCCCACTCCTCGCCCATGAACAGCATCGGGACCGAAGGGCTCAGCAGCAGGATCGCCGTCAGCAACGCGACGGTCCGCTCCGGCGCGAGCGTCGTCAACCGCTCGCCGAACGCCCGGTTGCCGATCTGGTCATGGTTCTGGATGAAATCGATGAACGCCGCGGGCGGCAGCGACAGGCTCGGCTCACCGTAAGGCTTGCCGTCGCGATAGGCGGAGGGCTCACCCTGGTACACATAACCTTCGGTGAGCGCCCGCGCGAGCTTTCCGGCCGCATCTCCGGCGTAGTCCTCGTAGTAGCCCTGCGTGTCACCCGTCGCGATCACGTGGGCGACGTGGTGGAAATCGTCGTTCCATTCCGCGGTGTAAAGCGCGGCCCGCCCCTCCGCATCGCGCACGTGAAGGTGCGCGACGTTGCGGTTGTCCTCGGTCGTGAGATGAATGTGCCGATCACGAATACGGGCGCGCACCGTCCGCGCCAGCTCCTCCAGGATGGGCTCGTCTGACGAGTCGTCGATCTGATCGATGGCATCAAGGCGCAGTCCGTCGAAGCGGAACTCCTCCAGCCAGTAGAGCGCGTTCTCGATGTAAAAGGTGCGCACCGCGGGCGCGTCGAAGCGGATGGCCGCCCCCCATGGCGTATGGCGGCTCGGATCGAAGAACTGCGGCGCATAGAGATGGAGATAGTTTCCGTCGGGACCGAAGTGATTGTAGACGACGTCGAGGATCACCATCAGGCCGCGCGCGTGCGCTGCGTCGACAAGGCGCTTCAGGCCGTCCGCTCCGCCATAAGCCGGATGAGGAGCGTAGTGCAGCACGCCGTCGTATCCCCAGCCGCGCGTGCCGCCGAACTGAGCCACCGGCATCAATTCCAGCGCCGTCACGCCGAGGTCGGCGAGATGGTCCAGCCGCCGGACGACGCCGTCGAACGTCCCCTCCGGCGAGAACGTGCCCACGTGCAGCTCGTAGAGGACGGCCTCCTCCCAGGGTCGCCCGCGCCATCCGGCCGTCTGCCACCGATACGCGCGCGGATCGACGAGCTGAGAGCGCCCGTGGACATCGCCCGGTTGAGCGCGCGCGGCAGGGTCGGGCACAACATCTCCGGTAGGAAGCCGAAAGCCATACGGCTGTCCAACGGGCACCGCTCCGGTCTCGATCTCGAACCAGCCGTTGCCAGCGTCCCGCATGGTAATGTTGCCGGTCGGCGCGGCAAGCGCGACGGCATCGGCGCCCGGCGCCCACAAGCGGAACCTGGCGCCGCCTTCCACGAGAACATTGGCGCCCCACGTCGTCTCGAATGCAAACGACGTCATGCACGCGTTCCTTCGTAGAGAGCGAGCGCACGCCCGGCGATGATCCGCGGCGCGCCGGGGGCCAACGCGCCGTCATTCGGCCGGACGACGCCACGCTCGGTATCGACAAGCAGATGCCAGCGTCCGCCGAACGGCGCATCGGGGATCTCGAACGCCACACCCTCGGCATAGGAGTTGATCAGCAGCAGCAGCGCGGACCGTTTCGCGTCCGCCAGCATCAGTGCGACGCTGCGGTTGAGTGCGTTGGCCCAATCCTCGGCCGTCATCTCGACGCCGTCGGCCCGCAGCCACCTCACGTCCTTGACGCCCGGCGCCACCTCCGTGCCGTGCAGAAACCGCGCTTGCCGGAGAAGCGGATGTGTCCTGCGGATCTCGATCACCTCCCGCGTGAATGCCTGGAACGCCTCGTCCCTCTCGCCGATGCCGGTCCATCTGAGCCAGGTCAGCTCGTTGTCCTGGCAATAGGCATTATTGTTGCCGGACTGGGTGTGGCCGCGCTCGTCGCCCATCAGCATCATCGGCGTGCCCTGGGAGAGCAGCAGCGTCGCCATCAGGTTGCGGCGCATCCGGTCGCGAAGGTCGAGCACCTCGGGGTCGTCGGTCGGCCCCTCGACACCGCAGTTCCAGCTCAGATTGTGATTGTGGCCGTCGCGGTTCTCCTCGCCGTTTGCCTCGTTGTGCTTGTCGTTGTAGGCGTAGACGTCGGCGAGCGTGAAGCCGTCGTGCGCGGTGACGAAGTTGACGCTGGCCCAGGGCCGGCGTCCTTTCCTGTCGAATTGCGCGGCGCTGCCGAGGAGTGCCGCCGAGAGCGCCGGCAACGCGCCTTCGTCCCCGCGCCAGAACGCGCGCGCGTCGTCCCGGAAGCGATCGTTCCACTCCGCCCAACCGGGCGGGAAGTTCCCGACCTGGTAGCCGTCCATGCCGACGTCCCAAGGCTCCGCGATCAGCTTGGTGCGCGAGAGGACGGGATCCTGCGCGAGCACGGTGAGGAAAGGGCTGTCGAGGCTGAAGGCCCGGTCCTTGCGCGCAACCGTGCTCGCGAGATCGAAACGGAATCCGTCGACGCCGAACTCCTCGACCCAATAGCGCAGCGAGTCCGTGACCAATTGCAGGGCGCGCGCATGATCGAGGTCCAGGCTGTTGCCGCACCCCGTCGTATCGAAATAGAACCGCGGATCGTCGTCGAGCTTGTAGTAGACGGCGTTGTCGATACCGCGAAACGAGAGCGTCGGCCCCAGGTGGTTGCCTTCCGCCGTGTGGTTGTAGACCACGTCGAGCAACACCTCGATGCCGGCCCGGTGCAGCCTCTCGACCGTGGTTCGGATCTCGTCGATGTCCTGCTTCGAGAGATAGTGCCGCGCCGGGGCGAAGTAAGCGATGGGACTGTAGCCCCAGTAGTTCCTGAGGCCGCGCTCGATCAGGTGGCTGTCATGGCAGAAGGCCTGTACCGGCAGAAGCTCGATGGCGGTGACGCCGAGCGAGACCAGATGATCGATCACCTTCGGATCTCCGAGGCCGGCAAACGTCCCCCGTTTTTTCCGGGAGAGCGCGGGATGCAGCTGTGTCAGTCCCTTGACGTGCGCCTCATAGATCAGGGCCTCGGCCCACGGCCGCGGCTCGCGACGGCTCCGTAGCGACAACAGCTTGTCCCGCCAGCGCGCGCGTGGCGCGGTAACCACGCACTTCGGCATGAACGGCGCGCTATCCAGGTCGCTCGGGATATCCTCGTCGGCCCCCACCACATAGCCGAGGTGCGCCTCGCTCCAGTGAAAGTCGCCATCGAGCAGCGTCGCGTAAGGGTCGATCAAAAGCTTCGCGGGATTGAACCTGTGCCCGGCGTCGGGCTCATAGGGCCCGTGCACGCGATAGCCGTAGAGCTGTCCCGGCGCGACACCGGGGACATAGCCATGCCAGATCTCGTCCGTGTATTCCGGAAGCGCAATACGCGCCGTCTCGGTCTTCCCCTCGTCGTCGAACAGACACAGCTCGACGCGGGTGGCGTTGCTGGAAAAGATGGCGAAGTTGACGCCATTCGCGTCCGCCCTCGCTCCGAGGTGCGTGGGCGTGCCTTCCGTCACGCGATGGCGGGCTTTGCTCACGGATGCTCATTCCCACAAGCGAACACCAATACCGACAGCGGCGGCAGCGTCACGACGATGGAATTGGGCTGGCCGTGCCAGGGATGGGCGTCGGCATTCGCATCCCCCGGCGCGACGCCCGATCCGCCGTATTTCGGATCGTCCGTGTTGATCCGAAGGCTCCAATGTTCTCCATGGGGCACGCCGATCCGGTAGTCGTGCCGGACCACGGGCGTGAAATTGCAGACGACGAGGGCGACCTCCCCCGGCTCGCGGCCCTTGCGCAGATAGACGAGTACGCTGTCGGTCGCGTTGCCGCCGTCCACCCAGGCAAAGCCGTCCGGCTCGCAATCGCGCGCGTGCAAGGCGGGGAGGCTGCGGTAAAGACCGTTGAGATCGCGGACAAGGCTTTGGACGCCTTGATGCGCGGGATCTTCGAGGAGGTGCCAGTCGAGGGACTGGTCGTGATTCCATTCGCGGTGCTGGCCGAACTCGCACCCCATGAAGAGCAGCTTCTTTCCGGGATGCGTCCACATGAACCCCAGATAGGCGCGGAGATTGGCGAACTTCTGCCACGGGTCGCCCGGCATCCTGCCGATCAGCGAGCCTTTGCCGTGCACGACCTCGTCATGACTGATCGGCAGGATGAAATTCTCGTCCCACGCGTAGAGAAGTCCGAACGTCAGCTTGTCGTGATGGAATTTGCGATGGACTGGATCTTCCGACATGTACTTCAGGGTGTCGTGCATCCACCCCATGTTCCATTTGTAGCCGAAGCCGAGACCGCCGCCGTCCACGGGCCGCGAGACCTGCGGCCAGGCCGTCGATTCCTCGGCGATCGTCACGATGCCGGGGAAGTCGCGATAGGCCATCGTGTTTGTATGGCGAAGAAACGCGATGGCCTCGAGGTTTTCGCGGCCCCCGTAGCGGTTCGGCTCCCACTCGCCGGCGTCGCGGCTATAGTCGAGGTAGAGCATGGAAGCCACGGCATCCACGCGCAGGCCGTCGGCATGGAAGCGCTCAAACCAGTAGTGAGCGTTGGAGCTCAGGAAATTCGCAACCTCTGAGCGCCCATAATTATAAATGAGCGTGTTCCAGTCCTTGTGAAACCCGCGGCGCGGATCCTCGTGCTCGTAAAGCGCGGTTCCGTCGAACCGGGCGAGACCGTGCGGATCGCTTGGGAAGTGCGCAGGCACCCAGTCGATGAGGACACCCACGCCGGCTTGGTGAAAGCGGTCGACCAGGCGCGCGAACGCTTCGGGCGGACCGAACCGCGCCGTCGGCGAGAAAAGGCCGATGGGCTGATAACCCCAGGAGCCGCCGAACGGATGCTCGGCAACCGGCATCAGCTCCACGTGCGTAAACCCGAGGTCCATAACATAGGGGATCAGCTCATCACCGAGATGATCGTAGTCGAGCACGGTATCGTTCTTGCCCCTCCGCCACGATCCCAGATGCACCTCGTAAATCGAGATCGGTGCCGATCGGGCCTGCAGCGAGGCGCGCCGCGCGATCCAATCGGAATCGGCCCACGCATAGGCCTCCCTGTTCGGAACACGCGACGCCGTGCTCGGCGGCAACTCATGCGCTTGGCCGAACGGATCGGCCTTGGCCGGCAGGAGCCGCCCCGCGCTGTCGAGAAGCTCATACTTATAGAGGTCTCCGGCCACGGCACGGGGGATGAAGATGTCCCAGATGCCGGCGCCGGGATGCTTGCGCATGACGTGCCGGCGCCCATCCCAGCCATTGAAGGAGCCGATCACGCTGACGCGCGTCGCGTTTGGTGCCCAGACGGCGAACGAAACGCCGGGAACGCCATTCACCGTCGTCTCATGCGCCCCCAGCTTCTCGTAGGCCCGGGTGTGCGTACCCTCGGCAAGGAGGTGAAGGTCGAGGTCCCCGAGGACAGAGGGAAACGCATAAGCGTCTTCGATCTGCCACTGGTGCCCGCTGCCGCTCATGCGCAGCACATACCCGTCGATAGCCGCAGGCAGCCGTCCGAAGAAGAAACCGCCGGGATGGAGCTTGTCGAGCGCAACGAGAGCACGGCCGTCCGCATCCGCGACCTCGCACGTCTCGGCGTCGGGATGAAACACGCTGACCGTAAGCTCTCCCGTGGGAGCCTGATGCGGCCCAAGGACCGAAAACGGATCTCCGTGACGGCCCGCAACGATGTCCTCGATGTCCCGGCGCGCCGGAGTCCAGTCGTCGGCGTGGGCCGCGTGGGCATGTCGCGTCATCTCTGGCCTCCGAAGCGGTCGAGAAGCCCGATGAGTCCGCGCACCGGAATCGACAGCCAGTCGGGACGGCTGCCGATCTCGTAGCGCACCTCGTACATGGCTTTGCGCACCAGAAAGATATTGAGCAGCCCCTGCGCGGTGTCTTCGTCATCCGGGTGGAAGGCATGCGGCGCGGCAGCCTGGATATAGGCGGCCGTGCAGTCGTTGACCGCTCGGTCCCGCCACTGGAACGCAAGCTGGCGGATCACGTCGGGATGGGCCGCTCCGCGCGAAATGACCTTGTCGAGCGCAGCCCACGCAGCATAGTCGAGCGAGCGCAGCATGCCCGCGAGATCGCGAAGCGGCGAGGTCTTGCGGCGGCGCTCGGCGAGCGTGCGCGTCGGCTCGCCCTCGAAATCGACGATCATGATATCGTCCTGCACGACCAGAACCTGGCCGAGATGAAAATCCCCGTGATGCCGGATCTTCTGGCCGGACGGCGTGAGCCGGCGGTTGACACGCAACAGCGTCTTGATCTCCTCGCGATGCGATTGGAGAAGATCGATGCAGTCGCGGCTGCCTTGCGGGATCTCTTTCGTCCTGGCGTTCTCGAGCGTCTCGAAGGTGCGATCGACCTCCGCCTCGCTGTCCGAGATCCAGCGCTCGATGTCTGCCGTCTCCAACGCCTCCGCCGCGAAGTCGGCGTTGTCCGTTGGCGTGGCGAGCGCCACGTGCATTTCCGCCGTCCGCTGTCCGATCAGGGCGGCGATATCGAGGGGAAAAGCCTGCGCCGGCAGCTCGCTCGACTCGCTGTCGAGCCCGGTGTCCTCGAGCATCCGCTCGATCGCCTCCGTCAGCACGTGCCAGGCATCGCCCTGGTTGTAGACGAACTGGAACGCCCCGGCCAAAGTCGTCCGGCTGTCGTCCGTGACGTGCTCGACAACGCCGAGAAACTTCGGCGCGTGCGAGAAGTCCGCCTGCTCCGTGAGGAAGCGGCTCATCTCGATCTCGGGCTGCACGCCATCCTCGAGACGCCTGTAGACCTTCAAAAGGGTGGTATCGCCGACCACCGCCGCGGCGTTGCTCTGCTCGATGTGCAGCACCTTGACGGCGTCAGACGGTTCCAACGCTTTGAGAAGCGGGCTCGGCGAGAACATGAGCTTGCCCTTGTCGGTCGCAACCGTTACGCCCTTGCGCAGCCGATCGGCCAAGGCGGCAAAAAAGACGTCTTCGGTCGCGGCATCGAGCAGCATCCCCACGCGTGCGCCGCGACGCACCTTCGCCAGCGAGAATGCCCTCTGGGTGGGCGTGAGTTCGCTGTGGCTCGCCCAGTTGATGAGCAACGGCAGCGCATAAACCTGCTCAGTTCCGCCCTCGAATGCGACAGTCACGGTCGTGAGAAGATGCTCCAGCCCGCCGCCGTCGAGCGCAGCCAGAGGGTCGAGGGTGATCTTCTGAATACGCTCGTTCTTCGCCCCGAACCAGCGCTGGAGAGGCAGATAGGCGCGGAGAAGATTGCGCTCGAGATAACCGAGCTCCCGTCCTGCGAGGAGGCTCGGAAAATCCCCTCCCATCACCAGGGTGATGAGCTCCGGGAGCGGCTCGGGCGTAGGGCTATGCCACCGCGGCAGGGCCGCAGCGTCCGCAAGCGCGAACCAGTAATAGCCATAGGCCGGAAGCGTCAGCACGTAGGGCGTGGCGCCGATGGGCGGAAAGCTTGCACCCGCCGTGAGCTCGATCGGAACCATGCCGCGGTATTGGCCGAGATCGAGCTCCACGGCCTGCGCAGAACGGCTGAGGTTCACAACGCACAGCAGGCGTTCGTCCTCGCACTCCCGCATGAACGCCAGGATGCGCCGATTGCTCGGATAGAGAAACTCGAGGCTGCCGCGTCCGAAGGCGCGATGGCGCCTCCGTACCGAGATCAGGCGCCGCATCCAGTTCAGGAGCGATGAAACGTGGCCCTGCTGGCCCTCCACGTTCACGCTCTGATAGCCGTAGATCGGATCCATCAGAACAGGCAGATAGAGCCGCTGCGGATCGGCGCGGGAGAACCCCGCGTTGCGGTCGAGCGACCACTGCATCGGCGTGCGGACGCCGTCGCGATCGCCCAAGTAGAAGTTGTCGCCCATGCCGATTTCGTCGCCATAGTAGATCACCGGCGTTCCCGGCATCGACATGAGCAGAACGTTCATCAGCTCGATCTTGCGCCGGTCGTTCTCCATCAGCGTCGCCAGCCGCCGGCGAATCCCGAGATTGATCCGCGCGCGCGGATCGACCGCATACGTCCGCCACAGATAGTCGCGCTCCTCCGCCGTCACCATCTCGAGCGTCAGCTCATCGTGATTGCGCAGGAAAAGCGCCCATTGGCAGCCCTCCGGGACTTCCGGTGTCTGACGCAGGATGTCGGTGATCGGGTGGCGGTCTTCCTGCGCGAGCGCCATGTACATGCGCGGCATCAGCGGAAAATGAAACGCCATGTGGCATTCGTCGCCCTCGCCGAAATAGGGCCGCGTGTCCTCCGGCCACTGGTTGGCTTCGGCGAGCAGCATGCGGTCGGGATACTTCGCTTCGATCTCGGCTCGGATGCGCTTCAGGATCTCGTGCGTCTCGGGGAGGTTCTCGTTGTTCGTCCCCTCGCGCTCGCAGAGGTAGGGCACGGCATCGAGACGCAGGCCGTCGACGCCCATCTCGAGCCAGAAGTGCATGGCGCGGACGACCTCGTCGAACACCAGCGGGCTGTTGTAGTTGAGGTCGGGCTGGTGCGAATAGAACCGATGCCAGAAATACGCCTTCGCGACCGGATCCCAGGTCCAGTTCGACGTCTCGGTGTCGAGAAAGATGATGCGCGTGCCCTGATAGCGATCTTCGGTATCGCTCCACACGTACATGTCCCGTTCCGGCGAGCCAGGGGGCGCCGAACGCGCCCGCTGGAACCACGCGTGCGTATCCGAGGTGTGATTGATGACGAGCTCGGTGATGACGCGGATGCCGCGCTCATGCGCGGCGTCGAGAAACTGCTTGAAATCGTCCAGGTTGCCATAGGCAGGATGCACGGACGTATAGTCGGAAATGTCATAGCCGTCGTCCCGCAGCGGCGAGGGATAGAACGGCAGCAGCCAGATCGCCGTGACCCCAAGCTGCTGAATGTAGTCGAGCTGCGAAAGGAGCCCGCGGAAATCGCCAATTCCGTCATTGTCGGAATCTTTGAACGCCTTGATGTGAAGCTGGTAGATGATGGCATCGCGATACCAGTCGCGGTCCTCGCGATCGACGCCTTGCACCGGCACATCCACCGCGGCCAGCGAAACGTCGTCGGGAACCGGAACATGATGACGCAAGAGCACACTCGTCATGCGGTCCTCCCCATGGGACGAAGACGCCAGACGACGTAGGGCAACGTCTCCGGGTCGAGACGCAGGTGCTGGACCTTTCCGGTCCAGGCGAAGCGATGACCCGAAACCATGTCCTCGACCTCGACGGTCCCGTGGTCCGGCAGACCGAACTCCCACAAAGGCACCTCGAAATCGCACTCCTGCGGATGATGCGGATCGAGGTTGACCGCAAAGAGCAGGAACTCGGACCGCTCTTCCGTCGCCTTGCCGTAATAGAGGATCTGGTCGTTCCACGCGTTGTAGAAGGTCGTGTTCTCGAAATGCTGCATGGCCGGCGACGTCTGACGGAGGCGGTTCATGAAGCGAATATCGTCGCGGATGTGGCCGGGCCGATCCCAGTCCCACGCCTTGAGTTCGTATTTCTCGGAGTTGGCGTACTCTTCCTTGCCCGGCAGCCCCTCCGCCTCGCAGAGCTCGAAGCCGCTGTAGATCCCGTAGTTGCCGCCGAGCGAAGCGGCGAGAACGAGCCGCACGCGATGCGCCGCTCGCCCGCCCGTCTGCAGATAGGTGGGATTGATGTCGGGCGTGTTGACGAAGAAGTTGGGCCGCATGTAGGCCCGCGATGGGCCTCGCGCGAGCTCCGTGATGTAGTCTGTCAGCTCCGGCTTGGTGTTGCGCCACGTGAAATAGGAATAGGACTGCGTGAAGCCGATCTTCGCGAGATGCTGCATGATCTTCGGCCGCGTGAAGGCCTCGGACAGGAAGATCACGTCCGGATGCTCGGCTTGCACGGTACGGATGAGCCATTCCCAGAACGGGAACGGCTTGGTGTGGGGATTGTCGACGCGGAAAATCTTGACCCCTTCACCAACCCAGTGGAGCACCACGTCCCGGAGCGCATACCAGACGCCCGGAAATGCCGCGCCGTAGAACTGGACGTTGACGATGTCCTCGTACTTCTTCGGCGGGTTCTCCGCGAAGCGGATCGACCCGTCGGGCCGCCACTCGAACCATCCGGGGTGGTCCTTGATCCACGGATGGTCGAGCGAGCATTGGACCGCGAAGTCGAGCGCGATCTCAAGCCCGTGCTCGTGCGCGGCCGACACCAGAGCGCGGAAGTCGTCGATCGTCCCCAGCTCGGGATGGATGGCATCGTGTCCGCCGGCTGGCGAACCGATCGCATACGGGCTCCCCGGATCTCCAGGTTCCGCCACGAGACTGTTGTTGCGCCCCTTCCGGTTCGTCGTCCCGATGGGGTGAATGGGCGTCAGATAGAGAACATCGAATCCGAGGTCGCGCACGTACGAGAGACGTTCGATCACGTCCGAGAACGTTCCGTGCCGGGTTGCATCTCCGGACTGCGACCGCGGCGTCAGCTCGTACCACGCGCTGAAGGCCGCCACACGACGCTCCGCGCGGATCCTGAGAACGTGCTCGTAGCGCGTCGGATGCTCGCGCGGGCCCGCCGCATCGCAGACGCGCTGAGCCGAAGCGGAACAGAGGATCTCAAGCGCCCGCGATCCGCCGTCCTCGACGGCCAGCGCCTCGTCAAAGGTGGCGAGGAGTGCAGAAAGCCCGTCGTCCCGGCTTGCGGCTTCGTCCGCATCCGCCGCCTCTGCCATCAGCTGCCGCGCGACGGTGAGGTCGATCGTGACATCCTCGCCCGCACCGGCGCGCGCCTTCGCGTGCGCCGCCAACGTCGCTACGGGGCTCCGCCAGGCATCGATCGTAAACCTGTATTCGCCGATGTCCGAAAGCCGAAGACGGGCCCGCCAACGGTCGTTCCCGACGGGCTGCATCGGTGTGGACACCCAGGTTTCGCCCTCGCCGGGAGCACAGCTCCGGACTTCCGCGCGGATCTGATCGTGGCCGTCGGAGAAGATGTCGCATTCGATCTCGATCACGTCTCCCGCGACCGCTTTTGCAGCGTAACGGCCGGCGTCGACCTCCGGCCAGACACCACAGATCACGATACGCTCGGACTCGCCGGAACACAGATTTGGTCCAGGCTCCGGCGCAAGCTTATGCAGGTCGGAAACGACGGCGGCACTCGTCATGGGCTTTCCACGATTTCTCCAGGGAAGAACAGGCTTTGACGCCGGTTGGTTCCTGAAGGCGGGCGAAAGGCGCGGTCGCGCGAAACCGGAGGAGGCCCGCCGCCGTTCGGGTATCGTTGTCCTCTCGTCGAACTGGCGGGAGGTGTCGCCCTCGTTTCAGGAGCAGCACCGTGCCTTCAAAGAACCTGCTTTCAGCGAACACGCGCAGCCGCGCAAGACGCATCGCTGGCTTGGTCTACGGCGCATCCGCCTTCATCGGCACATGGGTCTTTTTCGTATGGTTCGCGATCTTCCTCGGCAACCTGCCCAAGCGGGCGAGCCCGTGGATCGAACCGACCGTCGACCGAGGAACGGAGATCGACCCTGTCGTCGCGGCCATCGCGAACTTCGCTCTGGTGACACTCTTTTGCCTTCAGCACTCCGTCATGGCCCGGCCATCGGTCAAAAGAGCGATGGCGACCTGCATTCCCGCAGATCTCGAACGCGCGACGTACGTCCACGCCGCAAATCTTGCCGGCTTTGCCCTCCTCGCTCTGTGGACACCGATTTCGATCCCGGTCTGGTCAATCGGCAACGACATCTTGAAAGCCGCGATCTGGTTCGGTTTCGGCTTGGGGTGGCTGACGTTGCTTCTCGCCGCGCTTTCGATGGGCATCACCGAATTGCTGGGTCTGCGGCAAACCTGGCACTGGTACACCGGCAAACCGGCACCCCGCCTCGCGCTCAAGACGTCGTGGCTCTATCGCTATTGCGAGCATCCCATGTATGTCGGCGTCCTTCTGGGGGTATGGATGACGCCCCACATGACGGTTGGGCACGCGTTGCTCGCGCTTCAATTCACGCTTTACATCGCCCTGGCGATGCGCTTCGAGCGACGCGATCTCGAGCAGCGATACGGCAAGGATTATCTCCACTGGAGATCGCCGGATCGCCCTCGGACGCTACCCGCCGCCGCGATATCTGGAATTGCACGAGGGCTGGAACGGTCCTTCGCGCCGGTGGCGGCGGAGCCGCTCCCGCGGCGGATGACGGTTCTGCTCGCCCGGATTTGACACCGGGAGAAGCGGCTCGTCCGGCTCCAGGCAGGAGCACTCACCCGAAATACGCCGTCTGCGACCCCGGTCGGTAATCATGTATTCACGACGAGTGTGTAGAGATTGGGAGCAGTGCAGCCAGACAACGATCACCTAAGATGCATGTCGTCATCGTCGATCCCAGCCGGGTCGTCCAACAGAAGCTCGCCGTCGAACTCGAGGCGACGGGCTGCCATGTCGACTGCTTCGCTGCCTCGGATCTCGCGCTGCAATACGTTCAGCGGACCCGGTCCGTTGACGTCGTGTTAACCAGCCTCGAGCTCGAGCCCATTCCGGGCCTGGAGCTGTGCTGGAGCCTCCGGACCACGGTCGGCGAAATCCGCCCCCTGCACATCATCGTCATGTCGTCGAATTCGAGCGAGCGCGCCCTCGCCGAAGCCCTTGACTGCGGGGCCGACGATTTCACGGTGAAGCCGGTGCGGCGGGAAGAGCTGATGGCCCGTCTCCGCGCGGCCAATCGCATCATCACCATGCAGCGCCAGCTCATCGCCTTGGCGCAAACCGACGAGTTGACCGGCGTTATGAACCGCCGCGCCTTCCTGTCCCTGATGGAGGAAAAGCGCCGGGAGCTCGACCCTGGCGACAGCCTCACCGTCTGCTTGCTCGACATCGACCGCTTCAAGAAGATCAACGACACCTATGGTCACGACGTCGGCGATACGGTGATCACGAAAGTCGCGGAGCTTGCGGGCCAGGAAGCACCCATCGTCGCCCGCCTCGGCGGCGAGGAATACGCCCTCGCGTTCCCGGTGCTCGACTGCGCGGAAGCCGCACGCTGGTGCGAGGTCATCCGCGAAACGGTTTCCTCGCATCCGTTCGCAAGCGGGGACACGACATTCAACGTCACCTGCAGCATCGGCGTGTCCGCCTGGCACCCCGACGAACCGCTCGGCGCGGCGCTGAAGCGGGCGGACGTCGCCCTGATGGATGCCAAGCAGAACGGCCGCGATCAGATTCGGATCGAAGCGAGGGCCGAGCCGTTGCCGGCATAATGCGCCGACACGAAATCGGCGCGTATCGTCCGTCACTCAGTTGTCCGCTATAGGCGTCTCTTCCTCCGCGATCACGGGCCCATGCGCATGGGATAGCGTGCGCCGCGATGCGCCCTCTTGACAGAGCCCCGTCGCATCCATGCTATATCCGGACGGATATAGCCACGAGAGCGAAGAGCGATCCCACATGATGACCCTGACCCGCCGATTTGTGTGCGCACTCGCGCTCACCCTGTTCGCGATGCCGCTTGCCAACGCCGAGCAGCAGCAGCCGTCGGCCGCCCCCGCCGCCGGCACGAAACCCGTCGTCGTATTCGCGGCCGCCAGCCTCAAAACCGCGCTCGACCGCATCGCGGCGAACTGGCAGGAAAAGACGCGTGCGCAGGTCTCGTTGTCCTATGCCGCCTCCTCCGCGATCGCCAAACAGATCGAAGCCGCGGCCCCTGCGGATCTCTTCTTCTCGGCGGATCTCAGATGGATGGACTGGCTCGCCGAGCGCAAATTGATCGCCGGGGACTCGCGCAAAACCCTTCTCGGCAACGCGCTCGTCCTGATCGCGCCGAAGGACAGCACCATCGAGCTCAAGATCGAACCCGGCTTCAAGCTCGCCGAAGCGCTCGGCGACGGACGTCTCGCAATGGGCGAGCCGAAGTCCGTCCCGGCTGGAACCTACGGCCAGGCCGCGCTTGACAAGCTCGGCGTCTGGGACCAGGTCTCGACCAAGTTCGCAGGCGCCGAAAACGTGCGCGTCGCCCTCTCCTACGTCGCGCGGGGCGAGACACCGCTCGGGATCGTTTACGCGACGGATGCCAAGAGCGATCCGAACGTCAGGGTCGTTGATACCTTCCCGGCAGACAGCCACCCGCCGATCGTCTATCCGGTCGCGCTCACCGCAGCATCCGAGAACCCGGACGCAAAGGCCTTCCTCGATTACCTCTCATCGCCCGAGGCCCGCGCCGTCTTCGAAGGCGAGGGCTTCACGGTCCTCGACTAGGGCCCGGCGCGGCCGTCACACGTCGTTGAGATCCGATTCGAATGCGACGAGCTCCGAGCGCACCACCTCAGCCGTACGATCCTCGATGCGCCGATAGGCGGCAATCACGGCCCGGCCGAAATCCGTAAGCTCGGCGCCGCCGCCATGCGCGCCGCCGGCGGCCGTGGTCAGGATCGGCCGCTTGAACAGCCGGCCGAACTCGTCCATCAGCAGCCATGCGCGCCGATAGGACATGCCGAGCTCGCGGGCGGCAGACGAGATCGACCCCGTGCGCGCGATGGTCTCCAAAAGATCCACCTTGCCCGGCCCGATCTTCCGCTCCTCCGGGAAGACGATCCGAAGCCTCACCGTCGCGCGCGAAAGCGGCCCCCTGTCGGCAACGAGCTTTCGCCGTGGCGCCGCCGCCTCCGATTTTTTCTGACCCGTCATGGAGCAGCTTCACCCCTTCCAGCACCACCATCGGCGAAAACTCTAGCGCGCGGGCGAGACCGAGGCGAGAGGCAAGACACGCGGCCCCGCGGCCGCGATCGTCCGGGATCGTCAATTCGGTGCAACCGGATTGGCGCCGTCCCGCCTCTGATGTTAGAAGGCCATGAAACGTTTCGAGAGACCCCATGGCCGAGGCGCCCCGTCC
>ERZ869909.1072-NODE-1072-length-24449-cov-28.027162_pt1 | contig 24449 bp, 17 predicted proteins | sample MGYA00520892_ERZ869909 | MGnify/ENA primary metagenome ERZ869909 (study PRJEB32215, sample SAMEA104723947) | bioreactor metagenome | biome: bioreactor; feature: anaerobic bioreactor; material: water | place: China | collected 2015-03-12 ... | reverse complement strand
CTTAATTCGTATTCTATGGAAATCACCGTGCAATTATCTGAACCGCTTGCATCCCAGCTGTTTCCGTTGTGTGTGTAAGAGCAAGTTCCCGGATCGGTATCCACCACCTGATCGCCCACGCAGTTGATGATTGGGTTTTCATTGTCTTCAATAGTTACAGTAAATGAGCATTGCGCCGTGTTTCCGCTTCCGTCGGTAATTGTCCATTCCACAGTGTTTACGCCCAAATTGAAAGTTACACCGTCCAGGCTGGTGCCTGAACCTGTTGTCGCTCCGCTTAATTCGTACTCTATGGAAATCACCGTGCAATTATCTGAACCGCTTGCATCCCAGCCGCTTCCATTGTGTGTATATGAGCAAGTTCCCGGATCGGTATCCACCACCTGATCGCCCACGCAATTGATGATTGGATTTTCATTGTCTTCAACTGTTACAGTATAGTCGCACTGGGCAGTGTTTCCGCTGTCGTCGGTAATGGTCCATACTACATTGGTGATTCCGATATTGAAGCTTACACCATCTAGACTAGTTCCGGATGCGAAGGTTGCACCACTGAGTTCATACTCAATTGATACGATGGTGCAGTTATCGCTGCAGGTTGCATCCCAGCTTGTACCAATATGTATATAATTGCAGGTTTCAGGATCGGTGCTGACAATCTGATCACCAACACAATCAATGAAAGGATTTTCGTCGTCTTCCACTGTAACGGAGTATGAGCACTGGGCTGTATTGCCACTTCCGTCGGTTATTGTCCATTCCACGATGGTGGTTCCGAGATTGAAAACTACACCGTCAAGGCTTGTGCCGGAACCGTAGGTGTCCCCGCTGAGTTCATATTCAATGGAAGCTACCAGGCAGTTGTCTGAACCGGCGGCATCCCAACCATTACCACTATGTGTGTAAAAACAGGTCCCGGGGTCAGTTCCCACCACCTGATTGCCTATGCAGCTGATAACCGGATTTTCATTGTCTTCAACCGTTACACTAAAGAAACATCCGGCTGTGTTTCCGCTTGCATCGGTGATTGTCCATTCCACAGTAGTTACACCCAGGTTGAAAGTTACACCGTCTAGGCTGGTACCTGAGCCTGATGTTGCTCCACCCAATTCATATTCAATGGAAATCACCGTGCAATTATCTGAAATGCTGGCATTCCATCCATTTCCGTTATTTGCGTATGAGCAAGTTCCGGGATCTGTATCCACCACCTGATTGCTCACGCAGTTTATAATGGGGTTTTCGTTGTCTTCAACCGTTACGGAATAAGAGCATCCGGCTGTGTTTCCGCTTCCGTCGGTGATTGCCCACTCCACAGTTGTTACACCCAAATTAAAGGCGACACCGTCCAGACTGGTTCCTGAGCCTGTTGTGGCTCCGCTGAGCGTGTATTCAATAGAAGCTACTGAGCAATTATCTGAACCGCCTGCATCCCAGCCGCTTCCATTGTGTGTATATGAGCAAGTTCCCGGATCGGTATCCACCACCTGATCACCCCCGCAGTTGATAATGGGGGTTTCATTGTCTTCAACCGTTACGGTAAAGAAACAATCGGCTGCATTACCGCTTCCGTCAGTGATTGTCCATTCTACAGTAGTTACCCCAAGGTTGAAAGTTACACCGTCCAGACTGGTGCCTGAACCTGTTGTGGCCCCGCTGAGTGTGTATTCAATAGAAGCTGCTGAGCAATTATCTGAACCGCTTGCATCCCATGCGGTTCCGTTGTTTGTGTATGAGCATGTTCCGGGATCGGTATCCACCACCTGATTGCCCACGCAGTTGATGATTGGATTTTCATCATCAGTAACCGTAATGGTTTGCCCGCATATGGAAATGTTTCCAGCCCCGTCTGTTGCTGTCCAGGTTATAATGGTTACACCGATGGGAAATTCATTGGTTGCAGGGGCGTTGTTACTGATGGTTATCATGGTTGCCGGGCTGCAATTGTCACTAAAAACCGGATAACCCAGTGAGGGTATAGTTGCAAAACATTCACCGGGATCTGTTCCGCTTGCGATATCGGGCGGGCAGGTTAGGGAAGGTGGCTGATTATCAACCACGGTGGTTAGAACCGTGGCAGAAATAGTGTCCGTTGCTTCACTGTGCGAAACCCAGGCTGTGTTTGTGACGTTCGAGCATTGGTTAATCCGGATAATTCCACGGATAAAAATATTTCTGGTTTGAGGGGGCGGCAGGGTTCCCAGATTTAATGATCCCGGCCAGGGAAACCATGATCCGGTTGGTGATGTCCTGTACATTGGAGAAGGAAAGGCGGTAACTGTATCGAAAACAGTAACATTATGTGCAGCTCCACCACCTATGCTGCTTACTGTAATGGTGTAAGTGAGCGTATCGCCGGTGTTAACGGTTTCGGGTTCTGAGGTTTTTGTGATGGCAAGAACCGCCTGGGCTGAAAGTTGGTTCGGAATAAGGGAAGGAAACAGAATGCCTGAAAAAACGAAAAATGGTAAGAAAACTGCCTTAGGCAGCCTTGTTTTACCGCAGATCAGTCGTATTACCAGTCTAGCTAACATGGCTAGTGACGATTATTGGCACAATCATTCGTTTGATTGTGTCATTGTTTTTCATTTTTTCAAGCACCCCTGCTTTTGCGAAATACAGGCGCTTCATTCGAAATGTCAGCGCCTGTGCTCCATACTCATTTCCCCTTCTCCTAATTGTGTTTCACTAATTTGCTTCCTGTTATGAGAAGCAGTTTTTGTAAGGTTCCGTTGAGTGTTCATTAATCTTGTAAAAGATGAAAAGTAATTGTTAAGATTTCTGATTATCACGCGATGAGGTTTGAAAGAATGACCCCTCCAAAGACAATTTGCTGATCAGTTACTTGGTGATCAGTTATAATGGAAGAAAAAATGAGGCATACTGCGAAACCTCCATTAACCATATTGTTTTTTCGCAAATAATAGAAAATGAGCGTTTTATAGTTCGGCGCCCGGAATAGGATACACTGAGAAGTGTTCTTAACTGTTTTGCTCCGCCCGATGGTGGGATATTGTTATGTGGAATGTTTATAAATTAAAAGGAATGTTGATAAGTGTAAAAATTTTTTACTCAAATAGCTGAAAGCGATTTACATGATACCGGCTCCCGTATCATTCAGAAAATAATGCGGTTGATACCAGAGTTTATTCCGCATCCTGTGAGCCGGGCATGCTCAGGATGGAGGTGTTATAAATCCTTGCTACCGGGTAAATATTTTTTCGTGTGTCCTGGTAAGGTGTACGGCTATAAAACCAGTTGAGCAACATCCATTGATTCTTTGTTAAGCCCGGATTTGCTTCCAGAAACGCTTCATACTCAATGCGAAGCCCAGGATCCTGCTCTAACATCTGCCGTGCCAGTGGTTCCATCACATAGGTTTCGGCATATTCTTTCTGTTCAAAAACAGCGTTGAAGAATCCCCATTGCAGAAACGAATCGTTGCTACCGGGTTCCAGCATGCGCGCAATCAAACGGGCCGATGGCTGATTTAACGGGATGATTACCGATCCGGGATGAAACGTCCTTTCTTCGGTTATGGAAAGCAACTCTGCCGAAACCGTTTGCCTGCCTTCATTGGGTGTGCTCCGAAAAACCGGATTCTCAAAACGGTAGGACTCCACTTCAATCCGAATTTGTTCATTGATTTCCTGCATTTTAATTCCGTGAGCCTGAATTCGTTCGATCACTTCCTGCCACTCCACCGGAATGATATATGCTGCAGGGAGCTCTGCTTCAGCCGAAGGTATATTCCTGTTGAACATTGGAAGGGAAAAAGTGACAGGGCGATCGGAATGATACCGGAACCAGGGTCCTCCGGTAAGAGGGCTTGGTTCAATATCATACTCAACACCTAAGAATTCTACCATGATGCTATCGGTTTCGGATATCCTGAACCCAAGGGGGAAAGCCTGATCCCTGAAATCCTGCGAAGCTGCAAATTCATCAGCCTCATTAATAAGATGACGAAGTTTTTGTTCATTCAGATTCAGAATTTTCATCGTTTGAACAATCATTTCATAAGTTGCGTCAACGCGGGTTTTGTAGTCTTTAAGCATATGGGTTTCAATCAGCAGACCCGGGCGGTTCAGCAAAGCCGAGTAACCTTGCGACAACATTCCCGGTGCGGCCCCACAACGCAACCCGCTTCGCGGATCGTGCCATCTTCTGAACTGCACATATCTGAACACCGGAAACCCGGCTGCTTTCATACCCCGGATCATTTCCGGTTCATAAACATCCGTTTGCCAGGCACTCAATCTCTGGTCCATATTACCGTAAGTTTCCAGCATATAGGTGAGGGCATACTGATAGTCGGCCCCATTGGTGGTGTGGCAATCAATAAAAAAGTGGGGCATCCATTTATTAAATAGTTGCAGCCAGTCACGCATTTCGGGAGCATCGGCTTTGATGTGATCACGGTTCAGATTGAGGTTATGGGCTGTAGTGCGCCAACCCATTTCTTTGGGCCCGTTCTGGTTGATGCGGTTGTATGGCCCGAAACGGTCGTAACCATCAACGTTGAAAATGGGGATAAAAAGCAGCGTGATGTTTTCAAGTAACTCCAGATGTTTTCCGTGGATAATCATGTCGCGGATCAGGAGTAAGCCGGCATCTTTCCCGTCGGGTTCACCCGGATGAATCCCCGCCTGCATGAGCAAAATTAACTTATCGTTTTTTGTTGGTTCAAAAATGTGGTCGCTGTCAATAATCAATAGCGGCAATTCCCTTCCCTGTGGGCTTTTCCCAAAACTTGTGTAATAGACCAGCGGGGAATAATCGGCGAGTTGTTTGCAAATTGCAATGGTTTCCTCATAGTTATATGTTTCCAGAAAACCTGATTGCTCATATTTGGTCAGCCAGGTGTTTTCTTGTGCCACCAAAGAAAAAGATTTCAGAATGAGAAGTGCGAAGAGTGTAATAAGTGTTAATCTGTTGTTCATGAGTCAGGAGTATTTATCGGAAAAGTCCGGCAATTTCAGAAGCAATGGGACGGATAATCCCTTTGCTGGTAATAAACCCGGTTATATATTCTGCCGGTGTAATGTCAAATGCAGGGTTCAGGGCAGCAGATCCGGGCGAAGCCACCCGGATTTCGGTTACCAATCCCTCAGGGTTGATTCCTGATGTGTAAAGAACCTCGTTGGGATCACGAAATTCAATTGTAATATTTTCTCCGGCCGGGCAGTTTTGATCAAAAGTTGAAAAAGGGGCGGCAACGTAAAAAGGTATGCCGAAGGTTTTTGCAAGAATGGCCTTTTCGAGTGTTCCTATCTTATTGGCAACATCACCGTTAGCAGCCACACGGTCGGTTCCTACAATCACCATCTGGATTTTGCCCTGCTGCATGAAGTAACCGGCAGCATTGTCGGCAATAATATAATGAGCAATGTTTTCATTGCCCAGTTCCCAGGCCGTCAGCCTTGCTCCCTGGCTTCGAGGACGGGTTTCATCCACCAAAACCGTTATCTGTTTCCCTTTCTTGCTGGCTTCATAAACTGGAGCCAAAGCGCTGCCATAATCTACAAACGCCAGCCAGCCGGCATTACAATGCGTCAGAACAGTCATTCCATCCCGGATCAGGTTTTCACCATGTAATCCGATAAGCCGTGCTTCATTGCAGTTTTGTTCAGCGAGATTTTGCGCCCGCTCAACCGCCAATTCGGCTGTTGAACAAGAATGAACCCCGGCAGTGGCATAAAACAAATCCTGCGCGGTTGGCCGTGTGTTTTCAATGGTTTCCTTCGCTTTTAACAGGTATAATTCTTTTTCCGGATCAGGAGCCTGTAAAAATGCCTGAGCCATGGCAAATCCGGCTGCTGCGCCAATTGCGCCGGCGCCCCTTACCGTCATATTCCTGATGGCTTCTGCCGTTTTTTCCCAGGTATCACACTGGATAATCTGAAACGAATAAGGCAGTTTGTTCTGGTCAATCATATAAACTACGCCTTTCTCAAACCAGATTGTGTGATAATGCTTTCCGTTTACTTCCATGATGCAGGAATCAGCTTAATTTGACAATGGCACAAAATTACGCAAAGGCTGAGGATTGCCCGGGCTTTTCGCAGGCAAATCACTTACAACATGGCTCGGTTTGTATGTGCTTGTTTGTCAGGCAACTAAAACGAGGGCGAAGCTGCACCTGCCCTTTAATGTCATGTTTATGTATGACGCCAAAACCAGTTGGTTTTAATAAGTGTAACCTCAAAGGCAAGGACAGCGTCAAAGATGCAGAAACAAAATCAAAAATTATATTATTATGGATGGTGTATTTGTTCCTCTTGGTTTTTTTGCAATGATTGTTGCAATTGTTTATTTGCGCCAGCGCAAACATGAACGTCTTTTGTTGATTGAAAAAGGCATAGACGCCAAAACCCTTGAATCGCCAAAATCACCCATGCAATCCTTAAAATGGGGGATATTGCTTGTTGGGCTGGGTTTGGGAATGCTTATAGCTAATGGCCTGGCACGTACGGTTTATTTCAGGACCGAAGAGGCATATTTCTCGATGCTGTTCCTGTTTGGCGGCGCCAGTTTGCTCATTTATCACTTCCTCGACCGCAAACAAAAGAAAGAAATTGAGAAATGATTTCCTGAAGTTTAATAAGCCGGCTCAAAGGGCCGGTTTCTTTTCATGCTTTCATGCCTGTTGCGGATAACATTCAGGAAAACCCATACCTGTGCACAGGGGTATAAACAGGCCCATCCCGTTGTAGAAGGCTTTCGTAAAGAACAAGTTCATTTATGGTTTGACTGCCCGAATCATGCGTTCTGTGCCTATCCATGACTAGCTGAAAGTTTTTGTTATCCTTTATTTCCTTGATGCGGCCAATGGTGAGATGGGGAACAAAGTTCTGACGGTCGGGAAAAATTCCGATGGTTTCAAGCTGTTCGGTTACCGAGCCAAATAAGGTCTGAAGGTGTAAGCCGGCTTCAATGCCAAACCAAATCACCCGGGGCTGGTATCTGCTTCCAAATAAACCGGTGTCTTTTACCGCCAGCTCAAATGAAGGAAACCCTGAAGTGGCTTTCTGCAAACTCCGGTCAATAGCCGGAATGTCCTTCACATACGTTTCTCCGAAAAATTTAATCGTAAGGTGCATGGCAGAAGGGTTGACCCAGGTAATTTTTTCATGACCCAATGCTGCCTTTATCTGATTGTAAATAACCGGAAATTGCCCTGTTGGAATAATCTTTACAGCCGCAAACAAACGTTTCGTATTTGCCATCATGATATTGATTTAATTCGCACAGCGAAATTAATAAAACAGGGTGTGTTTTAACCGTTTTCAAAATTCTCCCTACCTTGCAGCATTATTTCTAAAACTTCAACATCATGTACAAATTCTTTACGAAACTTGTGGCAATTGTGCTCATCATCTCTTCTGCAATTTGTGTGCAGGCCATGGATAACGCGCGCCTTCTGCGCTTCCCCGACATCAACGGAAACCTTATCGCTTTTGTTTATGCCGGAGATATCTGGACGGTGAATTCTTCCGGCGGCGAAGCCCGCCGTCTTACCTCCCATGAAGGCCTGGAGTTGTTCCCCAAAATCTCTCCCGATGGTAAATGGATTGCTTTCTCCGCCGAGTATTCAGGCAGCAGGCAAATCTGGGTCATGCCTTCCGGAGGCGGCAGCGCCAGGCAACTCACATATTATAACTCGGTTGGTGTAATGCCTCCGCGTGGTGGGTTCGATCATGTAGTGCTTGGCTGGACATCAGATAGCAGAAATATTCTGATCCGGGCCAATCGCACCACTTTTGGTGAACGGCAGGGAAAATATTTCCTGGTAAGCCTGGATGGCGGTCTCGAAAAACCGTTACAGATCGTGAACGGAGGTTTTGCAGCGCTCTCACCCGATGGGCTGAACATTTGTTTCACACCTGTTGACCGGGAGTTTCGAACATGGAAACGTTACAAAGGCGGCAGGGCAACCGATTTGTGGATATATGACCTGAAAAACAATACCTCCGAACAGATTACAACATTCGCAGGCAGCGACCAGTGGCCGGTTTGGCATGGCGACAATATTTATTTTGCTTCAGATCGCGATCTGCGCCTCAATATGTACCAATACAATACTTTGACAAAAGAAACAAGACAACTTACCTTTCATCAGGACTTTGATGTGATGTGGCCATCAGGGAGTAATGGTAAGATCGTGTACGAAAACGGCGGATTTTTATACATTCTTGATCTTGAATCCGAAGAATCTCAAAAGATCAAAGTATCATTGAAATTTGATAACCCTAACCTGCTAACATATTTCAAAAACGTAAAAGACGATATTCATAGCTTCTCTATTTCGCCCACCGGTAAACGTGCATTGTTCGATGCACGTGGCGACATATTTTCCGTGCCGGCCGAAAACGGACTGATTGAGAACCTGACCCAAACACAAGGTGTCCGTGAGATATATCCCATGTGGTCGCCAAACGGAAAGTACATTTCATATTATTCAGATACAACAGGCGAGTATGAACTCTATCTGCTTGAAAACAAGAAAGGGGCAAGCCCGGTTCAGATAACATTCAATTCAGCAGCATGGAAATATGAACCCGAATGGTCGCCCGACAGCCGTTTTATTGCATACAGCGATCGCACTCTGAAACTCTGGCTTGTGGAAGTTGAAACCCGGAAAAAAACAGAAGTAGATCACGGAACCATGAGCGAGATCAGATCATATGCTTTTTCGCCCGACAGCAAATGGCTGACTTATGATAAAGAATCAGCTAATGGTCTTTCTGCAGTGTGGGTGCATCATATTCCCACAGGCAATTCAACACAGCTCACAAACGATGATTTCAGCGATCGCCAGCCTGTTTTTGGTAATTGCGGCAGGTTTCTTTTCTTCGTTTCAAACCGTGATTTTAACCTCAGCTTTTCAAGTTTTGAGTTCGACTACCTTTACAACCGAGCGTCACGGATTTATGCAGTGGCGCTAAAAAACGACGGATCAAGACTAATCAGGGAAAAGGACGACAGGGAACCCACTACTTCAGAACCAAAAGAGCCTGAAAAAACCGGCAGGGCGAGGCAAAAAGAGGACAAAGCATCGGAACAGGGTGTAGAAGTTGCAATTGACTTTAACGGAATCAACAACCGGATTGAGGCTATTCCACATCCAGCCGGCGATTATCGGATAGTGGGTCCCGCCGAAGGAGGCCTTCTTTACATCAGCGAGGGTAAATTAATCAGATACAATGGCGCTGATCAGAAAACCGAAGATATTATGGACAGGGTGGGCTGGGCCAGACCAGCCGCCGACGGAAAGACTTTTATGTACCGCTCCGGCAATGATTATGGAATTGCAAAAGTCGCCCCCAACCAGCCAGCCGGCTCAGGGAAACTCAATCTCGATAAAATGGAAATGAAAATACACCCGCGAAAAGAATGGGATCAGATATATAACGATAGCTGGCGTATCTTCCGCGATTATTTTTATGTTGACAACCTTCACGGAGTTGACTGGAGCGGTTTGAAAGAAACCTACGGCGCTTTAATCCCTTATGTAGGGCACCGGTTTGATCTGGACTATATTCTAAACGAAATTGTTTCTGAATCCAATGCCGGTCATGCTTATGTTGACTGGGGAGATTTCCCCCGTGTAAAACGCATTGATACAGGTTTGCTTGGCGCTGATCTCGAAGCCGATCAAAACGCAGGTTTTTACCGGATTACAAGGATTTACACCGGAGAAAACTGGAATCCGGCACGACGTTCACCGCTTACCGAAGCCGGTGTTGATGTGAAAGAAGGTGATTATCTGATCAGTATCAATGGCAGGGTAATTACAACCGGCGACAATCCTTATGAATTTCTCGAAAACCTGGCGGGAACAAGGGTTGAAATAGCCGTAAATGCAAAACCACAGGAAAGCGGGGTGCGGGTTTCGCAGGTAACCACCATCAGCAGCGAGCTTGAGCTTTTCTATTTCAACTGGGTAAATGAGCGCCGCGAGATGGTGGAAAGGCTTTCTGATGGCCGTATTGGATACATCCACGTTCCTAATACCAGCTTTGATGGCAACCGTGAACTATTCAGGGGAATGTACACCTACCATAACAAAGAAGCGTTGATCATTGACGATCGTTACAATGGCGGAGGGTTCATACCCGATCGCATGATAGACCTGCTCGATCGCCGCACATTAAACTATTGGCACAGAAACGGGTTGTGGCCAAGCCGCGCACCCGGAGTGGCACATGACGGCCCCAAAGCAATGCTTATTAACGGATACTCTTCCTCGGGAGGTGATGCGTTCCCGTATTATTTCAAAAAAACCGGACAAGGGCCATTGATCGGAACCAGAACCTGGGGTGGTTTAATTGGTATTTCAGGAAATGCCCGGCTGGTTGACGGAGGTTATATTTCTGTGCCCCGGTTTGGAATTTTCGACGAGAATGAAGAGTGGATTATCGAGGGAATAGGAGTTTATCCCGATATCGAAGTGGTTGACCGTCCGGAGAAGCTGGCAAAAGGAATAGATCCCTGCATTGAAAAGGCTGTTGAGGTTCTGCTGAAAGAACTGGAGAAGAACCCGGTTAAACGTGTAAACCCGCCTACACCGCCCGACAGGAGCCGGTGGATTGAGGTTGAAATTGACTAAAAAAATAGTTTTGATCATTCATACAACCAGGCTTATTTCATTCACTAACCAACCACATTATGAAAACATTAAAAAGAATCCTCGCCGGAGTGGTTATTCTTCTGGTAATCGTCGCGATTGCCGGCCTTGTAATCGTGAACCGGATTTCCAGAAAACCACTTCCTGATTACTCGAAACCCGCAATTATTAGCGGACTTACCGATGAAGTACATATTTACCGCGATGCCAATGCCGTGCCGCATATCTATGCCTCAAATGAGCACGACCTTTACCTGGCTACCGGCTACCTGATGGCGCAGGATCGGCTGTGGCAAATGGATTTGCTGCGAAGGGTAACCATGGGTCGCCTTTCCGAGATTTTTGGAGAAGACATGATCGGGGCCGATCACCTGCTCAGGGCATTACGTATACCGGAAAAATCACAGATGGTGATAGACCTTTCAGAAGATTACCTGCTGCTCTGCCTGGATGCTTTCACAAAAGGGGTGAACCAGTTCATTGAACAACATTCAAAAAAACTGCCTCCTGAGTTTACGATCCTTGGTTATAAACCGGAACCCTGGCAACCCATACACACGGTAAATCTGATAGGATACATGGCATGGGATCTGGCAGGATCATGGAATAATGAGATCACCATATTTAAGCTTAGCCAGATTCTGGAAGAAGAAAAACTCCAGCAACTTATTCCCGATTTGGATCAGCAAAAATCCTATGTTCATCCCGAGCTGAAAACAGAAAAATTATCAGATATTTTTCATTTGCTTGAAAACAACAACAAAATTAAAGAACTTGGGCTTGAAGTTTTCAGCGCCAGCAATAGCTGGGCCGTTACCGGATCAAAAAGCAAGTCAGGCAGTGCGTTGTTCGCCAATGACATGCACCTGGGTTTCGGCGCTCCCGGCATATGGTATCCGATGCACCAGGTTATTGAAGGAAAACTGAACGTTACAGGTGTTGCGCTTCCGGGCGCCCCGGTTATTGTGGTTGGCCATAATGAAAGAATTGCCTGGGGGATGACAAATCTTTATGTTGACGAGATGGATTTCTATATTGAAACATTAAATGAAAATACCACGGCATATCTGTTTAATGATCAGTGGATTGATCTCGATATCCGCGAGGAAAAAATCATTGTTGGCAAAGCTGATACAATAATCAGGGAAAACAAATTCACACATCGCGGCCCGATCATTTCCGATTTCAAAAAGATCGCCGGCCAGGCCATTTCAATGCGATGGACAGGTAATGAGTTCAGCAACGAACTCCGGAGTATTTATTTGCTGAACCGCGCCGCAAACTGGGAGGAATTCCGTGATGCACTTTCCACTTTGTTATCTGTAAGCCAGAACGTAACCTATGCCGATGTGGACGGGAATATTGGTATACAAACCAGTGGGGCAGTTCCTCTCAGAAATGACGGATATCCTGTTTTCATCTATTCCGGCGCCACCAGCCTGTATGATTGGGTTGGAATTCTTCCGTTCGATGAACTCCCCTATACCTACAATCCTCCTGAAAACTATGTTTCGTCAGCCAATAACCGCACCACCGGCAATGATTATCCTTATTACATCGGTCATTGGTTTGATATGCCGTTCCGGATTGAGCGCATTCGCGAAATGATTGATGCCAAAGACAGGCTCGGCCCCGATGACTTTAAGAGTATGCTGGGCGATTTTAAATCCAGACTGGTTGAACGCTACATTGGCGATGTGATTGAAATATTATCAATAGAAACGGGTTTCGCCGCCAATGAACAAACAGCGCTGGAGTTGCTTGCCGGATGGGATATGGTTCTTACAGCCGAAAGCAGCGCTGCAACCGTTTTTGAACAATTCTACAACACTTTTATCAAGAACATACTGATTGATGAAATTGGGGAGGAACAATATTATGGCTTAGGCGGCGGACTTGCCCGGAATATGTTTGACCACGTTTGGAGAAACCGCAATTCATCATGGGTGAACAACATCCACACACCTGAGCAAGAAACTTTTGAAGAAATGGTTCTGATAAGCTTTAAAGAAGCCGTATTGTGGATAGAAGAAAACATGGGCGCAAATCCGGAAGCCTGGAGTTGGGGCAATATTCACCAATTAACCATAAAGCATCCTATGGGTTCGGTGAAATTGCTTGACCGGGTTTTTAAACTTAACAAAGGGCCGTTTCCGGTTGGAGGAAGCTTTCACACGGTAAACCCCAAAGCATATAGTTTCCGCGATCCGTATTCTGTTGTTCATGGCGCTTCACAACGCCACGTTTATGACATGAACGACTTAACAGAGTCATTTGTGATAATCCCAACCGGTGTTTCCGGCATCCCTGCCAGCAAATACTATCTTGATCAGATTGAAATGTTCCTGAACAATGAATACAGGAAAGATCTCTGGATCAGGGATGATGTGATAAGCCGGGCAAGATACCATGCTGTTTATAAGCCGGAATAAAATGCCGTGACCGGTTTTCTATTGGATGTAAAGCCGGTGGCTGATAATGTATTGATGCACATCAGGGTTTACCAGCTTAGATGCATTTTTGCCGGTTTTGTACAACCCGCGTATTTCTGTAGAGGAAATGTTCAGCAATGGCGCCTGGGTGATTCTTACGTTGGATTCTTCTGTAAATAAGATGTCGGCTTCTTTCTTTCTGGGATAAACCAGCAGTTTGTAATTTTTTAGGATAAGCTCATGGTTTTTCCAGAGACTGAATTCTTCGAGATTGTCTGAACCGATTATCAGGTAGAATACCCGCCCGGGAAAGCCTGCTGACAGGCGTTCAAGTGTATAATAGGTAAATGACGGCCTGGGCAGGGTAAATTCGATATCGCTGACCCTGAAACCCGGATCGGACAATGCAGCCAGTTTCACCATTTCAAGACGCTGCTGTGCATTGACAAGTTTTTCGCTTTCTTTCAGGGGGTTCTGGGGAGAAACGATAAACCAGATTTCATCAAGGCCTTCGTTTCTGAGCATATACCTTGCTATTTCAATATGTCCGTTATGAATCGGGTTGAAAGATCCGAAGAAAAGACCTGTATTTTTTCCTGATGCGTTCATTTTACAGGATCAAGAAACTGATTGATGATTTCAAACAACTCAACCCTTGCAACCGTGATTTCATTGTTGACCACAGTTACATCAAATTCGGGAGCAAACTGCATTTCCCATTCTGCCTTGGCCAGGCGTTTGTGAATTTGTTCTTCGCTGTCGCTTTGCCTTTTCCTGATACGCTGTTCCAGTATCCCGATGGAGGGAGGCCTGATGAAAACAGCCAGGGCTTTTTCGCCATATTGCTTTTTAATATTCAGTCCGCCAACAACATCCACATCAAAAATCACATGGTGTCCCTTGCTCCATATCCTATCCACCTCGCTGCGCAGGGTTCCGTAATATGAGCCCTCATACACCTCTTCCCATTCCACAAATGCATCCGCATCAATTTTTTTGCGGAATTCAGCTGCACTCAGAAAATAGTAATCTACTCCTTCCTGCTCACCTTCCCTTTTTGCCCTGCTGCAAGCCGAAACGGAAAACTCAATATCAAAACGTTCGCTGAGCAGATATTTTACCAGTGTGGTTTTACCGGCGCCCGATGGCGCAGAGATGATGATCATTTTAGGCTCCATATCAGCGGATTTCAGAGGATGTTCAACAACTGTTCTTTGATTTTCTCAAGTTCGTTTTTCATGTCAACAACGATTTTTTGTATGTCGGCATTATATGCTTTTGAACCCAGGGTGTTGATCTCGCGCCCGATTTCCTGGGCAATAAAACCTAGCTTTCGTCCCTGTGATTCGTTTTCCGACATGGTTTGCAGAAAGTTGTTACAGTGTTTTTCGAGGCGGATCTTTTCTTCGGTAAAATCAATCTTCTCGAGGTAATAAATGATTTCCTGCTCAAACCGGTTGTTGTCAATCTGAACCCTTTGTTCAATCTGCACCAGATCGGATCGCAGGCGCTGCCTGATGTCTTCTATTCTTTGGCTTTCGAACGGCCCTGTTTTCTTGAGTAAGTCAAGAATATTGCTGATTCTCATTGAAAAATCCTGCCCAAGCGCCTGCCCTTCAATTGTTCTGAAAAGTTCAAGCTTATCAATGGCAAGCCTGGTCAGATCCAAAAGTATCTGTTTTTCATCCTCGTTGGTTTCGCCTGGCGACTGTGTTACTACATCAGGCAGACGCAGAATTGCAGGCAATAATTCGGGTGTAATTTCAAGGCTTTCTTCCCTGGCCAGGTTTTTCAACTGCGAAAAATAATGTTTTGCAAGTTCGTGGTTCACACGATAGTCCGAAAAATCTGTGTCGTTTTCAATTGTAAGATACAAGTCAACCTTGCCCCGTTCAATTCTTTTTCCCAGCAAAATTCTTAAGTCGGGTTCAAGCCCGCGATACTTTGATGGCAAACGCAGGTTGGCATCAAATGATTTGCTGTTGAGCGAGCGGATTTCAACAATAACTTTTTTATCATTAATTTTACCGGCTTCCATTCCAAAGCCAGTCATTGATTTTATCATAATCTGTATTTTCAGGCAAAGATAAGCAGTTCTTTATTGCAGCCATTTTAATAATACTTTATACTTTTAAACTTTATTTAACGAAGTGGGCTTAATTCAATCCATATTATGTTAAAGAATAACATCATACCACAACGATTCATTTTGTTAATACTGAAACTTGTTGTTGTAAACAATTTAAACGCAGGCATCGCCGACAGCCTTGAGCAACTCCTGCCCAATCTTCGCGGAGCGGAGAAGGTTGATGTGTTAAACAAATTGGCACACTCATATCGTGTAACCGAACAGGGAAAAACCATTGAGTATGGCAATCAGGCCATGAAGCTTGCCGAAGAAATCAAATATGAAAAGGGGGCTGCTGATGCCCTGCATAACATCGGTGATGCATATTATTTTATTTCAGATTACAAAACGGCCATTGAATATTTGCAACAATCGCTTGATGTGTACGAAAAACTCAATGAATCAATAGGCGTCAGGCAAGTAAGGAATAAAATCGCAACCAACTACAGAATGCTTGGCCAGTTTCACGAAGCATTAACTCATTTCTTTGAAATGCTCCGTTTGAGTGAGGCTGCCAGTGATACCTTATGGATCGCAGAATTAAGCAATAATATCGGCGGCATCTACAGGCTGCTTGGCGAGCCAGACAAAGCGCTTAATTATTATCAGCGCTTTTATGATTTAAGCCACTTAACAAACAATTTGCGTGGAATATCCAGGGCAAGCAACAACCTTGCCAATATCTACTTCAACAATAAGCAGTTTGACAAGGCGCTTGAGTTCTACCAAAAGTCACTTGAAATTGACATAAAGCTCGGAAGTCAGGATGAAATTGCCAGATCGTATAATAATCTGGCCGGTTTGTATTTTGAAATACCTGACTATATCAAGGCAATTGATTTTATTCGTAAATCACTTGAAATATCAGAACGAATAAACAACAAATGGCTTCAAGCCAATTCCCACCTTATGCTAGGCCGGATATATGAGGCACAGAAACAAACAGGAAAGGCCCGGGAATCATATGAAAGAGCCCTGGCTCTCAGCTATGAAACCGGGAGTATGATTCAGGTAAATGAATTGCTCTCGGTTCTTGTTTCAATCAGTAAAAAAACAGAGGATTTCCGAAAAGCCACAGATTACTACACCGAACTATTAAAAATCAGAGATTCTCTTCATAGAGAACAAACAAAAATTTTAGTTTCGGAAATTGAGGCTAAATATGAATCTGAAAGAAAACAGCAGGAAATAGAAAGCCTTATACAGGAAAATAAAATTCAGGAACTTAAAATTAATGAGAGCAGGTTTATTACGTATAGTCTGGCAGGATTTACTTTTGCGATCTTAATCATTACCTTGCTTTTGATACAACGTTTCAGGCAACATACCAAGCAAAAAAGCGCCGACCTGGAACAGAAACTCTTCCGTATTCAAATGAATCCGCATTTTATTTTCAACTCTCTTAATGCCATACAGGGCTTTATTTACAAGCAGGATCCGCCTGAGGCCGGGAAATATCTTTCAAGTTTTGCACGTCTGATCCGTCTTGTCCTGAACAATTCAAAAGAAGAATTCATCACCCTGGAAAATGAAATCAGGACGCTGGATTATTATCTTCAACTTCAGCGGCTCAGGTTCGATAATAAGTTTGATTATAGCTTCGAAGTTGATCCGGCCATAAATACCGAGCTCATTAAGGTGCCTCCTATGCTGGCCCAGCCTTTTATCGAAAACTCAATTGAGCATGGCATTCAGCATATTACTAACAAAGGGAATATCAAAATCTCATTTAAGCTGTCCGGCGACCACATCGTGTTTCAGGTTGAAGACAACGGGATTGGCATCAATAAATCAAGAATAATCAATGCCAACCGTAACGACCAGCACGAATCTTTGGCCCTGAGCATTGCTGAGGAGCGCCTGAGGCTGCTCAACCGGAAACATCCACAGAAAATTGAATTGAATATCAGGGAAATCAATCCTGAAAACAACGAAGAAAAAGGAACACTGATAACTTTTAACATCCCGTATAAATCAATAAAAGGTACAAAAAGTCCATTTTAATAAAGTAACCTCGCCCTGATGAAAATTAGAACCATAATTATTGACGATGAATCACGCTCACGTGAAACCATAATTGAACTGCTCCGCATTTACTGTCCTCAGGTAGAGGTGGTCGGAGAAGGCGCTGATGTAGGTTCCGGGCTTAATATCATTAATAAACTCAAGCCAGATCTTGTGTTTCTTGACATCAAAATGCCCGATGGTACAGGCTTTGATTTAATCAGGCAAATCGAAACCGTAGAGTTTGCCCTTGTTTTTATCACTGCATATGAAGAATATGCTGTAAAGGCTTTTAAATTCAACGCCATTGATTATCTTCTGAAACCCATTGACCCCGAAGAACTTGTTCATGCGGTTAAAAAATGTTCCACGAACCGTAAAAATGACAGCTTTAACGATAAGATATCCCATTTTCTTGATTACCTCCATCATGTTAATAAAAACAGCTATGGAAAGAAAATAATACTGAAAACATTTGAAAACGTATACGTTGTTGATATCAAAGACATTGTGAGCATAGAATCAGACATGAACTACTGCCGGTTTAATCTGATTAACGGAGAATCTATTCTGGTTTCACGCACCATGAAAGAGTTTGAAGAAATGCTCGACGGACACGACTTTTATCGCATACATCAGTCCTACATCGTTAACCTGGGTTATATTAAAATGTATAGCAAGGAAGAAAACACCTGCCTGATGACTGATGGGTCAAAAATTCCTGTTTCTTACAGGAAAAAGGATGAACTTTTCACATTGTTTAAAAATCTTTGAGTGACGCTATTAAACGAATTCTTTCAAAATCCTTACGAATATTCATCAGATCCATACGAATATTCATTCGTTTACCTTTTATCAGCTAAATTTTATAATATTGTTGTCTTAATCAGAAGAAGACAACAGGGCTGTTTTGCGTGTAAATGAACTGTTTTCCCTGTAATTAATGCCAGATCAGGTTTTCAGGAAATGAATACCTGATCTGAAGCAAGGCAATTTTAAAACACGCTGTAAGATGAATACAACGGGAATGAATGGGATCCTGCTTCAGTCAGGTCCGGGTAAAACATTTACCTTCAAAGGGAAAGGCTTGTTTAGCACAGAAGTCATTTCTGTTAACGGGCAATATCTCACCTATAAAAAAAGGTCATCAGTTTTTGCACCTCTGTTAACAATCTCTATTCCACGTATCAATATTAAACATGTTAATTATTTAAAAACCCTTACCGGAACCATTTTAAAAATAACAACCCTTTCAAACAACAATATCCTTACAACAAGCTTTACGAGATCTGATGTTGCAAAAATCAGGGATTTGCTAACTACACGATCCTGAAAGACAGCGATTCTTCAAAATGAGGTTCTATCAAGCATTTTTTATTTTCGTTTGTATTGAAGCTGCAATTTTGTAATTTAGCGGCACATCACATTTCCTTTGAATAAGCTTTCAGTTCAGGCCAAAATGGAATCGCTTAAAGAGTCTTATCAGATATTTGATGATCCTGCTGAGTTATTTCAGGCGATGCTCCATGATATCCAAAAAGCAAGGGAATATGTTTATCTGGAAGTCTATAAGTTTGGGAACGACAGTGTCGGAAGCCGTTTTCGAAATGCCCTTACCCAAAAGGCCAGAGAAGGCGTCAGGATTAAACTACTGATTGACTCGTGGGGAGCCGGGGTACCCATTTCTTTTTTCAGTGAAATGATACGGTATGGGGCTGAGGTAAGATTTTTCCGCAAAATTGTTCTGGCCTTCGATTTTTTCACTAAAAATCACCGCCGGAACCACAGAAAATTGCTGATCATCGACGACCGGATTTCATATATAGGTTCTGCCAACATCACCGGCTACTCAATTCATTGGCGTGAACTTCAACTCAGAATAGAAGGAGAAATAAGCGTTTGTTTGAAAAGAACCTTCCTGATTAGTTTCAAAACCTACCGAAAATATATTTTTAACAAATTCAATTATCGTAAAGCGATCTTTTTCAAGGATTTTGAAATCATCCAGGACATTCCTTCCATTTATCGCCAAAGAATTAAGAAGCGCTATGAGGACCTTATCCGCAAAGCAACAAAGGAAATCATCATTGAAACACCTTATTTTGTTCCGGGCTACAAATTGCGCAAAGGATTAATGGAAGCCGCTGCAAGAGGTGTGGAGGTAACCATCATTATGCCGCGCCATTCCGATGTCAGAATTGTTGACTTCCTCAGAGACAAATACCTAGGTATGTTGCACCGCAGCCAGGTAAAAATAATGTTTTACACACCAACAAACCTGCACGCCAAGGCTGCATTGGTTGACAATGAAATATTCGGGATTGGCTCTGCCAATTTTGATTATCGTAGTTTCAGATACCTTTATGAGATTATGCTTTTTGGCAAAAACAAAGAAGTGGTGCAAAAACTTCGCAAACATCTTGATGAAACGCTGGCTTCATCAATCCCGTTCAATTATGAAGTCTGGCAAAACCGGCCTGCTTTCGAAAAACTCGTTTCCCAGCTTCTGGTTCCATTCCGTCATTTATTCTGAACCTTGTTGTTTAAGCCGGATTTTTTCCAAAAATCGTTTCTTTTCAGGTTTACCAGGTAAACTCCGGAGAAAATAAGCAGGGCCGCAATAATTTTGGGTGTAGTGATAATTTCGGCAAACCAGACCAAACCGATGACCCCAGCCATAATTGGCTGCAAATAAATGTAGTAGCCTACCGAGCTTGCCCTTAAGTATTTCAGGCCGTAAATTGTAAGCAAATAAGCCAGCATAGTTGTCCCTAATACTACATAAGCCAGTGAAACGAGAATTCTGCTTTCAAGAACCTCCGGGCCCAGATCGGGCAATGTGTGATAGCTAAAGGGCGCAACTGCCAGAAGTCCAAAAAGAAAAACCCATTTCATCACCGTGAACGGATGGTATAAGCCCATCATCGGTTTAATCAGAACCAAATACATGGCATAAGCTGAGATGTTAACAAGAATGTAAATGTTTCCTCTCAGATCGCCACCGAAAACAGCAGCTTCCTTGCCGGCAAGCACCATCAGGACTGCGCCTGTTGCCCCGGTTATAACACCCAAAGCGTGAATGAACAGAATCTTCTCCCTGATGATGAGCGTGGCAAAAATCAAAACCATGATCGGGCTGGTTGAATGCAGGATGGCTGCATCAACCGGGGTGGTCAGGTTCAGGCCTTCAAAGAAGAATATCTGGTTTACTGCTACACCCAATATGCTTGAAATGGCAATCAGCGCAAGATGTTGTTTTTTAACAGTCTCCTTTTTAGCAAATGATGCCAGTATCCAGAATAAAATAGCAGCACTGCAGGCCCTGATGAAAATAATCTGCCTGGGAAGCAGCGGGTCTGGCATCAAACCTTTTGCGATCCAATAATTAGCGCCAAAAATCAACCCGCTAAGCAGCAGTGCTGCATGGGCTTTTGCTTTTTCATTCATGGATGCAAAAATGCAGCAAAAATTGATTCCAGGTATAAAAATGAAAAAAATGGGCTGTTTTTAAGGAGTATTGTCCTTATACGCAGCCCATGGATAATATGTCTGGTTATTTATGTGTTATGAAATCTTTATCTGCTTGCTCAAACGAGTGGTGCTTTCTTCGCGTTTTGGCAATACCAGGTTTAAGATCCCGTTTTTGTAATCAGCAGAGATTTTCTCAGATTCTACAACCTTTGGAAGCTTGAAGGAACGCCTGAATGTTCCGTAACCAAATTCGCGGCGGGTGTATTTGATTTCCTGCCCTTCGGTTTGGTTTTTGTCACAAGAAACGCTCAGAATCCCATTTTCCAGGTCTATCTTAATGTCTTCTTTTTTGTAACCCGGAACGGCAATCTGAATTTCAAATGTTTTTTGGTTTTCAATAATGTTGGCTGCAGGAACACAGTCACATTCTTTGGTGTCAATGTCTTCCATTGATTTTGTGAAAAGATCGTCAAAAATATCTGAAAGACGGCTGGGTGAGTTCCAACGGATAATTGTCATGGTGGTTTCCTCCTGTATTTAATTAATTAGTTTTTTTGCTTTTCCCAAATAGTGTACCAACACCTAAAACCGGGATTTGCACCTCTTTTTATGTCATTTAGGCAGGGGTTTTAAAATATTGTACGCCATTTTGGCGCAAAAACCTATAAGATTTAAATTTGTTATTTATTGAGGCTCCAATATGCGTAAATAGCAAATTCGGCGTTTATGTTGCATCAATTTTCAAGACAGAACTAGTTATGCCTGCCCGCCACCGTCAGATACTCCGGTTTTTTTCGATTCGGCGTATTGCCATACCGATTGTTATCGGCTTAACGGTTGCCACACTTTTGTTTATTCGCGACTTCGACCGCGAAGTACTTAAAGCCATAGAATGGGCCAGGTACCCTGCATTATGGTTTTTGCTTGTCATATTGTTGATTGCCATGCGTGATCTCGCCTATATGTACCGCATCAGGTTGCTTACTGATGGCGATTTGAGCTGGAAAAGAAGTTTTCAGGTAATCATGCTTTGGGAATTTGCCTCATCCATCACCCCATCCATTGTGGGTGGTTCGGCCGTTGCCCTTTTTGTGGTGCGCAAAGAAGGGATCAATATGGGCAGGACTACAGCAGTTGTGATGACAACAGCCCTGCTTGATGAGCTCTTTTACATTATTATGGTTCCCATTGTTATTCTGATAGCGGGAACTGGCAACCTTTTCATTTCAGAGCCAAGTTTTGTAATTGCCGGCTTAAAAATCAGCAGCAAAGGGGTGTTTATTATTGGATATCTTTTTATTCTGTTGCTTACCAGCATTATTCTTTTCGGGGTGTTTTTCAATCCTGCAAAGATCAAACAACTGCTCATCAGCATATTCCGCTTGCGGTTATTGCGTCGCTGGTTACCGGCGGCAGAACAAACCGGTGATGAACTGATTGTGACTTCAAAGGAAATGAAAAGCAAATCTGTTTCATTCTGGCTCAAAGCATACCTTGCAACAGTAATGTCGTGGACTGCGAGATTTTGGGTCGTAAACACACTAATTATGGCTTTTACCCCGGTGAGCGATCATTTCCTCATCTATGCACGGCAACTTATTATGTGGGTCATACTGTTGATCAGCCCCACACCGGGGGGTACCGGGGTGGCCGAGTATTTCTTCCCGATCTTTCTGGGTGAGTTCATCGGCCCGGCCCTTAGCACTCCTCTGGCGATATTATGGCGACTGATTAGTTATTACCCTTATATTTTTATTGGGGTTCTTGTGCTTCCGGTGTGGTTCCGCAGGGTATATTTTGGCAATCGCCGAAGCATCAGGTTTCGCAAAACCTGATCAGCCACAATGGAAATATTTGTTTACAAGGTTGAGTATTTTCCCCTGATCGTGCTGTATATCATCGCGCAGGTTCTGGTCATTGTATGACCGCAGCATCTTGGCCACACCTTCAATCAGGTTGAGTGGAAATACACCGTATTTCATGTAATGTTCTTTTTGGTCTTCGAGCCGTTGTGCTGATTCCCAGCAGGATAATGGCAACTGCTTTAACTTTTCAACTTTGTCTTTATGCTCTTCGGCAAAGATATTCACATCAACATAGGTTTCTTCGGCATACTTCAGGGCATTTTCCATCTCCAGACCATGGCGGGCAGCCACTGTTAATCCGGCCAATGTGAGGTAAACATCGGCTGAGCCGTCGGGGCACCGGAATTCAACGGTTTGCACATCGCTGAAGTCAACATTGTGCATGGGTTCATTCGGATTGGCATCGTTGATCATGTTGTGTTTGCCTGTCCATCCCAGTGGAACCCTGACGAGTACCGAACGGTTGCGGTCGCCCCAGCAAATATTGGTTGGCGCTTCCTGGTGGGGAACCAAACGAAAATAGGAAGTTGGATTTGTATTTCCGAAAGCTGTTAAGGAAGGGGCAAGATCGAGGTAGCCTGCAATTGCTTTGCGGGCCGGATCGCTTAAGCGCCCGTCCTGTATCATGATATTTTTTCCGTCTTTGATAAGTTTTGTGTGGAAATGCATCCCGCTGCCTGCCTTTCCGGCTGTGATTTTTGGGGCAAAGGTGATGGTTACACCGTATTTCTGGGCAAGCGAACGCATAATCCATTTTGCCACAACCAACTGATCGGCAGCATCTTCAACATCAACCGGCATAAACTCAATTTCGTTTTGCTCATACTCCAGGTTGTCAATATGAAAATTTCCAACTTCCGAATGGCTGTATTTAAGTACCCCGCCCGATTGGGCAATAGCAATCATGGCTTCATTCCTGAATTGTTCCCATTTTACAAAAGGCGTTGACTCGTGATAACCACGCTGATCGGTGGCGGTGAAAAGCGGCTGTTTTTCGCTGATCACATAGTATTCGAGTTCGCCCATGGTCTGGAATGTATAACCGGTTTTTTCCTTCAATACCTGGTGGGCTTTCCGTACAATATTTTCGGGTGCAGAGGCAAGCGGATCACCATCTTTATTGTAATATGAGCAAAGTATATCAATTGTAGGGATTTCGTTGAAAGGGTTGAGAAAAGCAGTTCTGTACCGGGGTACCACATACAAATCGCTCGAACCTGCTTCGATAAACTTAAAAAGACTTGAACCGTCAACACGCTCTCCTTGTGATAATATTGTGTCGAGGTGTTTACGGTTGTTAATCACAAAATTCAGGGTTTTAAGCCTTCCATCATTGGCAACATAACGGAAGTTGATCATTTCAATATTGTGATCTTCAACATACTTGATCAGATCTGCCTTTGTGAAGTCCTTAGCAGGTTTGTTGAGGTATTGAATCAGTGGGTTTGGGTTGAGCTCGATCGAGTGCTGCATAACAGATTGCTTTTCGGGTTTATAATAATGGATAACAATTATATTTAACGGGAAATTGCTGTTGCAAAGGTATGAAATTCGTTGAAATCGCCAGCATATAAGACATAAGGCCGAAATTGGGAGAAAAAAAAGAAGGCATGTTGTGTAATATCAAAAAGATATTTTTTACTTTTGCAGCCCCAAAGATGATTCTTTTTAATCTGTTAATCAAAAACAAGAAAAACAGGTTAATTCAGAGGGTCTGAAAGAGGGAAAACATAGTCCTCCTTAGCTCAGTTGGTTAGAGCATCTGACTGTTAATCAGAGGGTCGCTGGTTCAAGTCCAGCAGGGGGAGCAAAACAGCGGAGGCCATAAAAGCCTCCTTTTTTATGTACTACCTTTATATTATTACTTCAGAAATTGCTGGAAAGCATTACGTTGGAGTGACTGACAATTATCTCAGACG